>ERZ795048.141-NODE-141-length-76483-cov-14.242293_pt1 | contig 76483 bp, 74 predicted proteins | sample MGYA00375132_ERZ795048 | MGnify/ENA primary metagenome ERZ795048 (study PRJEB30177, sample SAMN05720225) | activated sludge metagenome | isolation source: Anaerobic digester | place: Hong Kong | collected 2014-12-17 ...
TATCCATTACCAATGGTCGGGTTTGACTTATGCCAACCATCAATTCTAACTCATATACCTCACTTCACCTAAACCGATGATACCTTCGATAACTCCTCAGGTCTGAAGATATCCAAGAACCGATGATCTACAGATAATATCCATATGACCTCCCCCCTTCCGATGCCACAGGAAGATACCCTATATGGATATCAGTCCATAATCTCTCCGATCACGCTCACCCGCAGCTCGGGCATCTCCTCCCTGTCTGTCCGGAGGAACAGGACGTCGCTGTAGACGCCCTTTCCCTTCCTCGTGTTCCTCACCGTGATGACATAGGCTCGCCTTCCGTCCCGGACGGTCTCCTCCATGGCGTATGCGATGTCCTTGCCCCGACGGGCCCTGATCCCTGTTATCCTGAACGGATACGCCTCCTCGGGAACCACGAGAAGCTCCGCCCTGATCTCCTTCCCTGCCTGACCGGCGAGCCGTACCTGCCTCGGCTCCACCCGGGCGAACCGGATGACGTCTCCGCGGACCCGCAGGATGATGCTGGGGTGCTCCTTATTGTTCGTGAACAGGACGACCGCCTCGTCGAAGCCGGTCCCCTCCACGAGGCCGGTACGTATCCTGACCGTGACAGCCCCTGCCTTGTGCGGGGCGATCTCCCTCGAACGGTCCTCGACGACCATGGCGCACCCGCTCCCGGAGCAGGCCTTGACCCTGTCGATCCTGAGCACCCGGCCAGAGTCGTTGTGCACGACGAAGGTGTGCCTGATGATGGTGCCCTGGAGGACGGGCCTGACGGTGTACACGGCCCCCGGCGAGGTGACGTCGGACCTTGAATACAGTACCTTTTCCTGCAGGCCTTCGTAGAGGCCGGTGGATCTCTCCGGTTCCTGACCGGCGATAAGGGTGCCCGACCAGCACACCAGAAGGATCGCGCACAGGAGTCCTGCTTTCATCGATACGGCTCCTCAGTCCCCCCACCCCACATCAGGAGCGGAGATCGGCCCAGAGGGTCGAGTCGTCGACATTCTCCAGGGCGCTTACCACCATGCGGGAGAACCCCTTCAGATCGTGCTGCTCCTCGATGCGGGCAATGGTCATGCGCATGACCTCCCTCGCCCCCTTGTCCGCATAGGGGCACTCATAGCGGAGCACGGGCAGTCTGAAATGGTTGTGCAACCTCCTGACGAGGGGACCGTCGAGGTAGATCAGGGGCCGGACGATGACGAGCCCCCCCTCGGGCACCTCCACCCGGGGGGTGAAGCTGCCGAGCTTCCGGTTGTGCACGATGTTCATGAGCAGGGTCTCGGCCGCGTCGTCGGCGTGATGGCCGAAGGCGACCCTGGTGATACCGGTCCCGTTCAGGGCCTCCGCCATGGCGCCCCGCTTGAAGGCCGCGCAGAGTGAGCACCGTGATTTGGGGTAGCTGCGGAGATCCACGTTCAGCCTGGCCTCCAGATACTCGACCTCCAGGTCCTCGCAGAGCCTTTTCAGAACCGCGGTATCATAGTCGTCGGTCTTCACGTGCAGGGCCCGCAGGCCGAAGGCGAGGTGCGAGTAGTGCTGCAGGTACCACAGGATGTACAGGAGCGTCACGCTGTCCCTTCCCCCGGACAGGGCCACGCAGATCCCCTCGCCGTTCTTGATGAGGGAGTAGTTTTCGATGGCGCGGATCACGTCCGTGAGAAACCACTTGCCGTATGACGAGACCTGCTCTTTCCGTATGTCCATACGCTCACTCCCCTGTCCACATTCACTCAATCACGACCTGGTAAAGACCATGGATGCAAACGTCACGGCGCTGCCGGTGGCGGGCTCGTCATAGGTTCCGTGGTGCAGGAGCTCGGCCCTGCACGGACCCATGAGGGAGGAAAAGAGCATCATGGATGCGATACCGCATACGTTGTACCGGTCCCTTGTGTCCCGGGTGTTGAGGTAGATGTCCCGGGCCCGGGCATGCAGGAGGTGGTCGATGAGCTCCCGGTCGTTGGCCCGGGCGCTGTCAATGAGGGCCTCTGCGGAAACGCGGTGCCCGAACTTGTGCCCCACGTGGGAGAAGTCCACCCCCGAGACGAGCAGGATTTTGCGTCTGCCTTCCTCAACAACCCCGAGGATATTCTCCCTGAAGGTGCGGAACCTCTCATCCTCGAAGGGGTCGGAACCCTTGGCGAGAAACTCGTGAATGCCGCCGCAGAGGATGGGCACGATCTTCACTCCGGTCCCCAGGTAGTGGGCCAGGAACACGGTCTGGAACTCGATGGAGTGCTCCGTCATGTGGTCGAAGTCATGCACGGCGAGCGTGCCGTCGGGCAGACCCTCCCGGAGGCGGGCCACGACCTCGCGGTCCGTCTCCAGCACGCCCAGCGGGGTGGCGTAGTCCTTGTCCGAGAGGCTGTACAGCCCGGCATCGCCCTGGTGATTGATGCCCAGGATGACCGCCAGGTCATGGCCGCCGCCCCTGACCCTCCGGTAGGCATCCACATAGGCGTCCCGGGCCGCCGCGATATCGATGTGCGGTGCGAGGATGCCCGAAATCCCGTCTGGATCCGGACCATCGAGGGGTGGAAGCCCTTCCTCCACCGATGCAATGAAGGCCTTGAGACCGGCAGGGTCGGCATCGTAGGACCTGCCGGCCAGCATGGGTTCCCTCCGGGGCCTGCCGGCGAAGTCATCCATGACGGCTTTCTTCCTGGCAGTGAATGCCTCGCTTTCCAGGAGAAAAGCCCTGTCGAGCTGGGCGATAAGCGCCTGTACCTCGGAGATGGGCACAATGGTGCCGCCGGTTATCTTCATCAGCGCCGTCTGGATGTCGCGGAGGTCGTTCCGGCCGTCCAGGAGGGAAAGCAGCGGCAACGCCCTCCGATCCAGGGCGAATCCCGTCCCCGAGATGTTGAGAGGATCGACGAAGGTGATCAGCTGCCGTCCCTCGATGGTTATGGGGACGGCCTGGATGTCATGCCGCAACCGGGGATGGGTCGTCTCTTCCATGGGTCCGTTCCTCCGGGAAATCCCTCTCGCCGGGCAGGGAGGCCGTGCCATAAGTCCGGGAATCAGACCCGCACCTTCACGACCATGAGGCCATGGCTGAGACCTGCACGCCCCTTTTCAACGGGGTTATCTCGATGCCTTCTTCGCAGGTCTGGCAGCGGCATTCTTCGCTGCAGCCGTCTTCTTCGCCTTTCTGGGCCTCCTCTTGCCGTAGGTCCCTATCCAGGTCTTGCCACGCTTGCTCCGCTGGTCTCCCTTGCCCATCGTGCAATCCTCCCTGTCCTATTGCATGTCTTCACGAATGCACTGCCGGTGTCTGCCCATGAATCCGCCGGTACCCGCAAATCATACACCTGATAACTATCCGATTTTGTTCGCAGGACCGCACCTTTGTCAAGGGCTTTGCAGGAGGCGCGTCCCGGGTATGCCGGCACGAGGTCAATCCCGCCTCAAGAAAGAGCCTCGATCAGGGCACTTCAGTGCATCTCGTGGATCAGCCTCTCGAGGTGATCCTTCCTGAAGACGTAGTTCCGGTTGCAGAAGTGGCATGTGATGTCGAAGATCTCCTGCTCCCTGATGATGTCCTCCACCTGCGCCTTGCCGAGGGTGATGAGGGCCTGCTCGATCCGGGGCACCGAGCATGAGCACCGGAAGGAGAGCCGCCTCGTCTCGATGGTCCGGCAGGGGATCCCGTCGAACACCGTGGCCAGGATATCCTCCGGGGTCATGCCGTCCCTCAGCTGCCGGGTGACCGGGGGCATTGCCTGCAGACGGTCCGCGAGGCGGTCGATGAGCGCTTCGTCGGCGGGAGGAAGCGACTGGACGAGGAAACCGCCCGATGCGCCCACGGTGCCGTCTTTCTCCACATATACGCCCAGCCCCACCGCGGAGGGAATCTGCTCGGACTCGGTGAGGTAGTAGGCGATGTCGGAGGCGATCTCGCCGGTGTAGAGCTTCACGATGCCGCTGTAGGGGTCCTTGAGCCTGAGATCCTTGGTCACGGTGAGGAACCCCTCCCTCCCGAGGGCTCCCCCCACGTCGAGCTTTCCGTTCCTCGGCGGGAGATCCACCTCGGGCACCTCCACATAACCCCGCACCGTGCCGTCACCCTCGGCCTCGACGATGATCTTCCTGAGCGGTCCGTTTCCGGTGAACTTCAGCGCCACCCGCTGTCCCGGGTCAAGGAGGGCTCCCATGAGCTCGCCGCCGGTGAGCGCCCTGCCCAGGGCCGCCGTGGCCGTGGGATACGTCCCGTGCCGTTGCCTGGCGTCGTCCACGAGGTTCGTGGTGATGCAGGCCAGGCCCAGTATATTTTTTTCTTCCGTGATCACACGGACCAGGTAGTCGTCCATCGCTATCTCTTTCCCTTCTCTCATGGTTGCCGAGGAACCCGCACCTCCCCTTTCCTAGGACACATGACACCGGGTATCAAGGGGAAACGACAGCGGGGAACCCGTATCGACCCTGTCAGGGTACGTCGTGAACTACATGATGAGGGTTCAGCCTTTCCCCTCCTTTTTCCCCCTCAGGTCTTCCATGAGCTTCCGTGCCCGCGCCTTCTGATCGGCAGTCATCCTTTCCGCCACGAAATCGCGGTTTTTCACTGCTTCGGCGTGTCCCTGCTCCGCTGCCAGAGACAGCCATGCATATGCCAGAACGATATCCCTGGGAACCCACTGACCCTCATAGGAGAGCAGCCCGAGGTTGTATTGTGCCGGCGCGTATCCGCCCCGGGCCGCCCTGTCGTACCATATGGACGCCTGGGCCTTGTCCTGCGGGGTGCCCAGGCCGTCGGCATGCATGACGCCGAGATTGTACTGGGCCTCCACAAGCCCCTGCCGGGCTGCCCTGCCGAACCATTGCAGGGCTTCCCTGTAATCCCGTTCCACCCCCTCGCCCTGGTAGTACATGATCCCAAGGTTGTACTGAGCCCGGGCGAATCCCTTCTCCGAGGCCTGCCTGAACCATTTCAGGGCCTCATGGATATCCTTCTCCACGCCGGAACCGCTGTAATACGCAGCCCCAAGCTTGTTCTGGGCTGCAGGGTCCCCGTGCAGAGCACTATTCCTCAGCTCATCGATGCTGACCGGTTTGCCCGCGCCGCCAAGACGACCCGTCAGGAGCATCCCGGCAACGGCGGCTCCGATGAGAAGGATGACCACAAGAAGTACGGCGTGCTTTTTCTTCACGGCAGCCAACCCCCTTCATCCATCGTTCATACACGACCATAAAGGCGTGCATGCAGGGGAAAGTCAAGGGCAACGATGGGATCAACCGTCAATAGCCGAGCAGGAGCTTGACGCCCAGGACCGTGCCAAGGACGAGGTAGGCCTTCTTGACGAAGGCCGAGCCCCGGGTGCTGCCGACCCTGGAGCCCAGGTACCCTCCCGCAACGGCCCCGGACGATGCGCTCAGGAAGAGCGGGATGTCGTAGAACCCTCCCGTGACGAGCACCGCAAGCGCACAGAGGCTCCACACGAAGGCCATCAGGTAGTAGTTGCCCAGGGAGGTGGTCAGGGAAAACCCCTTGATCCGCGCGAATGCGTAGGAGGTGAAAATCCCGTTGCCCGCCCCGAAGAATCCCTCGTAGTACCCGAACGGAAACGCCAGGAGGCGCATGATGCCATCACCGGACGACCTGGGTGATTCCTCGATGCCGAGACCCCGGTTCAACCCCGAGGCGAGAAGCGCCAGGAGGATCACCGCGCCGATGACAGGCCTCATGACCGCCTCGTCCACCCGGACGACGAAAAAGGCGGCGGCCATGGATCCCAGGATACCGATGCCGGTCATGGGGAGGAGGGTCTTCCATCTCACCGAAGAGGCTGCCAGGTAGTTCTTCGCCGCCACCGGCGTCCAGAGGCACGAGCTGACCTTGTCGCCGGCCAGGGCCACGGGAAGCGGGTATCCGAGCATGAGCCAGGCGGGCAGCGTGATGAACCCGGAGCCGCATCCGCTCAGGGAGCTGAAGAAGACTGCGGCAAAGGAGATTGACCCGATGAGGATGCATTTCATGACGATATCCCTCCGCCCCGGACGGCTGACCGTGGGTTCTTCGCACTCTGTAATGCACTTCCGCCCGGTATGGCAATGGATATATTCGGTTGGGCGGTGAGGATACCGTTATGGGGGTGAAACGATGCCGCCGGAGGGATCTCGGAAGGGAGGGGGAGATATTCCCGCCGAAGATCCCCCCGGCAGAGTCGGGGATGATTCTCTCGATCAGGCCAGGAGCACGGGGCACCTGGTGTTACCGATGACCCTCCGGGCAGTCCAGCCCGCGAAGAGCCTTTCCATCATGGATTTCTTGTCCGTGGCAATGATGATCTCGTCGACCTTGTGTTTGCCAGCAAAGGCGATGATATCGTCCCCCACATTGTGACCCGTGATGAAGAGATGAGTCTCACAGGATACCTGCTGCTTCTCGAAGACGCCTTGTATGTATGCGAGATCCTCGTTCATCTTCTCGATATCTTCCAGGTCCGCTTCTTCCCCCCTGGGCAGGGAAGCGACGACATGGACCTCGGCATTGAACGCCTTGGCGCGCATCATTACGACCGGCAGGGCCTCCTTGGTGTGATCCGTTCCATCGTAGTACATCATGATCTTCATGTCCGACTCCTTTTCGGGTGCCCGGCACCCGTCCTTTTTCTTTTCGTGAGCATTTCCATCTCACCTGCCTGATGAGAGAGCATCATCCGTGCCAGGCTGCCTCTGTTTCAATAACCACATGAAATTACAAGAGCCATTGTCCCGCCCCTCCCCCTTCGCACGTCCCGGTCCCCAGGGCCTTTCTCATTTTTTAGAATCCGCCTTCGAAGATTTTCGAGTCAAGGCAGCACCCCTTCGCCGGGGCAAGTCCCTCTGCTCTCCGGCGCCTGTTCGGGATAGCTTCACGGCAGGGGTCGTATTATAATGGTGTCGGACACACCCTACTCAGGCGGCGGGGGAGACCGTTTTCATGGCGGGAAAACCTTCATACGAAGATCTGACGAGGCGGATACGGGAGCTGGAAAGCCGCAACAAGGCCCTGGAGGATACCGTCCGCTCTCTGTGCGAGAACGAGGAGCGCTTCAGGACCCTCTACGAGAACGCCCCGGCCATGATCGCCTCCTTCGGTAAGAAAGGCAGCAAAACGCTCTGGAACAAGGAGTGCGCGACCAGGCTCGGCTGGACCGAGGAAGAGATCGCCTCCTCCTCCGACCCGCTCTCCATGGTATACCCGGACAGGGGACTGCGAGAGTGCGTGGTGAAGGACATCCGCCGCTCCGACGGCGTCTTCCGTGAATATGCGGTCAGAGCGAAGGACGGCACCCGGCGTATCCAGATGTGGGCCCACTTCAGGGTGCCCACGGGCACCATCATCTCCCTGGGGTATGACATCACGGACATGACCTCGGCCCAGGAGGCCCTGAAGAAGAGCGAGCAGCACTTCCGAGACCTCATCGAGAACACCCCCATCGGCATCGCCATCGTGCTGGACGAACGGGTCGTGTACCGGAACCCGGAGCAGCAGAGGATCTTCGGCCAGCTCCCCGAGAAGGAGTTCCCGTCGCTCTATGACGCTACGACGCATCCGGACGACGTGGAAAGCCTCAGACAGTACTATGAGGCCGCCATCTCCGGCAGGCTGCAGCACACCGGAACGGAGTTCAGATACCTCCCCACGGGAGACGTGAACGACACCCAGGACATGAAGTGGATCCACTTCCGGGCCACGCCCGTCGAGTACCAGGGCAGGAAGGCGGTGCTGTTCACCATGATGGACGTCACCAAGACCCGCGAGATGGAGCGCCTCCTCCATGTGCAGGACAGGATGGCGTCCCTGGGCCGCGTGGCCGCGGGTATCGCCCATGAGATACGCAACCCGCTCTCCGGCATCAATATCTACCTGAACGCCCTGGACAAGCTCTACAGGCGGGGCGACCTCGAAAGGATGGAGGAGGTCCTCGTGAAGATCCAGGCTGCCTCCGCCAAGATCGAGTCCGTGATCAAGCGGGTCATGGACTTCTCCCGGCCCTCCGAGCCCAGGCTCGTACGGACCGATATCAACGGACCCGTTGAAGAGGCCCTGGGGCTCAGCGCGGTCATGCTCAGGAAATCCGGCATCGAGGTCCGGACAAAGCTCTCCACCAGGCTTCCCCTGTGCCTGGCGGACCCGCAGCTCATCGAGCAGGTCATCCTGAACCTCATCAACAACGCCGCCGAGGCCATGAAGGACCTTCACCGCGAGAAGATCATCGAGATCGGCACCGCATGTACCCCCGGCAGCATCCTGGTGACGGTCTCCGATTCCGGTCCCGGTATCCCCGAGGCCCTCCGCCAGAGGGTGTTCGACCCTTTCTACACCACAAAGAACGGCTCCACGGGGATCGGCCTGAGCCTGTCCCACCGGATCGTCCAGGACCACGGCGGAACCCTGAGCGTTTCGGCAAGCAGATGGGCGGGGGCGGAGTTCACCCTGCGGCTCCCTGTCCGTGAAAGGTGCGCCAAGACCCCATGAGGTTTTCACTCGTTCTCATCGACGACGAAGAGTCCATCCGGGAAGGCATCCGCCTCGCCCTGGATGCGGAGTACGACATCCGGGCCTTCGCCGCGGCCGAGGATGCCCTGGAGGCCGTCAGGACCGACCCGCCGGACCTGATTCTACTCGACATAGGCCTGCCCGGCATGAACGGCATAGAGGCGCTGCGCAGGATCAGGCAGACTCACCCCGAGCAGCTGGTCATCATGATCACCGCCTACGAGGACGTGAACACCGTCATCGCCGCCATGAAGCTCGGCGCCCACGACTACGTCGTGAAGCCCATCCTCATGGACGGCCTCGAGATAACGATACAAAACGCCCTGGAATCAGTCCGCCTCCGCAAGGAGGTCCGGCTCCTCCAGGAGAGATACCTCCAGGAGAACCTCCCCTGCTTCGTCGCGGAGAGCGACCGCATCCAGGGCGTCATGGAGTTCATCTCCCGGGTGGCCATGAGCCCGGACACCCCCATCCTCATCCTCGGCGAGACCGGCACGGGCAAGGAGCTCATTGCCGGGGCCATCCACTACCGCAGCCCCAACTTCAAGGGCCCCTTCGTAACGGTCAACTGCGCGGCCATACCCAAGGACCTCATCGAGAGCGAGCTCTTCGGGTACGAGAAGGGGGCCTTCAGCGGCGCAGGCCCCACCGGCAAGCGGGGTCTCATCGAGGAGGCCGACCATGGCACCCTGTTCCTCGACGAGGTGGGGGACCTCTCGGCCCAGGCGCAGGCCAAGCTCCTGCGCTTCCTCGAGAGCGGGGAGTTCTACCGGGTGGGATCCACGGCCAGACGCACCATCCGCACCCGCATCGTCTCCGCCACGAACAGGAACCTGTCGAGGATGATGGAGGAAGGCACCTTCCGGAGGGACCTCTTCTTCCGGCTGGGCGTCATCACCGTGGACGTCCCGTCCCTGAGCGAGCGCAAGGAGGACATCATCCCCCTGGCGAATACCTTCCTGGTCATGTTCGGCAGAAAGTTCGGCAAGACCTTCACCGCCATCTCCCCGGAGGCCGGTGAGGCCCTGAAGGCCCATGCATTCACCGGCAACGTCCGCGAACTGAGGAACCTCATCGAGCGCGGGGTGCTCATCGGCAGCGGCCCCGAGCTTACCGTGGAGGACCTCGGGATCGGGAAGGACTCCCCCCGCAACGAGGAGGCACATGCCGCAGCCCCGGACCGTCCGGTCATCCCGCCGGAAGGGGTGGATTTCGACGAGCTGGAAAAGGATTTCGAGAGGCGCTACATCGAGGAGGCACTGAGGATGGCCGGCGGCAACGAGAGTGGGGCGGCCCGTCTGCTCCGCATGAACCACCACACGTTCCGGTATCGTAAGAAGAAGGTGGAAGGATGACCCTGCATGCACAAGGGTCCGTACCTGTCACCTCATGTCAGGTATGCCCCGTACCGGCATGGACTGAACTGGAGACCGGTTCCGGCCGCACCGCGACTCCGGCCTCATGAAACGATGAGGGCATCCCGCTCGGCCAGGAGCTCCCGGAGCACTGAACGGTGGCAACGTCCCTCATCCGCACAGTAGCACCCCACCGATAAGTCCGTGTGGTGCGACAATGCCGCAAGAAGATCGATGATCCTGCTGTTCTCCGGGCGCTTCATCTCCGCACGGTACTTCCTGGCAAAGGACCTCCAGTCCGCATCGCTCTTCGATGAGCGTGCTTCCTTGACGAGCTCTTCACTGGGCGCCAGGTTGGGCAGCCATACATCGTAGAAATCACGTGAAGCAAACTCACCTTTGGGCACCCCCCTCGGCGGTCGCCTCACCGTGCCGATACGCAACCCCTCGCCACGGGCGCGGGGGCTCCCGAGCTGAACGATCCGAATGGCCATAGCTCTGCCTCCTGCAGTTTCGTTACACCCATAGAGCCCGAACTACAACGGAGGGATTCCAGAATGGGGAAAAATCAATGGCTGGTTCCCTCTATTGACACCTTATTATGTTTATTATAGATATCAGTATAATGTATTCATGCAAGCTCTGAAGATTATGCTTTTATATTGAATTCAAGGAGGCAGGCGCAACGGATTCTTCTTCATGTCAGGCAAGGTAACTTTCCGGGTTTGTTTTTAAAAATTTCATGACTGCAAAGGGGAGGGAAACAGATGAAGAACGTGAAGTCAGGGATGTTCGTTCGTGGTAGCGCCATTTTCGTATTATTCGTCGTGGTGACCGGGTGCAGTCTTCTCAGTGTTCCGATCATTACCGATGCCACCCGCAACGATGTCGTGAACCTGGGTGATTCCATCTACGCCCTGTCGGGCAAGATCCAGGACAACCTCCACAGCTGGGCCGGAGAAACATTCCGCCGCTATGCCCTGTCGGGCTCCATGGTCAGCCACATCGCCGACCAGTACGATGACGCCAAGGCCGATGACCCGAACATCAGTACCATCTTCATGGACGCCGCAGGCAACGACATCCTCATCCCAGCCACCCTCTTCGATCCGTACAACTGCAAGGTCGACTGGTGGGAATCCGGGCTCTCGTCGACCTGCAAGGCCCTCATCGACGACTGCTACGTGGACGTGGTGAATCTCCTGAACCAGATGGGCAGGGACGGCGTGGACAACATCATCTTCCTGGGCTACTACCACCTCAAGACCGGCCTCATCGGAAGCACATCACTGAACAAGGCCGTGGACTATGGGGACACGAAACTCGCCCTGGCTGTCCAGAACGCCACTGCCGCATCCAACTACCGGGTGTTCATCGATCCGAGGTCCACCATCAGCAACTCTGACATCACCTACGACGGCGTCCATCCCAATGATTCGGGTTCATATAAGCTGGCGACCCTGATCTGGGCCAAGCTCCAGCCTCTTCTCTAGCGTACAGGAGCCCGTGGAGGATCCCGGGATCCTCCACGGGCCCGCATTTTCCCCTGTGCTCCATGAGTCTGCACAACGACAGCATGCCTGGCCAGCTCTACGGATTGCGATGTCATCGACCTTCCGCCGTAATGAACCGTCTGGTTTTTCCATAACGATCTGCCGGAGATGAATCGATCATGAACAGGAAACTGAAAGTAACAGCAACCACAATCATCATCGCCGCTGTGGTCTCTGCGGCCGTTGTGCTGATCACCCATGATACCAACACCGTTCCCGCCCGGCACGGGATCGCACAGGAGATTACCAGGACCCCCCTGGCGGGAGGAGATCCATTCAGCGACCAGTACGTCAGGGAGCTCAGGAAGTTCTACGGTAAGACCATCTCGGAGAAAAGCACCCAGGCGGCTCTCATCGGGCTGAGGGACTTCTTCATGGCCACCCAGCCGGAGAAAGGGAGAACTCTGTTTTATGCCCTCCTCAAGCGGGCGTTTCCGGATCAGGCCGATGACATCCTGAAGACGCTGGACAAGCTGGATCTCTATGAACGCTGGCTCGAGGACAACAGGGAGATCCTCGCCCGGATGAGTGCGGAAGAGAGAAAGGCCGCCCTCTGGAAGAAAAGGATGGAACTCTTCGGAGACGATGCCGAAAAGATCTGGTCCGGCGAGATGCTGGCAACAGAGTCGAGAAAGGCAAAGATCCAGGATACCCTGGCCGTCCTGAACGAATTGAACGACACGTCCCTGGATCAGAAGCTCCAGGTGTACCAGGGGGTACTGCGCGAGGCATATGAAGGCACCCCGGAGAACTATATCCTGGACCAGAAAGGTCTCCTCTCAAAGGTGTTCTTCAGCATCGACTCCGTTCAGGATGAGCTGAAGAAAATGAGCCCCCGGGAGCGCCAGGAGGAGATAAACAGGATCCGCAGGGAAATGGGGCTCACAGAGCAGCAGGTCGAATCCATGGCGCGTCGCGATGCGGACAACGAGCTGCGCTGGGAAACCGGCCTGCAGTACATGAAGGATCGTGAGGCCGCCGAACAGCAGCTCGAGGGGCCGGAACTGGAGGCAAGGCTGAAGGAGCTCAGGGAGCAGTACTTCGACGACGAGGCCAACACCATCGAGCTCGAGGAGAAGGACGGCTTCTTCCGGTTCAGACGACCCCATATATTCGGGAGAAACTGACTTTTGCCCTGGTGATAAGGGGCTTCCTCCCGGGACCTGCCCTCTCACCCCCGGTCGGCAGAACCGGCCTCTTCCCGGGCAACGGCATCCAACGCCCTGAGCGCCACCCGGACTGCATCGGTCTCGGCCTTTTCCTTGATGGCCAGATCGATCTCCTCACCGGTGGTCCGGTCGTCGATGACCGCGCACACACAACCGGCGGCGAAACCGTATACCCCAGCCATCTTGAACAGGGTGCCGCACTCCATCTCATAGTTGAGGACGTTCAGGTTCCGATACTCCTCGGTTATGCCCTGAAGCCTCCTCAGCAGGTGTTTGTTGGATGAGGTGAGGGTACGCTCCTGGCCTTCGAAGAAGGTGTCCACCGATGCGGTGATGCCCAGGTGCCAGACCACGTCGAGCTCCCTGGCAGCATTCACGAGGGCCACGGTGAGGAAAGGGTCTGCAGCGGCGGGGTATTCGGCCGGTGCGATGTCCCGGGCCGCCCCCTGACGGCAGAGTGCTGCCCTGGATATGACAACACTGCCCGCCCTGATGTGATCCTGGATGGAACCCGTCGTGCCGACCCGGATGATGGTCCGGATGCCCAGGTCGAAGAGCTCGTTGATCACGATGCTGGCCGAGGGAGCACCCATGCCCGAGGTGGCGCACACCAGGGGCATGCCGGTATTGGTGGAACAGAGGCAACTGACGAGCCCGCGTCTCTCGGAGAGGATACGGGCCTTTCTGATGCCGGGGAATCCTGAAGCAATCCGCCGGGTACGGTCCGGATCTCCGCAGAGCAGCGCCGCCACGGGCTGCTCGGGACCGAGGTCTTCACTTGAAAAGCCGATGTGGTACTTTCTCTCGACCATGGGCTCATCCTTTTCCGGGAAAGATCCGTTCGACGGCGTCTGCTAGCATACCCAGAACAGTGCCGGCCTTCTCGCGTATGAGCAGATGGGCACGACCGTCCAGGGGGGTCTCCGAAAGGTTGACAATGGCCAGGTAGGCCCCCGCATCCAGGGCATACAGCGGGATACCGGCGGCAGGGTGCACCAGCAGGGTGGATCCCACCACGATGAAGCAGTCGCAGGTCATGGCCAGATCCATGGCGGTCATGACCGCGTACTCAGGCATGGCCTGGCCGAAGGAGACGGTGTCGGGCTTGAGGTATCCGCCGCACGTACACTCAGGGGCCGGGTCGCCTGCTCCTACACGGTCCAGGGCGTCCTGAAGCGGCGAGATCCTGCCGCATGACATGCAGCGCACACGCAGGCCGTTCCCGTGCAGTTCGATGACCATGTCCCCGGGCATGCCCGCGGCCTGGTGCAGGCCATCCACGTTCTGGGTGATGACCGCCTCCACGAGTCCCTTTTCATAGAGCCTAGTGATGGCAGTATGGCCGGGGTTGGGCCTGACGTCCCTCATGAGATCGGAGAAGGCCACCTGGCGCCTCCAGTACTCCGTGCGAGCCTCGCGCGACCTCATGAAATCATCGAACAGTACCGGTTTGTGGGTGGTCCAGATCCCCCCCGGGCTCCTGAAGTCCGGTATGCCGCTCTCCGTGGAAACGCCCGCCCCGGTGAAGAAGACGGTCCTGCCGCCGATCATCTTCCGAGCAAGGATCTCAACCCTTTCATCGAGGTCGTTCACAGCCTCACCCCGGGGCGGACCTTCACGTCACGAGCCCGCCCCTTCACTCATAAGTCCGAAAAACATTCGACATCACCGGTATAGACATGGATCCGGATGAAGCAGCCGTAGCTGTCCGGATACTCCGGGTACTGCCAGTAATCATGAACCCGGACGAGATCCCCCCTGCATGCACAGGAGCACTGGTTCATGATGTAGTAGGCGTCATCCTCGTCCAGGGGGAGGCTCACGGGCCTTCCCAGGCTGATCACCGCGGTGAGACCGTCATCGTCGAAGCGAACCACGATGGAGGTGCACAGACCGTCGGTGCCGGAGATCACGCATGAACCGAGGAAGAACGGTGCCGCAACGGCCGCGATCACGAGCAATGCCGGAAAACTCGATCGCTGCCTGTTGAGGAAGGGGCGCTCACCCTCCGAATCCGATCTCATCCGCATAGGAGAACTGCCTCTTCCAGGGCAGGTTCGCATGCGCCCCGTCAATGACGCCGGCACCCACCCGCGACACCGAGTCGGCATCGAGGGCAACGGGGTGTGTCCCGCTCAGAAAACCGATGTCGCCGGCTATGATGTCGGCCTTTCCGGGCAGACAGTCGCATTCGGCGCTTATCCTGATCAGTGCGTTGATGAGTACGGTCTTCGGCCCGATGATCCTCCATACTGCACCGGCGGTCTCGATCAGTTTCTCCTGGAAGGCCTTATTGTCGCTGCCCCACAGGATTCGCAGGGCCATCTCCGGACACTGTGCGATGCACTGGGCACACCCGATGCACACCTCAAGGTCATAGGTGGGGAACTCTCCCTCCACGATCCTGGCCGCCCCCGTGGGGCAGACCTCGACGCACATCCCGCACCGGGTGCACTTCTTCTGGCTGAGGATCGGCTTCACATCGGAGTGCATGCGCTGCTTCTGCGCCCTGGAGGCGAATCCCATGGAGATGTTCTTGATGGCGCCGCCGAAGCCCGCTGCGAGGTGTCCCTTGAAGTGGGAGAAGATGACGAACCCGTCGGTCTTTTCGATCAGGGAGGCCACCTGCACGGTCTTGAAGTGCCCGTACCCGGCGGGTATGTCGATGATATCGCGGCCGCTCATACCGTCGGCTATCACCACGGGGCATCCGAGAAAATCCTCGGTGAAGCCGTGGGATACGGCCGTTTCCAGGGAGTCCTTCCCGCTTCTCCGTCCGCCCGAATAGAGCACCGAGGTGTCGAAGACGAACGGCCGCGCCCCCTGTGCGGAGATCCACCGCGCGATCTCGCGGGCATAGGCGGGTTCGAGAAAGCTGTGGTTCCCCTTTTCCCCCCAGTGGAGCTTGATGCCCACCGTGGAGCCCTTTCCGAAGGGTGGTTCGAGCCTGGTCAGTAACCCCCGCAGTGAAGCGATGGAGCCTTGCTGCGTACCGTCAGTCGGGCTGAAGATCACGGCCATGGTTTCCTCTCCCGGTCCATAGGATTTATCCCGTCCACTGTGCCATATCCACGACTGTTGTCAACCTCGTCTTTCCGAATCGAGACTCTGAAAGGATCTTCGCGGACATATCCCCTGGTCACAGCGACTCCAGGGCATGCCTTGCCAGCATGCGTTTCTTCACGTGGGGCAGGTAGAGCCTGGTAACGTCGCCTGTCTTGAGATCGAAAACGTTCACATAGCTCCTTCCCGTTAGGTTCTCGCCGTAGACCCCCACCTGTATGATGGCCGGATCGTCGGCATTGCCCGTCCTGTGGATGCCTTCGTTCAGGGGGAACACCGAGTAGGTCTGCCCGACGGGGACGAACTGCCGCGACGTCTCTTCGAGCATTGCACGGCTCTCGTCGGATCCGTTATCCAGACGCCTGTAGTTGATGGTGTCCAGGGTTCCCAGGGCCGTACCGATGACGCCCCATGAATTGTGGTCGTGCACGGGATCGTATTCACCCGGGCCCCACAGATAGACTCGGACGGAAAAGGCGCGGCCCGGATCCCGGTACAGGACGACCTCGCTGTCGAACATGGTGGCGTACTTCACGTCCGGATAAAGCCCGCCCGCCGCTATGGATTCCAGCACGGGCACGAACAGCGACCGTTCCTTCAGGAAGCCGGGAAGCTCGCGCTGAAAATACTCCTTCCGGGCCCCCCCGTCGCGGCACGCCTTCATGTCTTCCGACCACCGGTTGAAGCGGTCAACGATGGCGATCTCTGTCTTCACGGCCCGAATCACCCTCCCGCTCAGTCGTTTTCAAGACGGGCGTACTGGTCGTAGTAGGCGGTGCCGGTCCCCATGTCAGTGATGTGCGGTTCGATGAGCCCGTTCACCCCCCCGCCGAGCTTCATCCAGTCACCCCTGCGGTATACGACAACCTCCGGGTGGAGTCCATCCATGGTCATGAGGTTCACCCGGAGACGGCCGAGCGGCGTTACAAGGGATATCGGCTTGTCCCGGTCCAGGGAGGCCAGCACCGCGCTCTCCGGGGACACCCACACCTTCGGGGGCATCTCCTGGTCTTCGGGAAGAATCTGCGAGTGTATGGCTTCCCTCCTCACGAGGCTCAGGAGCCTCAAGGGGTATCCACCCGGCGGATGGGGCTCGCCGTGGAGTGTCGCGGGGAAACGATACAAGCCGTCGGCATGGTCAAAGACGAGCCCGGCGTAGGCCACCTCTGGCCTGCCGGCCCGTGCGAAGCCCTTCCGCCTGAGCTCATCCAGAGAGATGTCGAGGTACGGCGACCTCAGTGACTCATGCAGGCACGCCTCCGCCGCGGGCAATACAATAGGCGGATCCAGACGTTTCCCCAGCTCCGTGAGGATCTCGAAGTCGCTCCTGGCTTCACCCGGAGGATCCAGGGCCTTCCCGGCATACTGCACGTAGTCGTGCATGTAGGAGGCGACGACATCCTCCTGTTCCAGCATGAGGGTGCAGGGAAGCACGAGGTCCGCCCGTGCCGCGGTATCCGTCATGAAGGCGTCCACCACCACCGAGAACTCCACCTGCTCGAAGACGGAGGCAGTCCGGAGGGCTCCCGGGGCCTGGTTCACCAGGTTCGATCCATCCGCCCACACCATGCGGATGGACGGGTCATGCGCCTCGGCGATATCCGCCCCGATGACGGGCATGCGGAGAAAACGGTAGTCCTTCCTCTCCCCCACCCTGGTCCAGGAAAGGTTCAGGTTCCTGAGCGAATTCAGGTGAAAATGACTGCCGCCTCCCCTGATGCCGATATTTCCGGAGAGCAGGGCGAGCGCATTGATGAACCTGACGTTCTCCCCCCCAAAGCTGTACCGCTGAACTCCCGCACCGATGATGGAGGCAGCCGGCCGGAGCTCGGTATAGCACCCATACACACGCTCCGCATCGTCCCTGGTGCATCCGCAGGCGGCGAGGAGCTCGTCCATGCTCCTGCCGAGGATGATCCGCCGGAACTCGTCCCCGTTGGCCGTGCGGGGCAGGACCCATTCGGGGACTGCCCCGCGGTCCAGGAGAAGACGGATCACCGCTGCGGCAAGGAAACGGTCGGTCCCGGGCCTGATGCGCACGACAAGGTCGGTCAGGCCATCGGCCGTATCACCGCCCGGGGATATGGTGAGCACCCTGACGCCGTTCTTCCGTGCACTCTGAACCAGCGCTGCCATGTGAACGGAGCTCCTGGGGATGTCCTTTCCCCAGTTCACGATGGCCCTTGCGTCCTTGAGTGTTTCCACATCGCTCGTCTCCCGCGATCCGAAGTCCTTCACGCATGCGCTGAACCCTGCGGAGTCGCAGAAGGAACCACTGACCCTGCTCGCGCCGAGCAGGGAAAAGAACAGGTGGCCCGCCTGCTTGAGCACCCCCTTGGCACCCTCGCCATGGAAGTAGAGGATCGATGAGGGTTCCGAGCGCAGGGACCGGATCCTGTCCGCGCACACGCCCAGGGCCTCATCCCAGCTGATGCGCTCCCAGGCGGAGCCGGATCTCATCAGGGGGTACAGGATACGCTCGGGGCTGTTGACCCGCTTCAGGTGGCTTCTGACCTTGGCGCAGGTAAATCCCCTGGTGACGGGGTGCCCGGGGTTTCCTCCCAGGGTGATCAAACCTTCATGCTCTCGAGAAATGACCAGAGAACATGCATCCGGACAGTCCTTCGTGCAGGCGGAGATGATCGGCTCGTCCCCCATACACCCATGGATAGAGTGCAGGGACCTGTGAATCAAGGGGGAGCCGCAGGGCACCCATGGTCATGATGACCGGGTGAAGAGGCGCCTACTGCCTCATGCCCCGCGGTGAACAGAGTATGTATGACTGGAGGGGGACCCGGTACAGCTGGACCGTGATCCCTTGGATGGGATTGACCTCCATTGCAACATAGCGCCGTGCGAGTTCCTTCTTGAGCAGCGTGATGCGTTCATGGAGGTGCCAGGCCCGGTCGTCCTTTGCAAGACCAAGGAGGCTCCTGGCTTCGGAAGGAGGGAGGATGAATCCCTGGCACTGATACTTGAGGATCTCCATGATGGATGCGGCCGCCTTTCTGCACCTTCCTGCCGACTCGTTCACTCCAGCATCATTCAGCATGGCACCACCCCTTCAGGGAATTTGCTGCAATATGAATTATACTTCACCTTGAAGAGCAATGAGTGTGCCAGTAATTATAACTATTGATTTCAGTTAGTTATAGAGATCATAGGGGTAACCCACTGATCATGCTGGGAAATTATTTTCTTCGCGTGAAGATATTTTTTCCTCTGACCTTTTCAGGCGTTACAAGATCGTGGCTCGAGGGCTGCCATCCGGTTTCACGGCGGCCCCGGCGCCTCACACCCGCAGGTCTCAGGTGGAAACCCTGTTCCTTCCCTGTTTCTTGGCCCGGTACAGGGCCTTGTCTGCTGCCTTGAGCACATCGTCCGGGGATCCGGTGCGCCCGCCGGGCCACGCTGCCCCGATGCTGATGGTGACCGAGACCTTTCTGGGCGCCGCCTTCCTCCTTCGGGGGTTCTTGGGCCTGCGCCTCGGCCTCATGGGAGATCGGATGACGAACTGCGAGAGGGCCACCTCCCTGCGCAGCACCTCGAGGTGCTCCAGGGCATCCTCGGCATGCCTGCCCGGAAAGACCACCGTGAACTCCTCCCCGCCGTAACGGAAGGCCTTTCCCCCTCCCGTGACCCCTGCCAGCCGGGCGGCCACCATACGGAGGACCTGATCGCCCACATCATGGCCGTGCCTGTCGTTGAACTTCTTGAAGTGGTCGATGTCGAGCATGGCGAGGCAGTAGTCGGACCCCAGCTTGAGGAGGTCCTCCCTCAAGGCCCTGCGTGCGGGGAGGCCGGTGAGTTCGTCCCTGAAGGCCATGGCATGGGACACCTCGATGATGGATGCCAGCAGGATGAAGGAGGCGGTTGCGAAGTGGAAAGACGCCTCGCTCCGTCCCGTAATGGCTGCAAGGGCGGCGAACACCGCGCATATGGCCCAGAAGAACCCGCTCTCCTTGGCCCCCCTGTTCCTGAGGTAAAGGACCGCCACTGCCAGAAGGCAGAGGAGGCCTGCAGCGGCAGGCACCTGGGGCATGGGCAGGACCTGCAGGAATGGGAACTGAAGGAGGTCAGTCTCGAGCAGGTCGATGTACCGCTGCGGGTCCCGGCCGGCGATGATCCCTGCCAAGACCGGCTGGGAAAGGATGACGACCAGCCTGGCCAGCCCCCTCGCCGTGAAGATGCCGCGTTCCTTGAACAGAGACAGAGCCAGGAGGTTCAGCGGGAGGAGCAGGGCAGCCGAGAGATAGGCTACACGCCAGTACAGATCCTGGCTTCCCTGTACCTGAGCAAAGTGAACGAGGCACCAGTGGGCAAGGGCGATGCTCACCGTTCCAAAGACCAGGGCCGACCGGTTGAACCGCAACCCGAACACCACGGAGAAGAGGTACGCCGCATAGGGGTATACGCCTGCGATATCGCCGAGGCTGTCCCGCACGTGGGGTGCATGTACGAGGAGCAGTGCCGCGAAAAAGATCATGCCCCCGGGCAGAAAAAATGACAGAACGGCCTTCATGCGTCAACGCCTCTTGGGGCAGCATCGTCATCGTACCAAAGAGCCGCCCCCCGAGGTATGTTACGGCGTTTGAGCGCCGCAACTTGAGCGGATCATGCTGTATGCCCGCAGCATTGTCATACCGGACGAAATCCTCTAGACTGCCTTCATGGACGTATTCTTCTATGAGGCCTTTGACGAAGAGACTGACGCTCTCCGCAGGCATCTTCCCCATGGCATCGTCGCCGACTTCACACCGGATACTATCCAGGAATCCCGCCACAGGACTCCTCCGGCAGGAATCATCAGCATCCGGACGCAATCCTACATTCCCCCACAGTGGGCGGGGGACGTTAAGGCCATCCTCAGCAGGAGCACCGGGTACGATCATGTGCTCTCATACCGCACGGCCACGGGAATGGACACACCCGCCGGTTATCTGCCCCTGTACTGCAACCGGGCCGTAGCCGAGCAGGCGCTGCTGCTCTGGCTCGGGCTCCTGAGGAGGTTGCCGGCCCAGACGGCACACTTGTGCCGCTTCGACCGCGACGGTCTCACGGGTTCTGAGTGCATGGGAAAGACCATCCTCGTGGTCGGTGTCGGCAACATCGGCAGCGAGGTGTGCCGCATCGGCAGCGCCCTGGGCATGGAGGTCTTCGGCGCGGATATCGTCCGGAGACACCCCTCCATCAGATATTCCACCATTGAAACGATTCTGCCTTGCGCGGATGTCATCGTGTGCGCCATGAACCTGACCGCCCGGAACCGCGGGTACTTCTCCTACGACCTCCTGAGGAAGGCAAAGCCCGGCGCCGTCTTCGTGAACATCGCCCGGGGAGAGCTTGCGGACACAGCCGGACTCCTTCGGCTGCTGAACGAAGGTCACCTGGGCGGCGTGGGCCTGGACGTGTACGAAAACGAAGGCATGCTTGGAGCTGCCCTGCGGTCAGGGACAGGCCCGCTTGATCCTTCCATGCAGGCCGTGCTCGAGCTCACCCGCCACGATCGCGCCATCCTCACCCCGCACAATGCGTTCAATACCGCAGAATCCGTGGAGCGCAAGGCGCTCCAGAGCGTACAGCAGCTCGAAAACTTCGTCAGAAGCGGGGAGTTCATCTGGAGGGTTCCGCAGGAGTAAGCCCCCGATCCTCAGGCCATATACCCTTGAGCGATATGGTAGTTCACCTTGTCATAGAGGAAGATGATGCGATTGTTCAGCTCCAGGGTGCTGTAGATCTCCAGGGGTGAGGACAGGATCTTCTTCCCGATCACGTGCACCCAGATGCTTTTTCTGCTCAGGGCCAGGGCATTGAGAATATCGGGCAGGGGCAGATCGAGTCCTCTGAGGTGCCGGCCGGCGCGGACGAACCGTTGCCTGTCAAAGGGTCTTTTCTTTCCCTCGAGCCCTTCCCGTATACCCTGGAGCACCATCCGGTTGATGTCCAGGAGGACATCCATGCAGGCCGCCAGCGAGGGTATGCCGCCCTGCACTTCTCCGGCCCAGTTCCGGGTTATCTCCTCCCTGTCCCGTTCGATCACCTTGATGAGGATGTTCGACAGGAGATGCCCCTGGGAAGTGGTCTCCGGAGACACGGCATGGGGGGGGCCGAGATCGGGGAAGAGCTGCCGGAAGGAATCTATCATGGCCCATGTGTCCCGGTACAAGTCGAGATAGATCCTCACCGCCTTCTCGTTGGAGGACCAGGCCAGGGGCGGCAGTCCGGACAGGGGGAAATACCGGGCATCGACCGCATCGTCACCGGGGCGGAGCCAGCCTTCGGCGGCCCTGACCTCATAGGTCACGATGGCGAGGCTGCCATAGAAGTCATTGTCAACAGTGTCCACATCGATGAGGCGGACGATCTTCCCCTTCACGCCCGACTCCTCCTCCAGCTCACGCAGTGCCGCATCCCTGACCGCCTCCCCGGCCTCGGCAAAACCGATGGGCAGGCACCACATACCCTTGTAGGGGTCTTTCTTCCGCTGCACGAGCAGGACCTCCCGCTGTTCGTTCACCACGACGGCGCTTGCCACGGGCAGGGGGTTTTCATAGAAGACCGCCCCGCACTTCGCGCAGAGGTCCCGTTCTTTCCCCTCCACCTGCCGCCTCACCACAGGTTCCGCGCAATAGGCGCAGTAGACCCTCTTTTTCCTCATGCGATCCTCCCACCATGTACGGGAAGCCTGCATCGGAAGATGCCGTCGTCCTTGGTGATGAGCACCTTGCCGTGGGCACTGGCATGATCGAACAGGGCCTTGACCAGGAGGGCGTACACCGTATCGAACCTGGCCGGGTGCGTATCGGTGACCTCCTTGAGGATGAGGTGCTTCTTGGTATCGAGGTAGTCGATGCAGGCCTCGAAACGGTCCAGGGGAAAGACGAGCGAGTTCTCATAGACCACCCGCTCGACATCGTCGAAGTAGGACTCGAGTTGTGACCTTCCGTCCTCCATCGAAAAGGCCCTGAACAACCTGTTGATCCTGAGCTCTCCCGGCTGACCAAGCCCGGCGGTCCTCATGGAAAAGGGGACGAAGGAGGTGAGCTCCCGGAGGGAATATTTACTGTGGGTTACGGCGATGAAGAGCCCGCCCCTGCGGAGCACCCGTGCGATATCCGGGATGAGGTGGGGAAAGAAATACAGCGAGTAACTGGCGATGACGAGATCGAAGCCGGCATGGGCCATGTCTCTGATGATGTCCGCGCTTCCATGGATGAACGAGGCCCTGTACCCCATGAGGGTTACGGTATCAAGAAAGGATTCCCGGTTGCTGTGATCCACCACGTCGATGCCCATGACCTTCGCCCCTGGCCTCAGCCTCCCAGCAAGACTCTCGGTGAAGAAACCGTACCCGCATCCGAGATCGAGCACGTCCGACGAAGCCCTCAGGTCCACTCCCTCAAGGGCGACCTCCCTGATGTCCCTCATGTTCAGGGCATACTCCTGGATGATGTCCTTGCTTCTGCGGTGCCAGGAGAGCTCTTCGTAGGTCTTCCTGATGTCTTCCCGGGAAAAGAGAACCTCCACGCCCATCAGTCCCCCACCATACCCTGATCCATATGAACGTCATATCATAATACGATCTTGCATAGAGTTCAGAGCCAAGGGTACAATGTATTCATATAAGGGAGGGACCATGGAACAGCAAGATGTTTACCGGGAATTGTCCAAGAAGCTCATGCTGGAGCACTCGAGGGTAATCCCGCTGATCTGGAGGATCATATGCACCGATGAGGAGGCACGCATCGTGAACCGCATGCCCGCTACCGTTGACGAGCTTGCCCGGGACTTTGCAAAGTCCACCGAAGAGATGCAGGGTATCGTCGACCGACTCTTCCACCGTGGTGCTGCCTTCGATTTCGTCAAGGACAAGACCACGTTCTACCGTGGACCGAGACACATCATACAGTTTCACGACGCCACCATCCTGTGGCCTGAGGCCCCTGAGGAGATGTTCAGGCTCTGGGAGGAATTCGAGGAGACCGACTACCCCCAACTGCTGGAACTGGTGACGAGTATAAACCTGCCGTCCTTCATGAGGGTGATCCCCATCGGCGAGACCATCGAGGTCAGAAACCAGGTTCTCTCCTATGAGGACGCCAGGTCCATGCTGGAGTCGGCGAGCATGGTTGCCGTGACCACCTGCGTATGCCGTAAGCTCATGAAGCGCTGCAACAGACCCCTGGAGGTGTGCCTTCAGCTCAACCGCGGTGCCGAATACACCATCAAGCGCGGCACGGGGCGGCGGGTGAACGTCCAGGAGGCGCTGGAGATCCTGAAGAAGGCCAGGGACGCCGGTCTCGTCCACATGACCGAGAACACCTCCGGTAGATCCAATGTGCTGTGCAACTGCTGCAACTGCTGCTGCGAGATGCTCCGGTTCGCCACCGACGTGAAGACCAAGGGTGTGCTTGCCCCGAGCCGCTTCCGGGCCCGGGTCGATGAAGCAGCCTGCACCGCCTGCGGTCTGTGCGAGGAGATATGTCCGGTGGAGGCCATCGCCGTGGAGCAGGGTGATGCGGCGGTGGTGAAGGCCGATGCGTGCATCGGCTGCGGCCTGTGTGCATCGGTATGCCCGGTGGAGGCCATTGCCCTGACGGAGGCGAGACCCAAGGAGTTCATCCCCGGGAAGTAGGCTTCAGACCAGATGTCTCTGCACGGCGGCATCCAGGGCCGCCAGGGCATCTTCCATGGTGCCGGAATTGAGGATGTATTCATCGGCAAGTGCAATGGGCACGGCAGTGCCGTAGGAGATCTCCCGCTGATCCCGCCCGTCAAAGGCATCGGGGGCGTCGTCCGCTCTTCCCCGGGACAGGATGCGCTGCTTTCTCGTCGCCCTGGGAGCCAGGAACGCCACCACCCGGCACTCGGCCTGCCCCGCGATGAGGCCGATCTCGGGCCAGGAACGCATGCCCTCGAGAAAAACGAGGGGTGATTCTTCGGCAAGGGCTGTTTTCAAGGCCAGGCGGGTCACCCCCATGCCGTCGTACCCCCGCAGCTCGTCCGATACCCTGGCCGTGCTCTGTGGATCAGCCGGAAGACCCCGTCTTCTCACCTCGGCCCGCACGATGTCGCCGGTAGCAAAATACGGGTATCCTTTCAGGTGCGCATAGTCCCTGGCAATGTTCTTCCCCGAAGCTGGCATCCCCACGATGACGAAAACCTTCATGCCCACGTTCCTCCCTCGAAAAGACGATCAACAATGGAAGTGCATTCTGTATCCGGGCTCGATGAAATGGCAAGGGAAAATCTCACCCTGCAGGAACGGCTCTCTTTTATCAAGGACTGCGAATTACGGCATGGGGTCCCGGCAGGGATCAGTGTGTGGTTTCCCGGCCGGGGCCGAGCATCCTGATGAAGGTGGTGAGGAGGTTGTGGTCGAACTCGGTGAAGGCCTCCTTCTTGATGGTCTCAAGGGCGTCGAAGGGTCTCATGGGAGGCTTGTAGGGCCGTGCCGAGGTAAGTGCGTCAAAGATGTCGGCCATGGTGCAGATCCGGGCGCAGGGGTGGATGTCCTTCATGCCGAGGGGGTATCCCGTACCGTCGGGCCGCTCGTGGTGCTGCATGGAGATATAGGCGGCCTCGTCCGTGAGATTTCCCGTATCCATGAGAATCGCGTAGCCCCACTCGGGGTGCTTCTTCATGATGACCCACTCCTCCTCGCTCAAGGATCCCCTCTTCCTGAGGACGTTCAGGGGCACCCTGGACTTGCCGATGTCGTGGAGAAAGTACCCGTAGCTCAACCGTTCCAGCTCCGCTGTCCCCACGGAACTGTCCCCTTTGTAGAATTGTATGGCCAGCGACGTGGCATAGATGCCCACGTTGACACTGTGGGTATACGTTTCGAAGTCGTGCTCGGTTATGGAGAACAGGTCGCTCAGGAGGATCTCGTTCTTCATGATGCTCTTCAGCATGGGCTTGAGAGACTGCTTGATCTCGGCCATCCGCTCCCAGTCGGGGTTGTCGAAGGCCTTCCTGAGAGCATTGATGGATGATACGTAGAAGGTTGCCGCCTTGACCCTGGAGGGGACGGTGGGGTCGGTGATGATACTTCCGGAATGGCTGCTGATATAATCCTCGAAGGCAAGGGACTCTGATCCGCGGATAAAGAGCTTGCTCAATCCGTGGCGGTTGAGCTCCATCAGGTGGTCTCTGGTGAACACGCCGCCCTTGCCGAGAAAGGGAACGAGCCTGTCTTCGTGATTGATATAGAGGTCCACCACCGACTGCTCGTCGATGAGGATCACATCAATGGGTATGGGCCGGAAGACGTCCATGCCCCTTGTATCGGCACCATAAAATATAAATATAAACAGGTTAATGGGTTCTGTGATCCCTCACGGGGCGCCCAGCCACTCGTTGATGTACCCGAGCCGTTCCGGCCACGTGCCGCTGACGCGCTCGGTCATGAAGGCCGAAAAGAGGCTGTCGAAGAGCTGCAGCCCGGTCTCCATAAGGCTCATGCGCTCGTAGAACACGGCGATGCGCTCCTGGAAGGGGTCAGTGATCTCGTCCCGCTCGATCTGGATCACCGGGCAGGAAAAGGACCCGAAGGCGAAGATATCTGCCTTCAGGGAGATCTTCCAGGACCTCGGCTCCTTCTCAAGGTAAATAAGGGCCTCCACGATGTTCTTCCCGTCCCGGAGGGCCTCCCGCGCCTCAGCGAACTCACGCTGGGCGCCGGTGATGGCGCTCCTGCGCTTTCCCTGCTCATGCTCGGCCACGAGCACGAACTTGTCGTGCACGTATGCCATGAAGGCTTCACCCTTGAGGAGGGGGCCTTCCTGGTTGACCTCATATACCGAGGACCCCTTGCCGGTGCGGTACATGAGCCACAGCAGGAAGTCCCATCCAACCCAGCGGTTTCGCTTGATCTGCAGGAGTACGTCCTTGGACGGCGCCTGGTCTGCCTTCTCGAGCAGGCGGCGCTGGTCCTTGTCCAGAATACCGGATGCCCGGGCCATGGGGTGGATGGGTTCGAGGATCAGGCCGTCGAAGGTGCTGGCAAAGTGGTCCTCCACCATGTCAAGGACCTTCTCGGTGATGCCGGCCACCGTGACGATCCCTGTCTCGGCGTTCCAGACCACGTCGTATGTGGCAGGGACCGGAAGGGTTCTTCCCAGGAGAGACGCGTGGAGGTTCTCCCGGATCTCAGCCTTGCGCCTGTAGGGCATACGGGATATGGCGGGCCGCTCGGCAAGCCACCTGGAGCATTCCCTGTCCACCAGGCCCTTGAGCACCGCTGCAGGAACCTTGCGCTGATCCCGGCGCAGGGTGAAGGCATAGTAGGGATCCCGCCGGAACACATTCTCGTTGTCGAAGTCAGACATCCCGTGGTCATCGAGGGTGACCCATCCCGCCGACTCCTCGTCGGATGTCGTATCGATGGGGACAAAGCGGCTCTTGTTCAGACATTCCTGAACCCACGAAGCATTTCCAGGCTTTCCGTCGACCCTGTACTGATAAACGCTCACCGTATTCGACATGATCCCCATGGCGCACTCCTTTCATCCGGAGGCATTCCCATATATGAAAGCGCCGCTGTAGGGCAAGCCTGGAAAATTTCCGGCGAGGTACCTCCTCGCATCGCTTCCTCACGATTGCTTGCTCCCGCTGCGTGCCTTTCATGAATCCTCCCCAAGGTGCGGTCCGGTTCGCCGGCATACCGCCTCCTGTTTTGACAGCCGTCGGGGTGCGTGCTACCATGGTTCCGCCAGTCCTGCATTCAGGTGTCGGCGGGGAGGTACCATGATCATAGACAGACCGGGAAGGGTGAGCGACAGGATCACGCTGCTGGGGAGGAGAGAGTCGTGCGTCTACCTGCTGGACGGCGGCTGCGAATCGGCCCTCATCGGCGGGGGCATGTCATACATCGTCCCGGATATCCTTTCCCAGATAAGGGAATTCGGCCTTGAGGAGCGCACGATCAGGCGCATCATCATCGGCCACACACACTTCGATCATGTCGGCATAGTGCCCTTTCTCAAGGCGAGGCTCCCTCACGCCGCCGTATGTGCTTCGGACCGGGGCAAGGTCATGCTCGCCAGGCCGGATGTGATCGACAGCATCCTGAAGCTCAACACCTTCCTCCTGGATAAGGAAAGGCCAGGTTCGCGACATGAGGATTTCGGGCTCCCCTTCCAGGGCATAGAGGTCGAGCAGGTGCTCGGCGACCGTCAACGCATCGACGTCGGCGATGTCACGCTGGAGGTGCTCGAGGTGCCCGGGCATTCTTCCTGCTCCATTGCCATGTACTGTCCCGAGGAAAAGGCCCTGTTCGCCTCCGACTCCGCGGGCATTCCCTTCGACGGTAAGGTCTTCTGTTCGGCGAACTCGAACTTCGACCAGTACCAGGCCAGTCTGGAGAGGATGTCTCTCTGCGAGGTGGACTTCTTCTGCGCCGAGCACTACGGCGTATGCACCGGAAGCGATGCGCATACCTTCATGGACAGGTCCAGGGAATCGGCCCGCATGACACGTTCGGTCATCGAAGAATCCTTGCTGAAAACCGGGAATGTGACACTGGCCGTCAAGGAGGTTACGGACCTCTTCGTTCAGGAGAGTTCCAGCTACTTTCTACCCCGGGAGGTCATCGAGATGGTGGTGGGCCAGATGACCCGCTACCTGGCAAAGTCGCTGAACGTCTGACAGGAGGTGATCCATGAGCCTTTACCTGGTACAGCATGGCCTCAGTCTCCCCAGGGAGGTCGACCCCGACCGGGGGCTCTCGGAGAAAGGCCTGGCAGAGGTGGAACGGATGGCGGTCAAGGCCCGCGAGATCAGGATCAAGGTCTCGCGGATCATCCACAGCGGCAAGGCGAGGGCGGCACAGACCGCCGATGCCTTCGCCGCTCTCCTCACGCCGGGCAGGCATCCCGAGGGCGTATCCGGCCTGGATCCCATGGATGATGCCGCAGCCTTTGCCCGGGGCATCACCGGCATGGACGAACTCATGATCGTCGGGCATCTGCCGTTTTTGGCGCGGCTCGCGGCCCATCTCGTCACCGGATCCACGGAGCCGCCCGTGATCCGCTTCGCCAACGGCGGGATCGTGTGCCTGGAACACGATAAAGACCTCCAAACCTGGGTCATCGGGTGGGCTCTGATCCCGGAGATTATCTGAGGGAGAACCGGGAGGCATGCATGCCGCAGGTCATGATCGGTACCTCGGGGTGGAACTACGACCACTGGAGGGGCCCCTTTTATCCGGAAGACCTCGCCAGGGCGAAATGGCTCGGACACTATGCCGGGATCTTCTCCTCCGTCGAGGTGAACGCCACCTTTTACCGGTCCATGCGGGCATCCACCTTTGAGAAATGGCGTTCCTCCACCCCGGACGGCTTCATTTGGGCCGTGAAGGCCAGTCGCTTCATCACCCACATCAGGCGGCTCCGTGACACTGAAGACTCCCTCGCTCGATTTCTGGAGTCGCTTGCACCCCTGGGGGAGAAGCTCGGCCCCATCCTCTTTCAGCTCCCACCATCCCTGGCCTTCGATGACGGTTCGGTCCGCTCCTTCTGCCGGCTTCTCCCGCCTGGAGGGCGCTACACCATAGAAGCGCGGCACGGGAGCTGGTCCTGTGAGCAGGCCCTGTCCTGTCTGAAGGACATGAACGTCGCATGGTGCATCTCGGACACTGCCGGACGGTACCCGTACCGCGAGGCTCTCACCGCTGAATTCACCTATATACGCCTGCACGGTTCCCGAAGGCTCTATGCCTCCTCCTACGCCGAAGACGAGCTCCGGGCGTGGGCGACGAGGATCAGGTCCTGGGGTCTGGACACCTACCTCTACTTCGACAACGACGCCCTGGGGTATGCCCCTGCAAACGCGCAGAGGATCATGGAAATGCTCTGAATACGGTTGGCAAGTTCCATGTACTCCATTATTATGCAAGGGACAAGAAGTCCTTAAAGGGGCATTGTCGTGAAAAGACAAACCATGGGTCTTGCCTGCGCCGTTCTCCTCTGCCTGCTCCCGTCCCCGGGCACGGCCGACACCTGGGAGAGGCCGGAGCTGGAGCTCCACAGCCCGTCCTTCAGGCCGTACGGCATGATCCCCGCAAAGTATACCTGCGACGGCGAAGACATTTCCCCGGTTCTGTGGTGGTCAGGTGTGCCCCTGGACACCCGAAGCTTCGTGCTCATCTTCGAGGATATCGACGATCCTGGAGGCCACCGGGCACTCTGGCTCTGGTATGATCTTCCCGCAGCCCTGCGGCACATCCCCGAGCGTATCGCCAGCGTGCCCAGGCCAGCCTTGGGAGGGGTCCATGGGAAGAACGGCTTCGGGGAGATCGGATACCGCGGTCCATGCCACCGGACAGGGAACCACCGCTACTGCTTCCGGCTCTATGCCCTGGATGCCCTCATCGGCCTGGAGCCAGGGGCCTCCCGAAAGGATGTCGAAAGGGCCATGGAGGGGCACGTCCTGGACGAGGCCTCACTCATGGGCATGTACGGAAGAATACAATGAGGAGGTGTTCTCCATGAGATTCCTGCTCTCTGCAGTTCTCTTTGCGTTCATCGGGATATGCTGCCTGGCCGGGACCGGCCTGGCGGCCTTCGAGCTGAAGAGCACGGCCTTCAGTGCGGGCGGTGCGATACCGGCGGACTATACCTGCCAGGGCAAGGACATCTCTCCGCCATTGACCTGGACCGGGGCACCGGCAAACACCAGGAGCCTGGTCCTGATCTGCGACGACCCGGACGCACCGATGGGGACCTGGGTCCACTGGGTCTACTACGACATCCCCCCCCAGGTCTCGTCGTTGCCGCCGGGGATGCCCCGGGTGGAAAAACCGGAACAGGGAGGAACCCACGGCAAAAGCAGCTTCAAGGACTTCGGCTACGGCGGGCCGTGCCCTCCCTCAGGGACGCACCGGTACTTCTTCAGGCTCTACGCCCTGGATACCATGTTGAAACTCGAGTCCGGGGCGGTGAAGAAGGACGTCCTCAAGGCCATGGAGGGTCATGTCCTGGGCACGGCCGAGCTCATGGGCACCTACAAAAAGAAATAACCGCAGCTGCCTGCCGGGGGGATCCATGTCCAGGGCATCATATCGGGCGCTCCATGAGAAGGGTCTCCTTGCGGAACGTGCCGCCGGGGCCCTCAGGCTCCTGGAAAGCTGCCGGTTCTGCCCCAGGGCCTGCGGCGTGAACCGTCTCGAAGGGGAAATGGGGTTCTGCAGAACCGGGCGTTATGCAATGGTCGCGAGCTACGGCCCGCACTTCGGTGAGGAGGCCCCGCTGGTGGGCGTCCACGGCTCCGGCACCATCTTCTTCAGCTCCTGCAACCTGCTCTGCTCCTTCTGCCAGAACTACGACATCAGCCACCTCCAAGACGGTACGGCGGCGGATGCTCGTCAAATCGCCGGCATGATGCTCGACCTGGCCGAGAAGGGCTGTCACAACATCAACTTCGTGACCCCGTCCCATGTGGTGCCCCAGATCATGGAGGCCCTCGTCCTTGCCGCAGACGACGGGCTTGACCTGCCCCTGGTCTACAATTCCGGCGGTTATGATTCCGTAGATACAATACGCCTGCTGGACGGGGTCTTCGACATCTACATGCCCGACTTCAAGTTCTGGGAGGAAGAGCCGGCCAGGACATTCTGCGCTGCCCCGGATTACCGGGATGTCGCCTGCGCGGCCATACGGGTGATGCACAGCCAGGTGGATGACCTGGCGATGGACGAACAGGGCATAGCCCGGCGGGGCCTCCTCGTGCGGCACCTGGTCATGCCCGGAGGGCTGGCCGGGACCCCGGAGGTCATGCACTTCCTCGCCCGTGAGATCTCGCGGGACACCTATGTGAACGTCATGGACCAGTATCACCCGTGTTACCGGGCCAAGAACGACCCCCGGATCGACCGGCGGATCACCACCGCCGAGTATGCACAGGCCCTGGAGGCAGCCCGCCGGGCAGGGATACACCGGATCGACGCCAGGGTGAGGTTTTTCCTTTAGCCATGCCCGATGCCCGGCACCCTTGATCGCTCCGGGGAACACCCCTAATGAAGGGAAACCGGGAGGAACGTGCCATGCGCAAACGACTCGCTTCGGAGGTCAGTCCATACCTCCGCCAGCACGCCGACAACCCCGTGGACTGGTATCCGTGGGGAGATGAGGCCTTTGATAAGGCAAAGGAGCAGGACAAACCCGTCCTCCTCTCCATCGGCTACTCTTCCTGCCACTGGTGTCACGTCATGGCCCGCGAGTCTTTCGAGGACGAAGAGGTCGCCTCCCTCATGAACGCCGCGCTCATCAATGTCAAGGTGGACCGGGAGGAGATGCCCCACATCGATCATATCTACATGCAGGCCTGCCAGGTCCTGACCGGCAGCGGAGGCTGGCCGCTGACCGTCATCCTGACGCCGGACAGGCAGCCCTTCTTCGCCGCCACGTACCTTCCCAAGCATTCACGGCAGGGCCTCATCGGCATGATGGAGCTGATCCCGGTAATCGGGAAACTCTGGCAGGAGAAGAGGGACCGGGTGATCGGCGAGGCAGCAGAGATCGCCCGTACCATACGGCGTGCGATCGCCGTTCGCCCGGGGACCATCCTGAATCCCGGCCTTCTGCTCCAGGCATATGAGGAGCTGAAGGCACGGTATGACGGGGACCGGGGCGGGTTCGGGACGGCTCCGAAGTTCCCTACGCCCCAGACCATCATGTTCCTGTTGAGGTACTTCAGGCGATCCGGCGACCCCCAGGCCCTGGTGATGGCCGAGAAAACCCTGGAGGCCATGGCCAGAGGCGGCATCTACGATCATGTGGGGTACGGCTTCCATCGCTACTCCACAGATGGGCAGTGGCTTGTGCCTCACTTCGAGAAGATGCTCTACGACCAGGCCATGCTGGCCATTGCCTATGCGGAGGCCTACCAGGTGACTCTCCGACGTGATTTCAGGAAGACCGCCGAAGACACCCTCACCTATGTCCTTCAAGACCTGCGAACCCATGAGGGCCTGTTCGCCGGTTCCGAGGATGCGGACAGCGAGGGGGAGGAAGGGAGGTTCTACCTCTGGACGGCTGCCGGGATCGCGTCCGTCCTCGATGAGGCGGATTTTTCCCTTGCCCGTGAGGCCTTCGGCCTGAGCGACGACGGCAACGCACCCGGCATGAATCAGGGGCTCAACATCATCCACCTCGAGCATGACCCGGCAGACCTCGCGGCGAAACATTCCCTGGGCACCGAGACGATCTCCTCCAGGCTGGAGAACATCCTGGGCAGGCTCAGGCAGGCGCGTTCGGACAGGATGCGCCCCGTGAAGGACACCAAGGCCCTGACCGACTGGAACGGACTCGCGATCGCCGCGCTGGCCCGGTGCAGCACCATCCTGTCCAGGCCGGACCTTGCCATAGCAGCAAAGAAGGCCGCCGACTTCATCCTGGATACCATGGATGGAACGGGCGGCCTCGGGCATGTGTTCATGGCGGGACAGGTCCGGGGGGATGCCGGTCTCGATGATTATGCCTTCCTTACCTGGGGACTCATGGAGCTGTATGAGGCCACCTTCGACCCGCGCTACCTGGACCGGGCCATTCATCTCACCTCCGTAATCGAGAAACGCTTTCGGGATACCGTTGATGGAGGGTTCTTCTCCACGTCGGACGTCATTGAGGTCCCCATCGCCCGGACCAAGTCAGCCTATGACAATGCCCTGCCCTCGGGCAATTCCGTGACCATGCTCAACCTCCTGAGGCTGGGGGAGCTTACGGGAGACGCCTCCCTGCGGGTCATGGCTGAAGAGATCGGAAAGGCCTTTTCTTCCCAGGCCGGGCGCATCCCGTCGGCCTTTCTCTTCATGATGTGCGCGCTGGACTTCCTCACCGGTCCCGCCGCCAGGGTGGTCATTGCAGGTGACCCGGGCAGGAGCGATACCCGGGCCATGATCGAAGCGGTACGGAGCCGATTCCTGCCCCATGCGATGGTCATCATGAACCCGGGAGGATCCATGGCCGGAACGAATCATGATACGGAATACAGTACTGATGAGGATGGATCGCCCACCGCTTATGTGTGCACCGGTTCGACCTGTCACCGGCCGACCATGGAAGTGGAAGAACTGCTCGATCTCCTGTCATGAATGGATGGAGACTTTTCTCAAGGTCTCTGACGATGGTAGGGCCTTCCCTTGACAATTGGATCTTCGCGGTTATTATTCCGGTTACGAATGCGCGAAGATCGTCCTGCGGTCGGGTGCGTTAAGGCTGGGCAAAGCAGGCCGTGGCATGGCAGGCACGGCAAGGCAAGGCGTGGTGGGGTCTCCAGGGCTGATTACAATGACCCTGTTGGACTGAATGACCTTCACAACCCAGCCCCCTGATCAAGACTTTGCGCATTCACCAGGGGCGGGCTATCATGGCCCGCCCTTTTCTCTTGGCACGAACTTCGAAGGCCTCTCAAGGAGTGAAAAAGAAAGAACCTGCCCAATGATCCCTTGAATACCAGCCCGGGCTTCTGGTACTATCGCCTCATATATGATTGCAAGCGTGCACTCGGTTACCCTGTGGGGTACTGATGCGCTTGGTGTAATGGTCGAGGCCGACATCCAGGGAGGTCTGCCGAGTATCACCATCGTGGGTCTGCCCGATTCCGCCGTGAAGGAGAGCAGGGAACGGGTAAGATCGGCCATCGTCAACTCCGGTCTCGACTTCCCACCCCGGCGCATCACGGTGAACCTCGCTCCTGCCGATGTCCGGAAGGAGGGAGGCACCTTCGACCTTCCCGTGGCCGTGGCCATCATGACGGCCCTGGGCATGATACCGAAGGAGGCCGTGCTCGATTACCTCATCGTCGGCGAACTCGGGCTCGACGGGGGTGTGCGGCCTGTACGCGGCGTGATCTCGGCTGCCTTCTTCGCTGGAAACCACGGCTTTAAGGGCATCGTGTGCCCTGCCCAGAATGCATATGAAGCAGGGCTGGCAGAGGTTGACGTCTTCCCGGTTTCCAGCCTCAAGGACGCTTTTGCCTTGCTCAGAGGGGAAAAGTCCATAGTCTGGGAAGGGTCTGCGAGGGATCATACGTCAAATGAAGCCGTTCACCCGGACCTGTCTGAAGTGAGCGGCCAGGCCATGGGCAAACGGGGTCTCGAGATCGCGGCGGCCGGATCACACAACCTCCTCTTCATAGGTCCTCCCGGCGCCGGGAAATCCATGCTGGCAAAGAGGCTGCCCTCCATACTGCCCCCTGTCACCCATGGGGAGATCCTCGAATGTACCTCCATCTATTCCGCAGCGGGGAGGTTGAACAAGGACGACATTATCGCCACGCGCCCCTTCAGGGCTCCCCACCACACCATATCGGATGCAGGTCTCATCGGCGGCGGAACCATACCCACCCCCGGAGAGGTGAGCCTCGCGCATAACGGGGTCCTGTTCCTCGACGAAATGCCAGAATTCAGGCGCAGCGCCCTGGAGGCCCTGCGTCAACCGCTGGAAGACGGATCCGTGACCGTTTCCCGGTCGCATTCCGCATTCACCTTCCCTGCCGGGTTCCAGCTCGTTGCGGCACTGAATCCGTGCCCGTGCGGATATCTCGGGCATCCTTCCAGGGAATGCAGTTGCACACCGGCGCAGATTGCCAAATATCGGTCCAGGATCTCCGGACCCCTCCTTGACCGTATCGATATCCACATCTGGATAGACCCGGTGGAGGCGGACCATGTACTGGGACCGAGAAGCGGTCCCTCTTCTGACGCCGTCCGGCAAAGGGTCGCAGCGGCGCGAACGGTTCAGCTGGGCCGGGGTTTCGTCAATGCCAGGATACCGGACAAGGCACTCGATGATGCCTGCAGGCTGAGCTCATCCGTACGGATGATGCTCGTCACCGCCGTGAAGCGGTATTCACTGAGCATGCGTGCATTGACCAGGGTGATCAGGGTCTCCCGGACCATTGCCGACCTCGAGCAGAGTATGGAGATCAGGGAGACTCACGTGGCGGAAGCTCTCCAGTACAGGCCGGAAATGGCCACTCCCTAGAGAAACAGCTCGCTCACAGACGATCCCGTGTAGATGCGCTTGATGGCCTCTGCCAGCAGGGGGGCGACGGTCAGCACCCTGACCTTGCCGCAGGACTTTGCATCCTCGCTCAGGGGGATGGTATCGGTGATGATGAGTTCCTCGATGCCGGAGGTGGTGATACGCCCGATGGCCGGGCCGGAAAGAACCCCGTGGGTACAGCATGAGGCCACCTTCTTCGCACCGTTGTCGAGCAATGCCGTGGCCCCGTTGGTCAGCGTTCCGGCGGTGTCCACAATGTCATCCACGATGAGGCATATCTTGCCTCTCACATCGCCGATGATGTGCATGACATTGGACTCGTTGGCACGTTCGCGTCTCTTGTCGATAATGGCCAGGTCTGCCTTGAAGGGCTTGGCATAGGCACGGGCCCTCTCCACACCACCTGCATCGGGAGCCACGATACACAGGTCCTCGGGAAACCTGTCCCGGATGTACTGGAGCATGACGGGCTTTGCATAGAGATTGTCCACCGGTATATCGAAGAATCCCTGTATCTGGCCGGCATGGAGGTCCATGGTGAGCACCCGGTCGGCACCCGCTACGGTGAGCAGGTTGGCGATGAGCTTTGCCGTGATGGGAGCCCTGGGAGAGGCCTTCCGGTCCTGCCGCGCATAACCGAAATAGGGTATGACCGCGGTGACGCGCTTTGCAGATGCGCGCTTGGTCGCATCGAGCATGACCAGAAGCTCCATGAGATGCTCGTTGGTGGGTGAACAGGTGGATTGGACGATGAAGATGTCCTTTCCCCGGATACTCTCATGAATGTCCACCGAGGTTTCGCCGTCGGAAAAGTGCTTCACATCACCGCTGCCCAGTTGGCACCCGAGAATCGTGCAGATACTTTCGGTGAGCGGCCTGTTGGAGTTTCCTGCAAGGATACAGATGCTCGAGTTCATAGACCCTTCCCTCTGAGTGTGATCGGTTACCGGGAGTCAGAGCGAATTCCTTCGCGCAGGTAGTCTCACATTGCTGAATGTGGCTGGGACGGGAGGATTCGAACCTCCATAACGAGATCCAAAATCTCGTGTCCTGCCATTAGACGACATCCCAGTACCCCGTGGAAGCCATCCGGTTACCGGGAGCGCACTATAGTAGAATTAGACTTCGTTGGCAATCTTAAGTTTATAGCTCTCGAGAATGGATTTCTCGATCTTGTCCCTCGTTTCCATGTTCAGGGGATGGGCAGTGTCCCGGAAAGAACCATCCTTCCTCTTCCGTGAAGGCATGGCCACAAACAAGCCTGTTGTTCCGCTGATGACTCTCAGATCACGGATAACAAAGCAGTCGTCGAAGACGATGGAAGCATATGCCTTGAGCTTGTCGTTATCCTTGACCGGAAACACCTTGACCTCAGTAATCTCCATATATATCCCCCGTCAATCTTGTTGTGGGTATATAGCTATACCCTTCATGCCGTGTGAGGCGGCCCATTGCAGTCAACAGGTGAGCTTGCGATGCATAGATCCCGAAGAAAGCCGAACCGCTACCCGACATTCCGGCTTTCAGCGCCCCCGAACTGAGAAGCTCCCCCTTTATTCCAGTTAGCTCGGGATAAAGAGTACATGCCACAAACTCCAGGTCATTGGAGACCCAGTGCTCCGGCTCAATGCAAGTGTCGCTAATTTTTTCTATTTTAATTCTATCCCCTTCGCGGGTCAAAGGCAAGCGCAATTTTGAAAAGATGAGGGTTGTAGAAAGATTCAGCGGGGGAATGACGATGAGGTATGCCCTCTCCTGAAGGTTCACATCCATTAGGGGGACATCTCCGCGGGAGCCCAGGAGCATGGGCCTGCGGTAGACGAAGAAGGGGCAGTCTGCTCCCAGCTCTCCGGCCATGGCGGCGAGCTCTTCTTCGGTCAGGCCGGCTTGGAACATCTCATTCAGGCCCAACAGAACGCTCGCAGCATTGCTGCTCCCCCCGCCCAGGCCTGCCCCGACGGGTATCCTCTTGGCAATCCTTATGGCAAGCCCGCCCTTGTCGCCCACACGGCTGAAAAAGAGCCTGGCTGCACGGTATGCAAGGTTCTTATCGTCCGTACATCCGCAGCCTCGGGCCTCGAGGGAAATGCCTGAGGAAGCATGATCGAGGTCGATCTCGTCCCCGAAGGACAGTGGGACCATGATGGTGCGCAGCTCATGGTAGCCGTCCGGCTTCCTGCCGACCACCTCGAGGTAGATGTTGATCTTGGACGGAGAAAAGATCTTCACTCTACATCAACGGCCACATACAGGGGTCTTGACCCCCTCACCACCAGGAGCAGTACGGCCTGGCCTTTTTTCTTCACGGACAGGGCGGACAGATATTCCTCGACGGAATTCACCGCCTTCCTGTCCACCTCGCGGATGATGTCCATCTTCTGGATCTGGCTCCTGGCACCGCTCCCCTTGGGATCGATAGCCGTCACCAGTACACCTGCCGGTTCGGATATATTGAACTCCCGCTGGGCCTGGGGTGTTATGGCTGATACCGTGAGGCCAAGGGAGTCCTTAACCCCCTCCTCCCGCTGCGGGGCTTTGCCGAACTTCGCCACGTGCTCGTCAACCCTCTTCTGCAGCACCGTGGTGAACTCAAGGGAACGGCCGTCACGAAATACCGTGATGGTCACCTTGGATTCGGGTTTGAGGCTCCCGATCATCTTTGTCAGTGACCGCGAATCGGCGACTTCATCCTCATTGATCCTGAGAATCACATCGCCCGGCTTGACTCCTGCCTTGTCTGCAGGATCTCCCGCATATACACTCGTGACCATGGCGCCCTTGGCTTCTTTCAGCCCCACGGCACGCGCGATCTCGGGTGTGACCTCCTGAATCGACACACCAAGCCAGCCCCGGGCCACCGCCCCCGTGTCCCTGAGCTCCCGGAGGATCTCCTTGGCCATGTTGATGGGAGTGGCAAAACCGATGCCCTGACCCGACGCTACAATGGCGGTGTTGATACCCACGACCTGACCCTGCATGTTGATGAGCGGTCCGCCGGAATTTCCGGGATTTATGGCCGCATCGGTCTGGATGAAGTTGTCATAGGGGCCCGCACCGATGACCCGGGACTTGGCGGAAACGATCCCCTGGGTCAGCGTGTGGCCGAATCCGAAGGGGTTGCCGAGCGCTATGACCCACTCACCGATCTCCAGTGCGTCCGAATCTCCCAGCACCGCCGTGGGAAAGTCATTCTTGTCGGATTCGATCTTGATGAGCGCAATGTCGGTCTTGTCGTCGTTCCCCACCAGCTTGGCCTTGAACTCCTCCTTGTCCGCCAGGGACACGTAGATCTCGTCCGCGCCTGCTATGACATGATTGTTGGTCAACACATACCCATCGTCCGAGATGATGAATCCCGACCCCAGACTGCGCTGCTGGAGATCCTGTTCGGGCATGTTGTTGAAGTATTTCTTGAAGAAGTCATCGAACCATTCGTCATACCCCGGGGGCGGCTCGAAACGGCGGTAGATGTCCTTGCCGGCCATGTTCCTGGTGGTCCGGATGTTCACGACCGTCGGCGTGACCTCCCTGGCCAGGGAAGAGAAGCCAGGCAGCGGGACCTTCATTGCGGCAGGCGCCGCTCCCTCCTGCCAGAAGGGTTTGGCCTCGCTGGCCGATCCCAGTTCCAGCGATGATGCCACGAACATGCCGACCAGCGCTGAACACACCGCCACCATGAGCAGGATGCCATAGAAACCGTGCTGTTTCCTGAATGTCATCTCGTTTCCTTCGTCGCCTCGACAAAGGCTATCCTGAGTTCATAAAGGATCTGGTCCATGAGGCTCTCCTCCTCAGCAGTAAGATTCCCCCTGGTCTTCTCGTGAAGGAGGGTGATGATGTCTATATTCTGCTGGGCGACGGGCAGGCTCCGCTGGACCATCCCCGTGGCAGGGTCCGCCACCCTCCCCATGCTGATCATGGCTGCGCTGGCGAAGCTCATGATGAGCGTGGTGAAATCGATGGACAATGAAGCCCCCCCCGGGCTCTGCGGTCCCGAAGGATACGGGTCGGTTTTGGGCTGGGGTTCGGGCCTCCGCCGGGGTTCGGGACTTCTCATGTCCTTCGGGACCTCGGACTCATCATGGTCTATCCCCCGCTTGTCCAGAAAGGTATAGCTCTTCTTTTCCTCTTTCTTCTCATCTGCCATGGCTTCACCTCTCCATGATCACGGGCTGAAACATCCTTACCGACATCCTCCACTGCCCGGCATCAGGTGCCTATGCCGAGGAGTGGAAATACATTCGACTTGATATAGGCTATCTTATTGTCCACATAGATGTCCACAGACTTTCTCAGTGCATCCGATACCCGGTGAGGCTGGTCGTAGAGGTCCTCGATGCCTTTTCCATGGCCGTAGACACCGCTGCCCACGCTCCCGAGGAAATGGTCCACCGGCTTGATCCCGTTCAGGATCGCCCATGCCAGCGTCCACCCACGGACCACATCCGGCACGCTGTATCCGCCCCCGCCCAGCGCAAGGATCTGCGGAGAGAGTCTGCGGATCTCCTCCATGACCGCGCAGTAGCCGTTGTTGGTAAGCCTGAGGTTCGTCAGCGGGTCCTTCTTGAGGGTGTCGAGCCCTATCTGAGCCACCACACATTCGGGCCGGTATGCATCTACGAGGGGGGGGAAGACCTCTTTGAATGCCCGCACATACACCTCGTCATCGGTGTACTCTGGCAGGGGCAGGTTCACGGTGTAGCCCTTCCCCTTCCCTTCACCGATCTCGTTTTCGAACCCCGTACCGGGATAAATGGTCTCGCCGTTCTGGTGCAGCGACAGGAAGAGGACCTGGTCGGTATCGTAAAAGGCATCCTGCACACCGTTGCCGTGGTGGGCGTCGATGTCGACGTAAAGGATCCTCTTGTAGCCGTTCCCCAGAAGTCGCTTGATGGCGATCACAATATCGTTCACATAACAGAATCCCTCTGCATGCCCATATCCCCCATGGTGGAGCCCCCCCACCGGGCTGAAGACCGTGTCCGCCTCGCCCGAGGAGATGAGCTGTGCCCCCTCAATGGTGGCCCCCAGGACGAGGAGGGAGAAGTCGTACACCCCCTTGAAGATCGGGTTGTCACTGGTTCCCAGGCCGAAATGGATCATGGTGAAGTCGAAGGTACCGCCGTTGCATGACTTGAGCGCGTCGATATATTCCCTGGAATGGTACTCCGCCATGACCTCTTCAGCTGACGGCTGCGGTTCATGCACCTTGATCCAGGGATGGTCGAAGAGACCGTAGCGATAGCAGAGCTCATAGACCATGCTGGCCTTGTACGGTTTGAAGGGGTGATCGGTCCCGAGACTGTAGGTGTCAAACGCCGATGTGTATATGAATGCGGATTTCATTACAGCTGCTCCTTTATTGACTCCCGGCCTCTGCACACGTTGTTCCGATTTAAGTTTAGCAGAAGATGGAGAGGGGAGAAAGCCTTAATGAGATAGAGCCCCTCCGGCGTTCCTGCACACAGGTGGGGATCCTCTCAAGACAACTGGAAACCTGGACAGACCATGCATCCTACATTTTCCGCATGATCCATCAACGTCCGTGATGTACGGTTTGACCGGGCCGGGGGTTCTCCCTCACCTGAAAATGCCGTTCAGGCAGGGGCCTGGGCCTCAGATCCCCCAGGCGGCCCGGGCCCCCTCCTCGGTGGCCTCGATGATCCTCCTGGGCGATACGGCATCGCCCGCCAAGACATGGGGTATGCCGAGCCTTTCGCAGACGTCCTTGAGCTCCCGCCTCGGGGAGAGACCCACCGCGACGACGACCTGGTCCACCGGCGAAAACCTGCGCTCCTCATCCTTGACGAGAAGACACACGGAATCCTTCTCGATCCTGGTGACCGCCCCGCCGAACACGAGGGTGCACCCGGCGTCTTTCAAGCGGCGGTGGAGCATGTACCCGTGCGAGGAGAGCTTGGAAACCGGCGAGCGCTTCAATGCCTCCACCAGGGTGAGCGTCTTCACCCTCGAGGAGAGGTAGTCCGCCGTCTCCATGCCGATGAGGCCGCCCCCGATGACGAGCACATCACTGCCGGGCGCGGTTTCTCCGGAGAGGATCTCCCAGGCGTCATGTACGTGGGGAAGGTCGATGCCCGCTATATCGGGTATGATCTTCTCCCCCCCCGTGGCGATGATGACGACATCGGGCCTGCCCTTTTCCAGGGCATCGGCATCCATGGTCACACCGGTGCGGATCTCGACGCCGGAGTTCCGGACTCTGCTCTCGAGCCATCGGATCCAGGCTCCGTAGACCTTCTTGAACGGCGGTATGGTGGCATACAGGAGCTGCCCCCCGGCATGCGGTTCCTTCTCGAAGACGGTGACCCCGTGCCCGAGCCGGGAGGCTTCATAGGCGGCCATGAGGCCGGCAGGTCCTGCCCCGACAATCCATACCCTGCGGGACGGTCCCGGGCGTTCCTTTGGATAGACCGTCTCCTGCCCGGTCTCCGGGTTGATGGCGCACCGCACCGCCTTTCCTTCCAGGATCAACCGCTCTATGCATCCCTGATTGCAGGCGATGCAGGTGCGAATATCCTCATACCTCCCTGATCGGGCCTTGGGAAGGAAATCGGGATCGGCCAGAAACTGCCTGCCGAAGGAGACGAGGTCGGCATCACCCCGGCGGATGGCGTCGTCGGCTATGGTCGGGTCGGTGAACCGTCCCACGGCGATGACCGGAACATCCACCACATCCTTCACCTTCCTCGCCCTGAATGCATTGAACCCGGGGTCGTACTCCACGGGGGCGCTCGTGACGCCTGCCGGGCTTCCGTAGGTGCCTAGAGAAGCATGGATGACATCAGCCCCCGCCTTGACGAAGTCCGGGACAACGGTCAGCATGTCTTCATCGCTGTATCCTCCCCGGATGCTCTCGTCCACTGAAAGACGTAGAGAAATGGGGAAGTCCCTCCCCACGCACCGGCGGACCTCCTCGATCACCTCGAGGACGAAGCGGGCCCTGTTTCTCATGGTGGAGCCGTACTCATCCGTGCGCCTGTTGGCTATGGGCGAGAGGAACTGACAGAGGAGGTACCCGTGGGCGGCATGAATCTCCACCATGTCGAATCCCGCCTGCCGGGCGCGGACCGCCGCTGAGCCGAAGGCCTCACGGATCAGCCGCATATCATCCAGGGTCATCTCCTTCGGGGGCACCCCATAGATCAGGGACGCTTCAGCGGAAGGCCCCAGGGCCCTGCCCTCATTCAGGAGGAAGAAGCACTCGCGCCCCCCATGGTGGAGCTGGACGGCGGCCCTTGCACCTCCAGCGTGGATCGTGTCCGAAAGTTTCCTCAGTCCGGGTATGAACCGGTCGTCATAGATCCCGAGCTCGGTGTCGATGAGCGCCCCGGATTCATGGACAGCGGCTATCTCGGTGATGATGAGGCCGGGGCGGGCATCCGCCCTGCGCTTGATGTATGCAAGCACGGCGTCGCTGACCGTGGCATCCTTGTTCCCCAGGTTGGTCCCCATGGGCGGCATTACCACCCGGTTCTCCAGGGTGATCCCCCTGACGGTGATGGGTGACAGCAGGTGGGACAGTCTCTCCATGATCATCTCCTTGACCGGAATTCTTCCCGCTACCATAATCAATGACGAGGAGAAAGGCAATTCAATAAACGAGCGCTCGTTCTATTTTATCGAAAGGGAGGATGATATGTCCAGACCACCGAGGAGAGCCATCCATTCGGATGATGCCCCCAAGGCCATCGGCCCCTATTCCCAGGCCGTTTCCGCCGGGGGCTTCGTGTTCGTTTCGGGACAGATCGGCATGGACCCGACATCCGGGAACATCGTGGAAGGAGGCATCAGGGAACAGTCCGCCCGGGTCCTCAGGAATATCAGCGCCATTGTGGGAGCGGCGGGACTGTCCATGAAAGACATTGTGAAGACGGAAGTCTTCCTGAAGGACATGAATGACTTTACCGCCATGAACGAGGTGTATGCAACGTTCTTTCCCGGGGATGCCAAGCCGGCCCGGGCGGCGGTACAGGTGGCACGGCTTCCTCGGGATGTCCTGATCGAGATCTCGTGCATTGCGTATCGGGGGGAATGAAGGGGCTGGACTACTGATAAAGCCGCCGACCTGAAGATTTCCGGTACGGGCGAAAGATCGGCCTGCTCAATCAGCGCATCTCGCGTATCATAGAAAATATATGGTTAGCGTGGGATGCGTTGATTGAGCAGGTTCAATTTCTTTCTCCCATGGCCATGGGAGAATATTCCTCACCCGAGGAATCCGAAGTACCAGTCAATGATGTACTGACCCCAGAGCACATAGATAAACGCGCCCAGCGCCAGGAACGGACCGAAGGGGATGGCGGCCTTCAGGGTGCCTTCCGATCCCTTTTTCACGTATGCCCAGGGGATACCCACCATTGTACCGATGAGCGACGAGGCGAACACCGTGAAGAGGACCCCCTGCCAGCCCGTGAAGACGCCGATCATGGCGAGCAGTTTCACGTCGCCGCCCCCCATGCCCTCCTTCCTGGTGAGAAAGTAGTAACCGTAGATGATGGCCAAAAGCAGCCCGCCGCCCAGGACGAGGCCGATGATGGCGTCCTTGTAGGTCACGGGCAGGAAGTATACGAGCGGCAGCCCGACGACGATTCCCCCGATGGAGAACCTGTCCGGGATGATCTGATAGTCGAGGTCGATGAAGGTGATGATGAGCAGGACACAGGCCCAGGCGTAGTAGATCACGAAGGCCGGCGTCGGACCGAAGCGGTACAGAAGGCTCACGGCGAGCAGGGCGCTGAGGAGCTCGACCACTGGATATCTCACCGCTATGGGATCACCGCAGGACCGACATTTTCCCTTCAGGATGAGATAGCTGATGACCGGTATGTTATCCAGGGGCCTGACCGGGTTGCCGCACTTCGTGCAGTGCGAGCCCGGCCAGACGATGGACTCCCCACGGGGAATCCGGTAGATGCAGACATTGAGAAAGCTTCCGATAAAGAGGCCGAGGACCGCTGCGAAGAATACCATATCAACCGATCAGATCGCCCCTCCTGAACTTGAGGACCTCGACGTCGAGGGCTGCAGAAACATCGTTCATGATGCCCTTGAGCGGGTCGTCATCGGATATGAACGACGCCGCGCCGTCCACTCTCGCCTTCATGGCCTCCATTTCGTCCACCATGGGCGCAAGTTCCTTGAGACTCACCTGCGGATCGCCCACGGCCTGTGAATAACTCTCCAGGAGTTCCAGGGCATCCTCGCTGGCGCCGACGGCCTGGAGCTTCTGCGGGCTGATGGAGAGCTGGGTGAACGAGGCCTGCACGCTGCCGGCCTTGGCCGCGGTCTCTGTCTCCAGCCCCTTGAGGACATCCTCGAAAGCACCCCTGGCGCCGGCGGACGGCTTGACCGTTTCAGACACCATGGTCCCGATGATCTTGTTCGGATCGATCTTCATACATGCCTCCTGGCCCTGTGCAAGCAAGGATGGTGCCATACCCCTTCCGACAAGGAGGAGCCACAAGCATGGATCCTGAGCAGGAACAATGTTCCCATCCACGGGAAAAAATGATCCATGTCGTCAGCCGGAGGGGACGAGGCGCTGGATGAATGCCGCTCTCGCCTTCAGGACCTCTTCGACGGGGATCTTCACCAGTTCGTTCACGTACTGACGAACAGCCCTGCCGACATCCTCGATGACCTGGTCCGGGGCATTGTGCGCCCCGCCGACGGGTTCCCTGACGAGATAGTCCACGATGCCCGCCGCATAGAGGTCCCTGCCGCTTCCCCTGAGGGTTTCGGCAGCCTTTTCCTTCTTGGTCGGGTCCTTGAAGATGATGGAGGAGAATCCCTCCGGGCTTATGGCGCTGTAGAACGAGTTCTCGAGCATGATGATGCGGTCTCCGAAGCCGAATGCCAGGGCACCTCCCGACCCGGCCTCACCGATGATGCAGGCCACCACCGGGGTCCGTACGCCGGCGATGGTCTGGATGCACCTGGCGATGGAAAAGGCCTGCCCCCGATCCTCCGCCTCGGGCACGGGATACGCCCCCGGGGTGTCCACGAAGGTGATGATGGGTCTGGCGAATTTTTCGGCCAGCCGGTACAGCCTGATGGCCTTGTAATGCCCCGACGGGCTCGCCATGCCGTAATGGAAGCGTATGTAGTCCTTCTTCCCCCCGGACCGTTTCCTGTGCCCGACCACCATCACCGGCACATCATCCAGGAACGCCGGGCCGCCGATGACTGCCGGGTCGTCCTCATACACCCGATCACCCCTGAGCTCGGTGAACTCGGTGAAGATGCTCCCGATGTATTCATCGATCCCGGGCCGTTCGGCATGGCGGGACAGTTCGACACTGCCCCACCGGGAGATGCCTTCGTAGAGTTCCCTCCGAAACACCTCGACCTTGCGGCCGATCTCTGCGGTATCGATGTCATTAAGCCTGGAGATAGTCTCCTGAAGCTCCTTTAGGGCATTATCGATGTCCGTGAACTTGTCCCTGGACTTCACTGGATTTCCACCCCCTTCGGCCCTACGATCTCGGTGAGCCGCAGCAGGAACTCCCTCTCCGGGGCGACCATGAAATCCCTGCCGGCATCGATATTGACCACGGCATCCTCGGTCTCCACCTCGAAGCTGAGGGAGCAGGACCCCCTGCAGCCCATGACCGTCTCCTTGATATACTTCAGCTTGTCCGGTCTGAGGCCGCCCGGCACCCTGACGACGACCCGCTTCGCCAGCACGAGATCGGCCCCGTCCAGCGGAAGGACCTCCTCGGCGATGAGATCCGGTGTCACCGTCTCTGCCTCGGCGCCGCCGTTTTCTTCGTCGCCCTTGATCCGCGCCTTGATGATCACCGGCTCGTCCGAGGCGATGAGCGCCTGGTACTTGCCGTACGACTGGGGAAAGAACAGGACCTGCACCGATCCGTCGAGGTCTTCCAGGACACCCCGGGCCATGGCCTCCCCCCTCTTGGTCCGGGACACGCTGACGCCCGTCAGGACGCCGGCCAGGACCACGGGCGACGGGGCGTCCTTCAGGGTCAGGGTGGTGGCCGTGGCATACTTGTCCACGAGGTCGGCATACTTGTTCAGCGGATGCCCGGAGATGTAGAAGCCCATGCCCTCCTTTTCCATCTTGAGCCGCTCGGCCTCCGGCCAGTCCGGTATCTCGGGGAGCACGAAGGGCTTCCTGATGTCCTCCGAGGCGAATTCCTCCAGGCTGAACAGCGTGCCCTGGGCATCGTTCCGGCTGCGTGCCGCGCGCTGTGCCTGGTCGAGGACCGAGTCCAGCACCTCGAACATGGCCCTGCGATTGGGGTGCAGCCGGTCAAAGGCGCCTGCCTTGATGAGCGATTCCACCACGCGCCGGTTCACCCCGGCCAGTGCGATCCTGTCAAGGAACGAGGCCAGGTCCGTGAAGGTCCCTCCCCTGCGCCTCTCTTCAAGCATGGACTCCACCGCATTCTTCCCCACGTTCTTGATGGCCCCCAGGCCGAAACGGATGCCCTCGTCCGTTACCACGAACTCGAAGCTGCTCTCGTTGATGTCGGGGCTGAGGACGGCCACGCCCTTTTTCCTGCACTCGGCGATGTGCTGGGAGACCTTGTCCGTGTTGTTCAGGTCCAGCGTCAGGTTCGCGGCCATGAACTCCCTGAAGTGGTGGGCCTTCAGGTATGCTGTCTGGTAGGCCACCAGGGCGTATGCCGCGGCATGGGACTTATTGAAGCCGTAGTCGGCGAACTTCTCCATGAGGTCGAAGATCTCGCCTGCCTTGTCCCTGTCCACTCCCCGCTCCACGGCACCCGTCATGAAGATCTCCCGCTGGGTGGACATCTCCTCGCGGATCTTCTTGCCCATGGCGCGCCTGAGGAGGTCCGCCTTGCCCAGCGAGTAGCCCGCCATCTCCTGGGCGATCTGCATGACCTGCTCCTGGTAGACGATGATGCCGTAGGTCTCCTTCAGGATCTTCTCCAGGAGCGGATGGGGGTAATCGATGTCCTGCCTGCCGTGCCTGCGGTCCACATAGGAGGGGATGAGATCCATGGGCCCCGGACGGTACAGCGCCACAGCGGCGATGATATCCTCGAACTTCTCCGGCCTGAGCTGCCTGAGCATGCCCTTCATGCCGGAGCTTTCAAGCTGGAACACGCTCGATGTATCGCCATCGCCTATAAGCTGGTAGGTGATCCGGTCGTCCAAGGGGATCGCCGAGATGTCCAGACCCTTGCCCTGAGACCTCAGGATCTCCACGGCCTTGGCGATGACGGTGAGCGTCTTGAGCCCGAGCATATCGAACTTGATGAGGCCCACGCGCTCGATGCGCTTCATGTCGTACTGGCTGATGAGCATGCCCTTCTTGTCGACGTACACCGGGACATGGGCGGTCAGGGGCTGCTCGTCCGATATGATCACCCCCCCTGCATGGACCGAGGCGTGCCTGCTCAGCCCCTCCAGTGCCCGGGCGATCTCCATGAGCCTGCCCACGGTTGGATCGCTCTCCATGAACTCCTTCAGCCTTGGCTCGGCCTTGACCGCCTGCTCCAGCGTCATGTTGAGATCGTTCGGGATGAGCTTGGCGATCCGGTCCACATCGCCGTAGCTCATGCCGAGCACCCTGCCCACGTCCCTGATGACCGCCTTGGCCTTCATGTTGCCGAAGGTGGTGATCTGGCTTACGTACTCGGGGCCGTAGTGGTTCTTCACGTACTCGATGACCTCGTCCCGGCGGTTCTGGCAGAAGTCCACGTCGATATCGGGCATGCTCCTGCGCTCGGGATTGAGGAACCGCTCGAACAGGAGATTCCACCGGATGGGATCGATGTCGGTGATCCTCAGGCCGTAGGCGGCGAGTGAACCTGCCGCGCTGCCCCTGCCCGGGCCCACCGGGATGCCGTGGTCCTTGGCATACTGGATGTAGTCGGCAACGATGAGGAAGTAACCGGAAAAACCCATGGACTTGATGATCTCGAGCTCTTCGACAAGCCTTTTGGCGTAGTCCTCAGGGACCGTACCCCCCATCCTCGCCTTGAGCCCTTCCCAAGCCTTCTCTTCGATGACCTCTTCCAGGCTCTTCTCTTTCCCGATGGGGTAGACGGGAAAGCAGTACCTGTCCTTGGGGATCTCCACATTGCATATGGCAGCGATCTCGCCGGAGATGTCCAGGGCCTCGGGGATCCAGTGAAAATCCCGGGCCATTTCATCCGGCCCCTTGAGGTAGAGCTGGTCGCTCTCGAAGGTCATGCGCCCCTTGTCATGGATGGTGTTCTGGGTCTGGATGCACAGGAGCACCTCATGCGCCTTTGCATCCTCGGGCTTCAGGTAGTGGCAGTCGTTGGTGGCGACCACCGGGGTCCCGCTCCTCTTCGCCAGGTCCACGATGAGCGGGTTGACCATGTCCTGGTCGGGCAGGCCGTTGTGCTGGATCTCCAGGTAGAACGCATTGCCGAAGGTTTTCCTATAGAAATCCAGGGCCTCGGCCGCCTTTGCCTCGTCTCCCCGCAGCAGCCAGTAGGGGATCTCCCCCTGAAGGCATGCGGACAGGCCGATGAGTCCCCTGCCGTACTCGGCCAGAACGCGTCTGTCAACCCTGGGCTTGTAGTAGAAGCCTTTGATGTGGGCGAGCGAGGTGAGCTTCATGAGGTTGGCATACCCCTCGTTGTCCCTGGCCAGCAGAATGAGGTGGTAGTGCCTGGGCATACCGGGGATGTTTTCCCTGCTTTCCATATCGGTGGGAGCGACGTAGACCTCGCACCCGATGACGGGTTTGATGCCCGCCTTGAAGGCCTTGTCATAGAATTCCACGGCGCCGTACATGACTCCGTGGTCCGTCATGGCCACCGCATCCTGTCCGAATTCCCGGGTGGTCCTGACGAGGTCGTCGACACGGATGGCCCCATCGAGGAGGCTGTACTGGGTATGGCAGTGGAGATGGACGAATCCCATCTGGGTCCTAGTACTCCAATTTGTAGTTCGGCGCCTCTTTTACGATGATCACGTCATGGACATGGGACTCCTTCAGGCCGGCCGAGGTGATCTTGATCATCCTGGCCTTGGTCTGGAGCTCCTCGATGCTGTGGCATCCGGTATAACCCATGCCGGCCCTGAGGCCGCCCAGGAGCTGGTACACGTTCTCAGAGATCGGCCCGCGGTAAGGCACGCGCCCGACGATGCCTTCGGGGACGAGCTTCTCGGAATCCGTGACCTCTCCCTGGAAATACCTGTCCTTGGAGCCCGACCTCATGGCCTCGACGGAGCCCATGCCGCGGTAGGCCTTGTAGGTACGGCCCTGATAGATGATCCGTTCCCCCGGGGCCTCCTCGGTGCCTGCAAAGAGGGAGCCTACCATGATGCTCGATGCCCCTGCGGCTATGCCCTTGGTGATGTCTCCGGAAAATTTCACCCCGCCGTCGGCGATGATGGGGACCCCGCTCTTCCTGGCCTCCTGGGCGCAGTTCATGATGGCCGTGACCTGCGGCACCCCGACACCGGCCACCACCCGGGTGGTGCAGATGGAACCGGGCCCGATCCCCACCTTGATGCCGTCGGCCCCGGCCTTGATGAGGTCGGCGACGGCATCCTTCGTCGCCACGTTGCCCGCGATCACCTGAGCGTCCGGGTACAGGGCCTTGATGGCCTTCACCGTGTCGATCACCCCGGTATTGTGTCCATGGGCGGTATCGACGACAAGCACGTCCACGCCGGCCTTCATGAGGGTATGCACCCGGTGCTCCTCCTTGGGCATGACCCCCACGGCGGCGCCCACCAGGAGCCTCCCCCGGGAGTCCTTGGCGGAATGAGGATACTTCTGGGCCTTTTCGATGTCCTTGATGGTGATGAGTCCCTTCAGGTTGTAGTTCTTGTCCACCACGGGCAACTTCTCGATCTTGTACTGGTGGAGCAGCTTCTTGGCGTCTTCCAGGCTGATGCCCCCCTCGACGGTGACCAGATTGTCCCTGGTCATGGCATCTTCGATGGGCTTGCTCATGTCGGTCTCGAACCGCAGGTCACGGTTGGTGAGGATGCCGATGAGCCTGCCATCCACCGTGATGGGGACTCCGGAGATCCGGTAGTGCATCATGAGCTTCAGTGCCTCGCCGATGGTCTGGTCCGGCCGCATGGTGATGGGATCCACGATCATACCACTTTCCGACTTCTTGACCTTATCCACCTCCACGGCCTGGGCCTCGGGCGACATGTTCTTGTGGATGATGCCGATGCCCCCTTCACGTGCCATGGCAATGGCGGTCGACGCCTCGGTGACCGTGTCCATGGCCGCGCTCAACAATGGTATGTTCAGCTTGATCCCCCGGGTGAGCCAGGTGCTCAGGTCCGCCATGGCGGGCAGGATGTCCGATTTGGCCGGAAGCAGGAGGACATCGTCGAATGTCAGGGCCTCCGCAAGTACCTTTTCCATATCTTCATGATCTCCTTAGTGAATGCTGTAGTCGAGACGGACCTGCCGCCCTGCGCCCAGGCCCTCGAAAGGATCCCCCCCGAAGGGAAACGGGCTCGTATTCCACGGGATGAACCTCTTGATGGAATCCCAGATGCCCAGAGTCTCTTCAGACCGCACGATGCGGGGCCTTCCTTCGATATGCGCCCTTTTTCCAGCCTCTTCAACGGCGTCATCCAGGCCGCCGATCCGGTCGACGAGTCCGGCCGCCTTTGCCTGCCTTCCGGTGAAAACCCTGCCGTCGGCCAGCTGCCGGACGGTATCGATCTTCAACCGTCTCCCGGAGGATACGGCCTCGATGAACTGGCTGTGAACGTCGTCCACCAGGTCCTTGAAGTAAAGCTTTTCCTGCTCCGACATGGGCTTGAAGGGGGAGCCCGCATCCTTCAGGGTCCCTGCGGTAACGCTGTTCGGGGTCACTCCCAACTTCTTCAGACCCTCGCTGGCATCGAAGAACTCCATGATCACCCCGATGCTGCCCGTCATGGTGCCCGGCAGGGCGTAGATGGTGTCGGCGGCACAGGCTATGTAATAAGCCCCCGAAGCGCCGAGGGAACCGAAGGAGGCAAGCAGGGGCTTTTTCCTCTTCAGCTTCAGCAGGGCTCCGTAGATCTCCTGGGAAGGGCCGACCTTGCCCCCCGGGCTGTCGAGCCGGACGATGACGGCCTTGATCTTCTCATCCTCTTCGAACTGCCTGATCGTTTCCAGGTATGGCAGTGATTCAGATATGGTGCCGTTTATCTCGATGATTCCGACGGCGGGCTTCAGCGATGTCCTGGCCGCATCAATACCCCACCAGACAACCACCAGTGCGATAAGGAAAAAGAGTATCCACTTGGTCCTTCGTTTCATGACACGTATTGGCTTTGATCTCCGGGACTGCGGTATCCGGGGCGGCAACGCCCCCCCTGCAACCGAGTATATAGAAGAACGGATGGATTGTCCATATACTCGGGCCTTCATGGACAAAAGGGGGATACCCCACTTCCTGAGGTATCCCCCTTTTCATTACTTCATGATAACCCCTAACTCTTCTTGCCTTCTCTGAGACCCTTGAGAAGGTCTCCGAGATTGGTGCCCACCTTGTCGGACTGTTTCTCCTGAACCGGGGCCGCCTTCCGGTGGTGCGCCTCTTCGATGGCCTTTATGGAAAGCCCTATCTTCTTGTTCTCGGGGCTGATCCGCAGAACCACGGCATCCACCTCCTGGCCGACCTCGAGCACGTCGGAGAGCGAATCGATCTTGTCGCTGCTCACCTCGGAGATATGGATCATGCCCTCGATGCCCGGCTTGATTTCAACAAAGGCTCCGAAATCGGTCAGGGAGGTGACCTTCCCCTTGATGATGCTTCCCACCGGGTGTTCGATGGCTATCTGATGCCATGGGTCAGGCTGGAGCTGCTTAACGCCCAGCGAAAACTTCTCATTCTCGGGGTCGATGGCCAGAACCTTGGCCTTGATCACATCACCCTTCTTGAAGAGCTCCCTCGGGTTCTTCACCTTGGGGTCCCAGGTGAGGTCCGAAACATGGATGAGGCCGTCGACGTCGATGGTGTCGTCCACACTGACGAACAGCCCGAAGTCGGTGACGTTCTTGACCGTGGCATCCACGACGACACCCTCGGGATAGTAGTCCTGGATCTGTCTCCAGGGGTTCGGCATGGTCTGCTTGAGGCCGAGGGATATACGGCGGTTCGGCTGGTCGACGCCCAGGACCACCACGTCCACGTTCTGACCCTCATCGAGCACCGAGGAGGGGTGCCTCATCCTCTTGGTCCAGAACATTTCGGAGATATGCACCAGTCCCTCGACGCCCTCCTCGATCTCCACGAAAGCGCCGTAGTTGGTCACCGAAGTGACCTTGCCTGAGATCCTCTTGCCGATGGGATACCTGTATTCAAGGCCCTCCCACGGATCGGTAGTGAGCTGCTTGAGACCCAGCGAGATCTTTTCGGTGACGGGATCGAACTCCAGCACCTTGACCCTGATCTCCTGGCCGGAAGATACCTTATCCTTGGGGTCCTTGAGCTTTCCCCACGACATGTCGGTGATATGCAGCAGGCCGTCGATGCCGCCTATATCGACAAAGGCTCCGTAGCTCATGATGTTCTTGACCCTGCCGGTGACCACGTCACCCTTGGCGAGCGTTGTGAGCAGGTGCTTCTTGCTCTCCTCGCGCAGCTTCTCCAGAACCTCCCGGTGGCTCACTACCACGTTGTTTTTCTTCCGGTTGAATTTGATGACGGCCACGTCGATTACCTGGCCGATCATGTTCTCCAGGTCAGCCTCGCTCACGGGGTTGACCGTGGCCTGGGAACTCGGAAGGAATGCCGGCAGGCCGATGTCTACGATGAGGCCGCCCTTGATCCGCTCCGTCACCTTGCCCTTGAGATAGGTGTTGTCCTGGGATGCCTTGACGATATCGTCCCATATCTTGAGTCTCTTGGCCTTTTCCTTGCTCAGCCTGATGATACCCCTTGAGGTATTCATGCTCTCGACAAGGACTTCAACTTCCTGTCCCACGGCACAGGTTATGGCCCCGTCATCACCGATAAACTCGCTGATGGGAGCCTGTCCGTCTATCTTTCTCCCGATATCGATCATGATGTAGTCGGTGCTGATCTGAACAACCGTACCTGACACCACCGAACCGGATGTAATGCGCTTGTCGAAGGTACCCTCATAGAGGGCCTCAAAACTGGTGCTTTCAGCTTCAAGATTCTCAGGTTTTGTTTCCTCGAGATTCTCCTTCCCTTCCGCGATGTCCTCGTGCTCATTTTTGGTTTCGTCTACGTTATACATGGTTTCCTTCCCCCCATCCGTCGTTCCTTATTCCTTCATAAGTTGCGTTCCTATACAATAGTGACCCATAAAACACAAGACCATAATGGCCGGATGAAAGCGCTGGGGAAAATGTGGTACCGACTCATTCAACACATTGATTTCATGAAGATATAACGGCTGCTCGAGGATAATGGACGCATCCGGTGCATGATACGGGCACACCCCTACCCCTGCAGGAGACCACCGGCCTGTATGAAAAAAGAAAAACCGACCCCTAATCCAGCGGATTCTTCTTCTTCATCAGAGAGGGGTCCTTGAGCGCCTTCTCCAACTCGGTGAATACGCTGCTCTTGTCACCCTTGCGCGCCAGGGATACCTCGATATCCTTGAGTCGAGATTCCTGCCTGGTCTTGAACTGGGATATCTCCTCCTCCATCCTGGGCGCCTCGACGGACTTGGGAAACTCCTCGATCCTTCCATGATCCCGCACCGTGAACCGCGCATCACCGCCACTCAGTATGACACCGATGATCCCCTGCTCTTCGAGCTTCCTGGATATCCTCGAAAGCTCCTCCTCGGATACACGGAGAAGATCCGAGAGTCCCTTGAGGGAAGGAGGCTGCCGATGCAGATGATCGAACACCCGGATGGCGGCAATAAAGAGGTGCGCCTGGGAATACAAATCGCCCGGTAACATAATAGTTACTCTAGTCCAAAGTCCGGGGCAGCGCAACTAAGATTCAAGAATATCCTTGACTTCTCCGATATAACGAAACAATGATAAGCTGTCTGACTGAAGAATCGAAGGAGGACCCGCCTTGAAAAAGCCGACCGTTTTCTTCATTGGCCTTTTCTTACTTTTTGCCTTTGCCATTTCCTCCCGAGCCGAGGAGATTACACACACCGTCGTAAAGGGAGACACCCTGTGGGACATTTCCATCAAATATCTGAACACACCGTGGAAGTGGCCGCTGGTCTGGGCCAATAACCAGGACATAACCAATCCTCACCTGATTTATCCCGGGGATCTCGTAGTGATAACCAAGGATGGGGAAAAGACCATCATCAAGATCATACCCTCGCCTGATCGCGGCGGCACGGAAAGCGAGATGGCCATCTACACACCGGAAGAGACGGCTGCGGTCAAGGAGAAGTCCATCATGGTGGCACCGCAGTACTCCACCTATATGTACAGCCCGAACATCCTGGCAGGATCCGGGAGAGTATTCAAGAAGAACGAGGGCGGCGAACTCATCTCACAGAACGACCGCATCGTCATAAAGACCACCTCTGAACTGAAACAGGGCCAGACGATCACCCTCGTGTCCAAGATTCAGGACGTCATGAACGGAAAGAAAACGGCCGGATACCTCTACCGCATAACCGGTATCGCAAAGGTGGAAGAGGTGCAGAACGATATCGCCAAGGCCCTTGTAACCTATTCACTCCAGGAAGCCAGGGTCGGCAGCGTGATCTTCGACGACATAGCCCCCATCAAGCCCATGATGTTGACCCTCTCAGAGCCGGGAGAAGTATCGTCTTCGATCATCGACTTCCATGGAGGTATTCAGGGCAGCAGCACCAACGACCTGGTCTTCCTCAGCGGGGGTAAGACCCAGGGTATCGACAAGGGGTCCATCCTGAACGTGGCGGTGAAGACAGACCTCGATGATGCCGGGAGCAAAGGCGCATCGGTGGTGTTTCACGAATATATCGGCATCGTGGTCGTACTGCAGGCCCTCGACAATACATCCATGGCCCTTGTCGTGGAGTCCAAGACCCTCATCGAAAAGGGTTCCGTCCTGATGGGGAAGAAGTAAGGGTACATTCTCTGTGGGGGAGGCTGATCCCCCCGGGGATCAGAAGGGTGCTCCTCGATAGGAGAGCAGGTTTCCCAGGCCCTTTTCATCGGTCTGGGTGAATGCCACCCCCATCCCGGTATGGGTCTTCCATATGATCTGTCCCTGTACACGGATGACCTTGCCGAACTCCTCGGCATCGAGGCTCGCGATCAGGAATCCGTCACAATCCGGGGTGTTGCCCGTGTTGACGTACATGCCACCCCTGCTGAGGTCACAGACCTTGCCCATCTTATACACATGATCATTGTCGCGGTACGCGACTTTCATGTTCACCCTGACCCTCTTATGTGCCCTCTGTTCTGCCATGGACTGATCCCCCATTGAGGATTGCATTGTCATCGCATGTCGGAAAAATGCTCGACCATCAAGATTGCTGTCTTCCTAAATCACTCCACTTTTAATTATATCCAGAAAGAATGAAGAAGTCCATATGCATTTCGGCAATGGTCGTCCGTTCCCGGGTCTAGGGGGAACCTGCCGGCAACGGCCCGGGTTCCTTTCATCATCACGATTCACAGACGGCCTGATAGGAAATCCTTGCCGGAAAAGGGAAAAGTATCACTACGTTGACACCCTGAGAGCGATACGTTATAGATCAAGCCATGAAGGTGCTCTATACCGCAGGTGAGATCGCCCGGAAGGTAAGTGCTCTGGGAGAGGAGATCACGCAGCAGTATCAGGGCCATGAGCTGTTTATCGTGGGCATACTCAAGGGGGGGTTCATGTTCATGTCCGATCTGGTCCGCAGCATCAAGCTCCCCACGAAAATCGAATTCGCAAGGCTTTCCAGTTATGGGAATGCGGACAGCCCCATGGGTGATGTCCGCATCGTCGACGACATCCACACCACCATCACCGGGAGGCATGTTCTCATCGTCGATGACATCATGGACACCGGTCACAGCCTCCTTGCCTTCAAAAAACACCTCGAAGAGAATAGGCCGGCTTCCGTAAGAATCTGCACCATGATCGACAAAACGGTACGAAGGGGAGCATCCATCTCCCCCGATTATTACGGTTTCCGGATTACCGATGGCTTTGTTGTCGGCTACGGCCTGGATTTTGCTGAAGACTACCGCACCCTGCCGGAGCTGTATGTTCTCGAACCCGACGAGACAGGAGGAACGCCGAAGTGATCATCGTTCATTGCCCCAATTGCCATTCAAAATTCAGATTCTCCCACGATGGTCTTGGCAGAAACACCCTGAAGATGCGTTGCAGCGTCTGCAAGCATGTCTTCGAATACACCATCGAGCCCGAGGTCTCCCTGGATCAGGAGTTCGACATGCTCCTGAGTTCAAAGACCATGCCCGAGCAGACACCCGAACCGGAAGCTCCCGGAGGAGGGTTTGACCAGGAGATCGAGGAAACGACGGAGGAAACGACCCCTCCCGAGGAGACACAGCCGGGCGAGCCGGCAGCCACCGAATCGGTCATACGGGAGATCGATTCTCTCCTCGGCTCTGCTACTGAAGTGGAGCGGGAACTGGAAGAACCCTACCCGGAAGAAGCGGAAGAGAAAAAGAGCCATCTGAAGGTCGCTGCCCTCATAGTATGCCTGCTCATCATTGCCATGGCCTCCCTCTGGCTCTTCAAGGACAAAATCCTCTTCTTCGAGGAGAGCCGTCACGAAGCCACCCAGGCGGCCATTGAAAAGGGTCCCTTTTTCAATATCGACGAAAACCTGCTGACCTACGAGGTCCTCAACCACGAACAGGAGGGCAGCGTGCTGGTGATCAAGGGCAGCCTCAGAAAAATCACCCCCAAGCCTGTGGAGTCGGTCATGGTGGAGGCTCGGGTATACGGCAAGGACGGCGGCCTCATCGAGTCCCGCCTCGCCTATGCGGGAATCGTGCCTGATTTAAGTGAATTCACCAAGCAACCCCAGAGAGACATCGACGCTCTTCTCACCTCGGACCCTGCATCACCGGGCTCTACGCTCCCCTCGGGGGAGATCCCCTTCGCCGTGGCCTTTTTCGGTAAACCAGCCCAGGAAGGGGCTTCGTTCAAGGTTGAAGTAAAGGAACTCCGTTGGAAGTAAGGGCGTTCGAACCGGCAAGAAAACTGAAATACGGGGCGCTCCTGCTCATTGCCGTTTTTCTCTCCGGCTCCGTTGGATTCCACCTCATCGAGGGATGGAGCATCCTCGATGCCATGTTCATGACCATCATCACCATCACCACTATCGGGTACGGCGAGGTCCATCCGCTCAGCACGGCAGGCAAGGTCTTCGACCTCATAATCATACTGATGGGCGTCGGATCGGCGGCATACGTGTTTGCATCCTTTACCAGGTTCATAGTAGAGGGTGAGATGCAACGTTATTTCGGGAGGCGGAGATTGGACAAGACCATCATGCGCATGAGCGGCCATTACATCATTTGCGGTCATGGCAGGATCGGGGCTCTCATAACCCAGGAACTTCTCCATTCGAACAAGCAGTTCCTCGTTATCGATACGGACCCCAAGGTCATTCAGGGTCTCGAGAGGTCCGGCATCCCCCATATCTCGGGCAACGCCTCGGACGAAGACCTCCTCATCAAGGCCGGGATCAAACGGGCCAAGGGGCTGATCGCCACAGCCTCATCGGACATGACCAACGTGTACATCATCCTTGTGGCCAAGGAGCTCAATCCCGACATCTTCGTGCTGGCGAGGGCCGAGACCGAGGATTCCATCAAGAACATCAAGCGAGCCGGTGCGGACAAGGTGGTATCGCCCTATCTCATCGGAGGACGCCATATGGCCAACATCCTGCTGAAACCCACGGTAGTGGACTTCATCGAACTCGCCACCGGCGAAAAGATAGAAGACTTCCATATCCAGATGGAGGGGTTCAAGATCCGCGAGGGGTCGCAGCTGGTGGGGAAGACGTTGAAAGACGCCCCCATCAGGAAGGATATCGGGCTCATCGTCGTGTCCGTCAAGGATCACACCGGCAGGATGATCTTCAATCCCGGCGCGAATCTGGCCATATCCGTGGACGACGTACTGGTCTGTATCGGCGATGCCGAGGCGCTCAAATCCATGAAGGTCCTTGCAAAAACCTAGAGTATATGAGCATCTTAGGCGTAGATTACGGCAACAAGAGGATCGGTATCGCCGTAAGCGACCCAGGCCTCACCATGGCTCACCCCCTCCGGACCATTCTGGTGAAACCGGACGGTTCCCACATGGATGAAATCAGGGAAGCCGCACGTGCCTACGACGCGGACAGGATCGTGGTGGGTCTCCCGTACAACATGGACGGCAGTCTGGGTTTCAAGGGGCAGGAGGTGATGCTCTGGGGAGGGAAACTCGAAGAAATGACAGGCCTTCCCGTGATCTACTGGGATGAACGTCTTTCCACCTCGGAGGCCCATGGCATACTCTTGGGATTCAATGTCAAGGGGAAGAAACGCAGGGCGGTGGTCGACAAGATAGCGGCGAGCATCATCCTGCAGGGATATCTGGACTCGGAGCATTCATGAGCCGTCGGATGCGATGGATTCTCTTCATCTTTTCTACCTGTGCGATCCTCCTCTTCATCCATACCTGGTCCTTTCTGAAAACCCCCGTCATGCCATCCAAGGCGATACTGATGGACATCGTGCCCGGCCAGAGCGCCTGGGAGATATCAAAGAACCTCAAGGACAGCGGCGTGATCTCCCATGCCCTGACCTTCATGGCGGTTGCCACCCTTACGGGCAAGGCAAAAAGGCTCCAGGCAGGATCCTATGTCTTTGAGGGGAACCACTTCCCTCTGGATGTCATGAATATCCTCTTCAGAGGCAGAACCCTGCGCTACAGGATCACCATCCCCGAGGGGTATACCGTCTATCAGATCGGTGCTGTTGTCGCGAAGACCGGCCTCCTTCCCAGGGAGTCCTTTGTCAAGAGCGCTCGAGACCCGGCCAGCTCCGTGTTCTTCAATCTCAGGGCGCCGTCGCTGGAAGGCTTTCTCTACCCCGATACCTATTTCCTTGTCCCTCACATAACCCCTCTGGAGATCATGGCAAAGATGGTGGATCGCTTCAACAAGCTCTATACCCCCGAGATGGACCGTCGGGCAGCCGCACTCGGCATGTCAACGCTCGAGGTGATCACCCTCGCATCCATCATCGAGAAGGAGGCGGTCGTGGCGGAGGAAAAACCGGTCATCTCATCGGTGTTTCACAACAGGCTGAAGAAAAGGATGCGCCTGCAGTCCGACCCCACGGTGGTCTACGGGATAGACGACTTTTCCGGCAGGATCGGTCCGGATGACCTGCTCAGGGAATCTCCCTATAACACCTACCGCCGCAGGGGGCTCCCCCCGGGGCCGATCTGCAATCCCGGCCTGGATTCCATCAAGGCGGCCCTGTGGCCCGCCAGGACCGACTATCTGTACTTTGTGGCCCGGGGGAACGGGACCCACGTGTTTTCAAGTTCCCTTCAGGCTCATAACCGAGCAATTTCAGGACATATTAAATAGCCAAGTCCCTGCTGAATTCCTTAAAGTTATAGCACTACACTTTCGATAAGGAGATGCATGGCGAAAGTCAGTGCGGCCATTGTGGACGACGAAGACGAAGTACTCGATCTCATCGAACAGATCCTCAAGGAGGAGGGGCTCAGAACAAGGAGGTTCCATCAGGCCGAAGAAGTCCTCGATGTCATAGATGCTGAATCGTTCGATATCATCATCTCCGACCTCATGCTTCCCGGTCTCACAGGCCTCGAGTTGCTGGATGCCCTCCACAAGAAGGGGATCGGGATCCCGTTCGTCCTGATCACGGGATATGCATCCCTGGACACTGCCATCGAGGCGGTGAACCGGGGTGCCTTCTCGTTCATCAAGAAACCGTTCAATATCGAAGAAATAAGGATCGTCGTGCAGCGTCTCCGACAGAGGCAGGACCTCCTCGAGGAGATCAGCCGGCTGAAGAAACAGGTGGAACTGCTCCAGTCAAGACTGGCGAAGGAAGTCGGCGGAGACGTGACGGGTACGGCGCTCCCCCCGGTGATGCAGCCGCTCCATGGGGCATCGGACATGAGCAAGGCGTTTGCCGCCATCGAGTATCTCGGCAGGCTCAAGGCCGATGGGCTCATTACGGAAAAAGAATTCGGTGACTACAAGGGCAGCATACTGAAGAGGATCGTCTGATGGACAACCGCGTGCTCATCGTCGACGATGATCCCGGGATTCGGGAGACCATATCGCAGCTCATCGAGGAGCTCGGTTACGGCTGCGACACCGCCCCCGACGGTCCCGAGGCCCTGGTCATGCTGGATTCGATGCCCTATCTGTGCGTGTTTACGGATATCATGATGCCCAAGATGACAGGGCTCGAGCTCATCAAAAAGATCAAGGCCCGGGATGTTTCCCTGCCCATCATCGTGATCACGGGCTACGCATCGCTGGAGATCGCCATCGACGCCATGAAATGCGGCGCCTCGGACTTCCTGCCGAAACCCTTCAAAGTGAGCCAGGTCCGACTCCTGCTCAGCAAGATGAAGCGGGAAAAACTCCTGCTGGAGGAAAACAGGAAATTCTCCGACACTCTGCAGCTCCACCGCCTCATCGATGACCTCAAGGGACAGCTGGAGGACAAGAACAAAGAGATCAGCTCGCTGCAAGCCATCTCCGAGAAGATCATCAGCCTGAAGGGTATCAGGGACCTGGTGAGCGCCATCGTGGACGTCTCCAAGCAGCTCCTCGGCAATGCGGATGTGCAGTTCTATCCCCTGGACCGCAGAACCCAGACGCTCATCGACACGAACGGTGGACAGGACAGGATCGTTCATAGCGACCTCATAGAGGGCAGGATCGTCAGGTATGACAACTCCCCCCACGATGAGGATCGGAAGTTCCAGACCATCTTCCCCCTCATGATCGAGGGCCAGGTATTCGGCACCCTGGATATCCACTCGAATAAGGTCCTCGGTGAAGAAAGGGAGGGCAAGATTCTCTACCTGCTCCATCGTTCCGCCGAGCGTATGGAAAACGTGGCGCTGTATGAAGGTCTCTACGAGAACATGCTCTCGACCCTGAAGAGCATGGCCAAGATACTGGATGCACGCGACCCGCACACCTCCCAGCACTCCACCAGGGTCACGAACTTTTCCATGGCCATTGCCAATATCCTCGGGCTTACCGAGGATGAGAAGGATGTGCTCTACATCGCCGCATCGCTCCATGACATAGGCAAGGTCGGCATACCGGACAGTATCCTCCTGAAGCCGGACACGCTGACCGACGAAGAATTCACGGTCATCAAGAAACACCCCGATATCGGCGCCGATATCCTGAAACAGCTGCCGCCCATGGCCAGGGAGACGGAGATCATACGGTACCACCATGAACGCTTCGACGGGAAGGGCTACCCTGCGGGGATCGCAGGCAGTGAGATCCCTCAGCTCTCACGCATCATCACCCTGGCCGACTCGTACGACGCCATGACCTCGGACAGGCCCTACCGCAAGGGCCTGGCCATCGACAAGGCTATCCAGGAGATCATGCGGTGTTCGGGAAGCCAGTTCGATCCCGAACTGGCCGGGATATTCATCCACAAGGTGATCGGTGCCTGAACCCGTTCAGTAGCCTGACGTCCCGGGATTCTGCTGGGCCCCGGAGGAGGCAGGCGGTCTCGACGCATTCATCTCCTCCACGAGGGTCTGCACCTTCTGGCGCAGCTGGAGATTCTCCTGGACAAGCCCCTCCTTGTCGCTCACTGACGCCTTCAGGTCGGCGTTCTCCTTCTCGAGGACCGCAAGCTTCTCGCTGAGATTCGCCACCTGTGTCTCCGCCGGCGCGCTCTGCTGCTTTTTGAGGGAATCGACCTCGTTCTCCAGGCTGCCCACCTTGGCGGTGAGTTCCTGGTTCTTCTCTTCCAGGGTCGAGATATAGCTGATGGTCTGCCTGAGCATTTCCTTATAGTCCTGGTGCCGTTGTCCGCGATAACCCCAGAAGTAATAACCCGCGAACAGGCCGCCCAGGAATATCACCACGAGGATCACCGCAATCGCACGAACGTGGGTCTTTTCCCTCTGTTCCTCCTCCATCAAGGCACCTCCTCGTGGTTCTCTGCAGAACATGTATGCGAGTTGACCTCTTCCGTCAAGATCTACGTACCCCTCCATCAAGACGGGTCTCTCCACGGATGAGGTCTCCCAGTTCCGGGATATCCGAGCAGAGGGCAAGGATGCTGTCCAGGGCCTTTGCACCTCTCCCATGGACTCTTATCAGGGGCCTTCTGAATACCGCCCGGCCGGCGAACACGAGGGTGGTGCCTGAAACCAGTATCCCCTCAGGGTTCACTTCACCCGGGGTGATCCCCACAGCCTGCATGCGGGCAAGTGCACCCGCCAGATCACGGGCACAGCTCTCCTTTTCCTTACGGGTGGTGTGCGGGGAGAGAAAGAATTCCCTGAGCCCCCTGCCCTCCACAGGCCTGAAGAGGACCGAGCACCTCCAGAGGAGAGCCGCCCTTCTGCGCAGCACCAGGGCCACGGGCTGTGGGGTATGGAGACCGATCCTGTTCAACGCCAGCGCCTGCTTCCATGCCCGGACCGCCCCGAACCACGGTTTGAAGAACAGCGCCCCGAGGCCGTGGGTCGATAGTATCCAAAACTTGTGATCTCCGACTGACAGCTCGTCGTATCCTGCTGAGGGGTCAACATGTCCCGGAAAATTTCTCCAGGCGGCTTCCCGGATCTCCGGAAGGGTTATGCCCGTGTTCCGTTTGTCCAAGACCGCGAACAAGCCCGGTTCAGATTCCACGACAAAGGGATCCCTCGAGCTCAGGGCCTTGGCCAGGTACCCGGAAAGGTCCTTCCTCCTTTTCCGGCCGACCATGGCTCTCACCTCGGTCCGTTCTGAGTCGGATATGCCCCAGTGCCGCGCATGCACATAGGAATGGATGCATGCATCAAGATCTGCATCCCGCCACACCGGGAGATTGGCGAGCAGGAGGACGAGGTTCTCCAGGGACCGCCTCCTGCCCGGAGGTCTCCTGCAGCATGCCACCCGGTCCCCATCCAGGGAATAGATGGTGTCGTCCCTGAGCATGAAATTGCCCAGATGAAGGTCCTCCTGGAGGAGGCCCGACGCGTGGTGCAGGGCCAGTTCAGCCGTGAGACGATCCATCAGTGCCCGCTGTTCACGCTCATCGGCTGCAGCGGACAGGGCGCGGTCGATCCTGACGCCGCCTTCGAGGAACTCGAGGATCATGGCGTAGATGCCGTATTCAGGGAGGTGTCCGGAGAAGAGGATCTCAGGGGCGGGGATGCCTCGGTCCAGGAAGGCTCTGCACCCCCTGTCGCTGCGCCTCCAGTGGCGGCGAGCCCTGCGGTTCGCGAAATAGAGCTTTACGACAACCTTCGCGACCCCGATGCTGCCGAGGCAAACGAGGCGTTTCCCCCGGATGGCCCTGAACACCTCGGTACAGACGACCTCTCCCCTGCCCGGTATGGAAAGGTGTATACCCAGAGGTTTTCCTGTCCGGACGTGGTCCTGGGTGACCTCTCTGAGCGAAGAGAGCAGCGAGGCCCGACCGGTATCAGCCATGGATCGTGACCTCCCGGTAGATCCGCTCGTATGCCCGTGCCATGCCGTCGATGGAGTACCCTTCCACAACGAGGTCCCGGGCACTCCCGGTACACCGCCGCCTGAGCCCGTCATCCCCGAGCATCTTCATGATGGCCCCGGCCACCTGCGTCGCGCTGCCGACATCGACCAGCAGCCCCGTCTGGCCGTCCCTGACGATCTCGGGAATCCCGCCCGCAGCCGTTGCCACCACGGGGACGTTGTGTGCAAAGGCGTCGAGGATGGCACTCCCCAGGCCTTCCTGTTTCGAGGTCATCACGAAGAGGTCGAAGAGGCCATAGTATGGGTAGGGGTCTTCCCTATACCCTTCGAAAACGATATTCGTAAGCCCGAGGCGCTTCGCCTCCTCCTCGAGCTCGCGCCTCATCGCCCCGTCGCCCACCAGGACGAAAACCACGTCCGGCATCTGTCTCCGGATAACGGATGCGGCCAGAAGCAGGGTCTGATGGTCCTTGCGCTTCTCCAGCGATGCCACGCAGCCCACCACCTTTTTGCCCCCGAACCGCTCCCTCAGCATGGATACCGTCTCCACGCGAGGCTCCCTATCGGTCTCCACCGCACTGGGGATCATCCTGATACGCGCGGGATCGAAGCCCCATGCGGTCATGACCTTGCCGATGGCGCCGGAGATGGCCGCCATGCGGTCGATCTTCCCATAGATGAAGCGTGTCAGGGGATTGCGCGTGGGGGGATTGTCCACCCTGCGGGTGAAAACCAGAGGCAGCCCGTTGAAGCCTTTCCACGCCGCCGCCATCTGGAGACCCCGGGTCTCGTGGGCATGGACGACATCAAACCGCGAGAGCAGGGATCCATGGAGAAGGTACGGCTTGGAAACGATGTGGACCGGAATGCCCCGGGCAGCGACACGCGAGACGAAGCCCTCGTTCCTGCGTGCGACCAGGCGGCACTCGTGGCCGAGGCGTCCCAGGCCTTCCATGAGGTACAGCACCTGCCTCTCTCCGCCGCGCCATGAGCGCTCGAGGTTGATGTGGACGATCCTCATGGGCCCTGCCGGGATGAACCCTCTTTCTCGAAGCGGAGCTGGACCACCTTGGCAGCCATGACGAACTCGGCAAAAGCGCTCAGGCCCGCAATGAGGAACCCCCTCCACCCGTCCAGGATCCCGAGCCGCAGCACGAAGTCCTTGAAGAAACGCGCCGGCGGACGGACAAAGAGGTGGAGCACCGGAACGGCCATACCCCCCTCATGCTTGTCCCGCGCCTTCCATGATGAGTACCGGTTGATCTTGCCGACCCAGTCGGTGATGGAAGAGACGCTGTGGTGTTCGAAAGAGCTGATCAGGGTCCCGGCGGGATCGATGGCGACCTCGGCATGGACCCTCTTGTCGCGGTATCGGCCCCTGTCTTTCCGGAAGAGTCTCAGGACGCTATCGGTTCCCCAGCCCGAGTGCCTGACCTCCCTGCCGAAGAGAAAGTTCTTTCTCCTGATCCAGTAGCCGTCCATGGAAGGGGCACTGCCGAGAAGGTTCATGATCTCGTCTCTGAGTCCGGGGGTGACCCTCTCGTCCGCGTCCACGATCAGCACCCAGTCATGGCCGGCCTGGGGGATGGCCCAGTTTTTCTGGGCCGCCGAGTAGAGATACTCGTGCTGCAGGATGCGGTCGGTGTACCTCCTGGCGATATCCAGTGTTGCATCAGTGCTGAAGGAGTCCACCACGAGGATCTCGTCGGCCCATATGACGCTCTTAAGGCATGCCTCGATGTTCTTCTCCTCGTTGAAGCAGGGGATGATCACGGTGAGTTTCTGTCTGGCATCTTCTACCATGGAGCCCATATCCGTTTCGGCATCACGTGAGGACCGGGAGCGAAAAGCCAAGAGGTATTCCGGCCCCGACCCCCGAAATCCCGGAGCTGACACCAATGATTATAAGGAGTTCTCGCATACTGGGTAAAACCTGTCAACCTGGAGAGGGCGAGACCCTCGTCCCCCCCTCATGAACGGCAGAGCCGAAGGACCCTGTCCACGAAATGGTGAAAGGTATGGTGCTCGTGTACGTAGCGGTACCCGGCGTCGGCGATCATTCCACGCTCCTGGGGCTTGTCGAGGTATTCCCGCACCAGGGAGAGGCATTCCTCCTCGTCCCGGTACCACACGAGGTGCTTCCTGTTTTCGAACAATTTCTCCATGCCCGGCACATAATTCGTGAGCAGAAAACCTCCGCAGCCGAGCACAAGCCACAGGCGGTTGGACCAGTGCCCTTCTATGGCGCTCGTGGCATCCGCCCCGAGGACGATCTTCGCCCCCGAGCAGATCAACCCGAAGCCGCGCGGGCCGACCTCCTTCAGGGTCGGCTTCAGGCCGACCCGATGCCATTCCTTGCCGTAGATCTTCAATGAGCACGTCTGACCGATTCTCTCGACGAGAGCTACCCTGGGTTCATCTTTGCGTGCGGCCCCTACGAAAGCCACGTCGGACTTCCATATCGGCAGGAGCGCATGCCTCTTCTTGTGGTCGTAACGGTCGCATGCATCCGTGAAGAATATCGGATTCCGGATACCTGCAGCACGGTACCGATCATGGAGTCCGCTCGCCGTCACGAGGAAAAAGTCGGCCAGAGCACCCCATCTCGCCACCCTGTCCATATCCTCAAGCCTCCATGAATCCACATAGAACTGGACCGTTTTGATTCCCGTCCCGGCAACCTGGGTCAGAACCGGCAAGGGTATGTCCATGGAGAGGAAGAAGATGATCTCGGGCTTGAACCTGCGTATCTTCCACAGGATGTAGGCGTCGGTTCCCTGGCCGAGGAACCGCTTAATCCTTGCCGGGTTCAGCCATAACGTCTCGTTCCCGAGATCCCGAAAGGCACGGACGATGTGAGCCACCTTCCGCGTCCGGCGCTTTGATTTTCCAAACACGATGATTCGAGGCATGGGCTTTCCTCTCACCGCTCAGGAAGGGTCCTGTGAACCTGGGGTGCGAGCCGCTTCGGCACGCCCAGTATGTCACAGTGGTTCGGCAGATCACCGGTCAGGGGGAAGATGATATCGTTCTTGATGAAGTAGGTCCGGTATTCGAGCTGTGCGAGAAAAGCCAGGGCCTGCCGGGCCTCACTGCCATGATTCTCCCAGTTCTGACTGTCATACTCAAGCACGACGTGAGGCCGGTGGGCCTCCACTATGCCCGAGAGTTCCCTGAGCACGATGAAGTCATGCCCTTCCACATCTATCTTGATGAAGGTGCACCGCCCAGGGCCCACCTCCCGGGCCAGGTCCTCACCCCGGACCGTTTCGACGACGATCTCCCGCAGCAGTCCCGCCACTGGCTTGAGACTGGATTTGCCCTGATGGAAGGCATCTTCAGGGGCGACGTGAAGGGTCGCCGTGCCCCTCGTGTCGGAGACGGCCGCCTGGATGACGGTGCAGTTGTTGAGCCGGTTGAGGTCAATGTTGGCCTTCAACCTCTCCGCTATATGAGGATTCGGCTCCACCGCGACGACCCTTCCGGTGCCCCCGGCGGCGAAAGCCATGGTCAGGGTGAGGCTCCCCACATTGGCACCGATGTCGAAGCATACATCACCTTCACGGACGACGCGTCTGATCAGGTCGGTGATGGCCGGCTCGTACTCGTGGTGAAACAGGATCTCGTATTCGTGGAGCCTGCCGGTGTCTATATGGATGTATCCCCGGTCATAAGGTGCTACGGTACGGAGGGGATCATGGTCATCCTTGGGTAGAACGAGCTTGAGGAGCGTGCGCGAGAGGCGGTACGCGAAGGGGTTCCGGTACTTGCCGAACCTCCTCGTGAAGAGAGCCAGCTTCATGATATCCTGCGGTCTCATGGTCTATTCCCTTCCCGGAAACAGATCCGGTGCATACATGCTCATTTCCTTCCCGCCAGGATCACGCTGCGGGAACTGTACACCTTCATACTGTTTATCGCCTTGAGGAGCCCGGTATTGTCTCCATGGACCGCCGGCTTCTTCCTCCTGATCCGGGCGGCATAGAGGTGGGAGGAGAGCCTGAGCGCCGGCAGCAGGAGGAGGGAGAGGAACAGGGCGGATCTCTTGAGCCGGTCCACGTGGATCTCTGTCGAGGTGAAACCCGATGTCCTCATGGCATGGGCCAGGTAGTAGACGGACAGCGGCATGATATGGCCCCACTGCCTCCGGGCGTCCCGGGGGTCCAGGGACAGCGGCCCGAACATCTCGAAGAAACCGGTGAGGAGATAACTCACCCGTGACGAAAGATTGAGGATGTTGGGGGTGGTGACGATGGCCGTGCCTCCAGGCCTGGTCACCCTGTACATCTCGCTGATGAAGTCATAGGGATTCTTCAGGTGCTCGATGACCTCAACGGCATACACCATGTCGAACGACTCTCCGGCAAAGGGAAGCTTCTGGACGAACTCCATGCTTTCGCACGGGATTTCGTCATAGAGAAAGTATTCCGGGAAAAGATCGCATGCGCACAGGATTTCCGAGGGCACCCCGCCCAGGGACCTGACATGGTTGCCCAGGAGCTGGACCAAGTGACCCCTGCCGGCCCCGATGTCCAGGATACGCTTTCCCAGGACGCCCTGGGCCGTTATGAGATCGAAGACCTTGGCATTGGTGGACCTGTGTGAAGAAGAGCGTATCTCAGCCATACCCCATTCCATTCGTAGCGTTTCACCCCGAAGAGGCGTGCTTGGCATACCATTAAGCCCCGGACGAATCAAGCATATCGCAGCACCGGAGCCTTCCGAGGGCTTTGTCTTCCCCTGCCAACAATGGTATATGGGGTGCACATGGACATCCTCTTCATAAAACTGGGAGCCATGGGTGACGTGATCAATACGCTCCCCCTGGCGATCACGTTGAAGGAACAGCTTCAGGCCCGTATCCACTGGCTCGTGGAGCCCCTGAGCCTGCCCATTGTATCCGGACATCCGGCCGTCGAAGAAACGATCCTCTTCGACAGGAAGCGCTGGGCTTCGGCCCTGCCCGATGTCGTCAAGGAGCTCAGGTCACAACGTTTTTCCCTGGCTCTCGACCTGCAGCGCATCATCAAGTCGGGTCTCTTCTGCATGGCCTCCTCCAGCGGGCGGAGGGTCGGGTTCGACCGCGCACGGTGCAAGGAACTCACCTGGGTCCTGCCCTTCGAGCGCATCCCCGCAGGAGATCCGCGGCAGCACATGGCACATCAATACCTGGAATTCGCCCGATACCTGGGGGCCGTTCCCGGTGAGATCCGGTGGGACATCCCGGTCACCGGTGCGGTGCCGACGGGCCTTCCCGGTAGTTACGCGGTTCTCAACATCGGCGCCACCAAGTCGGCCAACCGATGGACCGTGGAGGGGTTCGCAGCCCTCGCCGCAGCCATGGAAAAACGTTTTTCCATCACTGCAGTTCTCACCGGAGGTCCCGAAGACACGGAGATGGGGGAATGGATCGCCGGGCTCGGCCCCGGCTCCCTGATCAACCTGGTGGGCAAGACGTCGATCCCGGAACTCAGGGAGGTGATCGCCGGCGCGCGGGCCGTGGTGAGCTGTGACACCGGCCCCATGCATCTGGCCGTGGCCCTGGGCAGGGTGGTCATCGCGCTCATGGGACCTTCGGCCCCGGAAAGGACCGGTCCCCTGATGGGAAGGGTGGTCAGGCTCAACCTCGACTGCATGCCGTGCAACCGGAGACGCTGCGACGACCCGAGGTGCATGAGGGGGATCACCGTGGAGATGGTGATGAACGAACTGGAGACAATCCTCTAGGATCCAAGCACCTTCCTGCATGCCTCAAGCACGGCGTCCACCTCGAGTTCCTCCAGGCATCTCCTGTGCTCACAGGGTTCCCGGAGGTAACACGGCGAACAGTCGAGCTCTTTTCTCACCACCATGCTCCTTGCATTCTGGGGGGCCACATAGAAGGGGTCGGTCGGGCCGAAGATGCCCACCGTAGGGATGTCCAGGGAAGACGCCATGTGCATGACCCCTGAGTCTATCCCCACGAAGAGCTTCGCCTTCTTCAGGACTGCCGTCAGCTCCCGGAGGCTGATCTTCCCGGCCAGGTCCCTGACCTGCAGGACCCCTCCTCTGAGGAACTTCTCAACATAGGCGCTGATGGTGCCGGTGCACTCGGCCGTGTCGTTCCCGCCCACGAGCACACAGCTCAGGCCGAACTCCATGGAGAGCCGGGCAATCACTCGGGCGAACTTCTCCTCGTCCCATGCCTTGGCAAGCCTCCGCCGGGACGCGCCGGGCGAAACGACCGCATACCGCCAGGGCAGTCCCTCTACGGCAGGGAGACCGTCCACCCTCAGGAGCCCCACATAGTTGTCCTGAGTGACCGGGACACCCAGACGGTCGAGGAGCCTGGCATTATTGAACCACGAGTTATGGCCCTGGACGACCTCCTTCACATCGAGGCCCAGGTCCCACGGCCAGTGGGCGAATCCGGCCTTCACCCGGGCCCCGCTCAGTCCTGCGAGGAGAAGGGCCTCCTCGGATCGCGGCAGGGTTATGACCAGGTCGTAACTCCCCCGCCGCAGCGAAAGGAGAAGGCCGGCCCTTAAGCGCAGGGTATCGCCGCGCGGGATGATCCTGTCCACAAAAGGGCTGTCCTTGAGCAAACCGTGGAGGAAAGGCCTTGCCACGGAATGGATCCCAGCGGCGGGGTAGTGGTCCTTCAGCGCCTTCAACAGCGGAAGGGAAAAGACGAGGTCGCCGATCTGGTTTAGATGGATGACGCAGATGGTACGACAGCTCATGCCCTGGGATATCACAGGAAGAAGTTGTTGTCCGATACCATCGGGATGTCCTGAACATCCTTGCCCGATTGGATATAGTTCTCTATCCACCAGTTCACATGGTGGTAGAAACACACGACCATGCTGCACTCCAGGCGGGCGTTGAACGACCGGATGGAGTGCTCCAGGCGGGCCTGGGTGAAATCGAGGTTTGCCTTGCCCTTGTATCCGGCCGCATCCCCGATCTTGGCATGCTCCACCCCGCGCAGGGCCGGGCAGTGGAAGATCCCTGTGGGCGCCAGCACGGTCCGGAAAAACTGGCTGTGGCAGACCTCGGGCTGTACCTTCAGCTCGTGCACCTTCTGATCCAGCATGGCCTCCAGGTTCACGCTCCTCAGGATCTTCACCTCGCCTGCAGCGTCCGTTTCCGCCCGGGAGAGGTTGTTCCTGATCTCGTCGACGATCCGTTCCTCCCGATCAGGGTCCGGCGTATCGAAGAGGGATTCCTTCTGGGACCCTTCAAGTCTCAGCAGACAGGGTTTGAATGAGACATAATCAAAGGCGTACTCCCGTGCGTTCTTCACCGCCTGATCCATCTCATCGATGTTGGGGGCGAGCTCATAACCGTTGACCAGGATGCCGCCCCACACAATAACATAGGAGTAACCGGCCTGGATCTTCGGATTGATCTTCTTGATGTCGCGCACTCCGCCCAGGATGCTTTCCAGGCTCAGCCTGCCCCGGGGTCGGTGGGATTTGAAGAAGGTGCTCTCCCTGCCTGAATCCAGCGAGATCCTCAGCCAGTCGCCTTCGGTAAGGCTCTCGGCCACGGCGGCCACCTTGTCGAGGCGGGAGCCGTTGGTGGCGATGCCGAGCTGGAGGCCGCGGTCCTTGGAGAATCTCACGATCTCCTCAAAGTTTTTATGGATGGTGGGTTCACCGCCCCCGATGAGGATGACGGAGCGCAGCCCGTTCCGCTGCAGGGTGTCGATGCTCTTTTTGATGGTTTCCATGTCGAGATAATCCCCGGTATTGAGCAACCGGGAATCGACGCAGTGGGGACAGGAGAAGTTGCACGCAGTGGTGAGGTCGAGGTTCACCGAGATGGGCCCGTATTTGGGAAACAGGGGTGTTTCCGATGATCTCCTCAGTTCCCTCTGCCAGGTGATGTACTCCCTCAGGCTGCCGATCACCGAAGCCTGTCTCAGCTTTGCGCTGAAGTCGTGTTCCTTCCGTTCCAGCCGTTCCATGTCATCCCCTTACGATGGTGCATATTCCGTAAAGATCTGCTGCAGCAGGCGGGATGTTTCGAGGATATGTCCGCTGCCGATCAACGGTTCCCCGCCGGAGCCCGCCGCGACGAGAAAATTCCGCACGGAAAGCTCCAGGGGATCAGCTATCTTTAGGATTTTGTCCCTGCAAGTCAAGTATATTGTGTATGTATCGAGATCAATGGCCCTGGTCGCCATACAACCGTTGAAACCGAATGCCAGAGTTCTCGGCTGGGTGCTTTCCCTTACGAGATCGATGTGTACCCGGCAGGTCGTCCGTTCTCCCCGATAGGTGAACGAGATGCCCAGGGAGTCATCTCCTCCATGGTAGGCAAGGCCCCCGATGCACCCGGCCCCCACGGCACAGTAGAGAAGGCTCAGTGCATGAGGGACCGAGTCCGGGATCATATCGCGTCCTCGGGCCAGGGGCGAAAGCCTTATGGTGAAGCTCTCGACGGCTGACGGATCCAGCTCACCGCAGAGCTGTTCATAGGCACTCAAACAGAAGGGCCACTGGGAATTCATGCAGATCACGATCCCCCTGTCTCCTGCACGGGTGGCCATATTCTCCACGATGGAGGGGGCATCCGGGATATCCGGGGACAGGAACGGTTTTTCGCAGAAGATATGAAGCCCTTCCCCCAGGCAACGCTCGATGTACCTCTCGTGGGTCGCACTGGGGGATGCGATCGCCACGGCGTCGGGGCGGCATACCCTGATCATTTCGGAGAAATCAGTGAAAGCCCCTGCCCTGATGCCGTACCTGTCGAGTCGGGTTACGGCTTCACCGGCGCTCCGGACACTCGTCCCGAGAACGCCTGACACCTCGGCCCCGCCCAGGGAAAAGTACTTCGCGATATACTCGCCGATGCCGTTGTGCCTTCGGCCTGCACCGACAATGACCACCTTCATGGGTGCATCCATAGCACAACACCGCTTCAGCGGCAATCGGAGCGGCCGGCCTCCCGAAACAGTGATCAGATCCTTTCATCATCTAACTCCATCATGTCCCACACACATTTCTTGACAACATCGCGTACGGCCACTATTTTTACAGGGATACAGCAGAGCGTTCTGAGGGTATCGACTGCGGCACCAGGAGAGCATGATGAAAAAGACCTCGAGGATTCCGGTTCCCAGGCAATCGCAGCATGGAAGCCCTGCCGTGTCCTCCATCCCGGGTCTCGGCATGGACAGCCTGCTCGAGAACATCCTGAACTCCGCGAACTTCGGGCTCATTGCCGCAGACAGGGAGGGCAGGGTCACCTTCGTCAACCTGCTCGCCAGGATAGTGCTGGGATTCGAACAGGACACAGACCAGCACCCGGTCCATATCTTCGACGTAGACCCCGAGCTCTGGAATGAATACCTGAAGATACTCTCCTCGGGCGAAGCGCAGCTCAACGTCCCTGCCCGCTACAATAACAATCTCCTGGTGAGCCACCGGCTGCCCATCGTGGAGGATGGAGACATCGTCGGGGTAATGAGCATCTTCAAGCACCTGGAGGCCTACGAGGAGCTCGCCAACGATATCTTCAAGCTCAAGGAATATACGCACGAGATCGAGGCCATCATTGAATCATCCTATGACGGCATCTATGTGACCGACGGCGAGGCGAACACCATCCGGGTGAACTCCGCCTACGAGAAGATCACCGGCATGAAGGCGTCCGAGCTCGTCGGAAGGAATATGGAAGACCTCGTCATGGAGGGGTATTTCGATGAAAGCGTAAGCCTGAAGGTCAGGGAGCAGAGGAAGCCCGTGACTATCCGCCAGACCCTGAAATCGGGCAAAAGCATCCTGGTCACCGGTAATCCCATCTTCGACGAGAACGGCGGGATCAAGATGATCGTCACCAATGTCCGCGACATGACCGACCTCGTGGAGCTCCAGCAGCAGCTCGAGTACTCCAAAGGCATGACGAGCGCGTATCGGGACATCCTCAAGTCCATCCAGCAGGCCTCTGTCCGAGACAACGCCATCATCATGGTATCCGAGCCCATGCTCCATATCCAGGAACTGCTCGAACGGGTGCGCAAGACGAACGCCACGGTCCTGATCTACGGGGAGACCGGAGTCGGGAAAGACCGGATCGCCGAAGAGATCCACGAAAAATCGGAGCGATCCGATAGCGGCATATTCGTGAAGATCAACTGCGGTGCGATACCCGAAACCCTCCTGGAGAGCGAGCTCTTCGGATACGAGCGGGGTGCGTTCACCGGGGCACGCAAGGAAGGGAAGTCGGGACTGTTCGAAGTCGCCCACAAGGGGACTCTCTTCCTCGACGAGGTGGAGTCCATGCCCATGGTGCTCCAGTCCAAGCTGCTGCGTGTCCTGCAGAACTTCGAGATAACCCGCGTGGGCGGTACCAAGCCCGTGAAGGTCGATGTGAGGCTCATCTGCGCCTCGAACCAGGACCTCAAGGACCTCATAGCGAAGAAGCTGTTCAGGGCCGATCTCTACTACCGCCTGAATGTCATACCCATCTACATCCCCCCGCTGCGGGAGCGACGGGATGACATCCCCTACCTCGTGCACTTCTTCCTTAACCGATACAACAAGAGACACGGCACCAGGAAGGCAATCTCGCGGGAGGCGATGGACCACCTGCTCACCTACTCCTGGCCGGGCAATGTCCGGGAGGTGGCCAATGTCATCGAACGCCTCGTGGTCATCACCCAGGGCGATTACATCGTGCCGGGCAATCTGCCCAGGGAGATCTTCGAAAAGAGCACGAAGGACTTTCTGGACAACGGCCTGACCCTGAAGGAGCAGATGGAGAAGATCGAAACCTCCATTATCCGTAAGGCCATCGAGAAATACGGCAGCGCACGCAAGGCAGCCCCTCACCTGGGGATGGACTCCACCTCGCTCACGAGGAAGCTCAAGAGGTACTCCTGAAGCGACCCGACTACTCGTGAAGCCATGAGGTGATTACCCAGATGGTGACGCAGGGGCGTACGGTCATCCGACCAGGCTGACCTGCCCTGAGAGGATCCTCCGATCACGACCATCCCTGTCACGAACGAGCAGGGCTCCGATCTCGTCGATGCCCGACACCGTCCCTTCGATGACGGCACCGGCGCTTTCCACTGTTACGGTCTTGCCCACCATGCCGGAAAGGCTTTTCCACCTCTCGGCAAAGCTGTCGGATCCTTTTTCGAGAAACTCCCGATACGCCCTCTCGAACCGCCCGAGGAAAGAACCGACAATGGATTCCCGGTCCGGCAACGTGCCGGTCTCCATCATGATGGAGGTCGACCGGGACCGTATCTCCTCGGGAAAGTCATCCTCGCCGTGCGACAGGTTGATACCCACACCCACGATGACATAGTCAAGGATGTCCCCGGTCAAGGCCATCTCGGTGAGGATACCCGAGAGCTTCCTTCCTCGGACGAGGAGATCGTTCGGCCATTTGATGCTGGCAATGACACCGCACGCATCCGTGAATGCCTCAGCAAGGCACACGGCGGTCATGAGGGTAATGCCGGGCATCCGTGCAGGGTTCGTATCGGGTCGCAGGATGAGGGAGAGATAAATGCCCTTCCCCTGCGGTGAGTGCCATGACCGTCCAAGCTGTCCACGCCCCATGGTCTGGCTGTCTGCGAGCACCACTGTGCCCTCGGGGTACCCCTTCCGGGCAAGTTCATGGGCCCTGTTGCTCGTTGAGTCGGTCTCCCTGAAATGGAACAGGTGTCGCCCGCCTCTGCAGGATTTGATCGGAGAGGTGTCCATCTCTTCCAAGTTCTGCTCATCTGAAGCGCAGAGCATACAGGTGCCATCCACTCCTTCATTGTAATCCCGTGTAAGGGCACCTTCACTGCCTGCAGGTATCTGCTGCGTGGAGGTCATATCGGTGAATATCATCTGAAAAACAGGCAAGCAAGAACAATACCCACTGTCCCCACCGGTGCGTTCGGACCGGGCGGGACCCGGTGCTTTCAAGGCTCCTACACACTGTACCCATGTGATTATCCATTGGGATCAAAAGGCTTCCCAGGCCTTGACAGGAAGGTCTTCACCTTCATCCCCCCATTTCGTCCCCTTACCCCACCCATGCATTCCGAGCACTAAGAATTGAATCATAGCAATGTATTATCTTAATTACTTGAAATGCCTTGAGATATTGAAACGGCGTGCGGTGCATTTATGCATGTATGTGCATCATTGCATCGACCATAAATCTCTTCAATTTCATATGTGATATTTTGAATCATCCAAGACCATGATGCATATATGCATCCATACCTGTC
>ERZ795048.149-NODE-149-length-74572-cov-13.823530_pt1 | contig 74572 bp, 61 predicted proteins | sample MGYA00375132_ERZ795048 | MGnify/ENA primary metagenome ERZ795048 (study PRJEB30177, sample SAMN05720225) | activated sludge metagenome | isolation source: Anaerobic digester | place: Hong Kong | collected 2014-12-17 ...
TGCGCAGCCGGGTGGTGGCCGCCTCCCGGGCCAGGGAGTTCACCAGGGCCTTGTCCTTTTCGGGCGTGACGAAGGTCTTGAGCACCTCCTGGCCCTCAAGGAGGAACCAGAGGTTGGACACACCCTGGCGCGTCTCCGGGACGGCATATACCCCGTTGAGCAGCCAGTTCTCCTGGGCGATGAGCGCATTGATGGAGGTGAACCCGGCCAGATCGTCCTCGGAACGGAAGTAGTTCTCCAGGTAGTTCATGCGGTTCATGACCGCCGGGTCGGAGATGTCGCCCCTGACGTAGACATTGAAGGCGTACATGCCGCTGAAGTGGTCCATGAGGATGTTGCAGCCCACCCGGGGAGGGCTGTCCACAGGGAGCTGGCCGATGAAGTCGATTTCCGTGGTGATCCGGGAGATCCCCCAGCCCATGAACACCACCACGATGCCGATGAGTGCGATCACGGACTTCGCATGGCCGTATATCCATGCGGCCAGCCTCTCCATTACCCTGGTGAAGAGGTATGTCCGGGCCCGCTCCTGCTCCTGAGCCGCCGACCTCACCTTGAAGAACGATACGATAATGGCCATGAGCACCAGGGACAGGATCCAGGCCACTCCGAGACCCCAGGCGAGCTCAACGCCGAAGTTGTTCAGGACCTCGATCTTGGTGGTGGAGAAGGTGAGCAGGCCGGCGATGGTGGTCAGCGCGCTCATGGTCACGGGTATGGTGATCTCCGAGGTGGAGCGTGAGGCATCCTGCTGGGAACGGTAGTGGTTGTAGTAGTGGACCGCATAGTCCGAGCCCAGGGCGATGAGGAGGACCGCCACGGGAGGGCTGAGGATATTGGCCGACAACCCGAACAGGGGCATGAGACCGAAGGTGATGGTGATGGAAAAGACCACCATGGTCAGCGGCAGGATGATGCCGGTGACGCTCCGCAGCCCCAGGGCCATGACGATGGAGACCACCACCAGGATGATGGGGACCAGCCTCCTGGTATCGTCCATCATGTAGAAGTTCATGAAGTAGATGATCGCCGGGTTCCCGCCGAAGTAGTGAGCGTGGCCGGGGACGAGCTTCTCAACCGAGGAGAAGACCTTCTCGGCCACCCTCACCGCGTCCACTGAGCTCTCGATATTGATCAGGACCGCCGTGTACTTCGAGTCCGAGGAGACGATGGTATTGCGGTAGGTCTCCTTGGAGAAGACATACCTCTTGAGCCCTTCGATCTCCTCCGGGGTCCTCGGTATCTCGGGCACGAGCTCGCCCACCTCGATGCCGTCATCGGTCTTCCTGATGTCTATGATGTTGGTGAGGCTCGTGACGTTGAATATGCCCTTAATCCCCTCGATGTCCCTGGTAACGCGGGCTATGAGATCGAGGGACCCGGCGTTGAACACCCCCTCCGGGAATTCGATGACGGTGAAGAGGATGTCGTTGGAGGAGAAATCACGGTCGGCCTGCCGTATGAGCTCGGCGGTCTTATCCTTCTCGGGCAGCCAGGTGTCCATGTCGTTGTTCACGGTGAGGCGGGTACACTGCCATGCGAAGTATGCCGTGGTCAGGAGAATGATGATCAGGAGAATGGTCCGGCGACGGATGACGAAGTCGCTGAATGCCCTCAAAAATCTGTCCATGGGTCGTTTCTCGCTCTCCACATGTATTGCCTGGGACCGGGTAGCCTTGGAGAGGAACGCGCCCCGCTCAGTTCTTCATGAACAGATACGTTTCCCGCAGGCCGGCCTCACCATCGAGGCCTCAGTATACCATTGTCTCCGCAGGGGAGGAACAGTGTTTCTCACATGCCGCCTGCGGCACGTTTCCTCTTTTCCTCGACCGTGGAAGGGACATCGGGCGGCGAAGCCTTCCTCCTGGAGAACTTCGCCCAGGTCCGAGGAGGCTCAGAGTCCCTGACGACATCGGCCTCGTCCAGGTGGAGCACCGTGACCAGGGCGGGCAGCAGGGTCATGACGGACAGCGTGACCAGGAGGATGGCGATGGAATTGAGCGTGGCGAAGTTCTTCACCGCCGTCACGTCGGACATGAGGCACACCACGAAACCGCAGAAGGTCGTCATGTTGGCGGTGCAGACCGCCCTGCCCACGTGTCCCATGGTCATCTGCAGGGCCCGCCTCTTGGGAATGCCGCTGAGGTGAAGCCGGTTGTAGTAGTAGAGAAAATGGATGGACCCGTCTATGCCCAGACCCACGATGAGGGACCCGCACAGCACGGTACCGATGTCCAGCGGGATCTTTATCAGCCCCATGAACCCCAGGATGCAGGTCAGCGGCATGAGCACGGTGATCATGGAGGTGACGCCGCGCCTGAGGGACCGGTAGGTCAGTGCCACGATGATGAGAACCGCGGTGATCGCCAGGATCAGGCTCTGTACCTGGCTCCTGATGAGGAGTCCATGCACGAGGCGCACCGTGGGCGGCATGCCGGCCTGGTTGATCCGGACGTCCGCCCGGCCGATAGCGGCGTTTCCGATGCCCGGGACGGCCTCGACCTGTTTATCGAAGAAAACCGGTTGCGGGGAAAGGAGCTCCCAGATCACCCCGCCTGCCCGCTTGGTGAAGTTCTCGTTTCCGGCCAGTGCCGGCGGTATGAGGTCCCCGAGCCCGCTCATGAGGGCGGCGGCCTCCTGGATCCTGTAGGAGGAGCCCGCCCTTTTCAGGAGACCCTCCACGGTGCTCCGCGCATCATCGCCGTCCATGGCCCCGCTGTCCATGATCATGCGGGTAAGCTCCCGGGAGGTGTCCCGCCTGTCCCTGACATCCCAGCGTTGCCGGATCTCCCCCATGAGTCCATCCACGAGGGATGCAGGCAGCACCTCGACGGTCTCCCGGTCGAGATACCCCTTAAGCTCCTCCCACACCGGGTTCATGTCCACGGATCCCGGCATCCCGGCGAGACCTGTCGACAGGCGTTCTACGAAGGCCTTCTCGCTGAAGGTCTTCGTCCTGTCATAGTAACCGGCGATCCATGCCAGCTGGCCTGCGGCGTCTCTCACACGCACCACGTCCAGGGCGCTGCGCCCCTCTCCGGTCAGCCTTGCCGGGTCGACGGTCACGATGGTGCCGGAAACCCGTTCATTCATGATGCCGTCGAAACGGTCGGCAATGTATCTCATCTCCTCCGTGTCCGACTTGTTCACGATGGAGTTCACCAGACCCTTCTTCCGGTCATCGGTGACAAAGGTCTTGAGGATGTCGTGCCCCTCCAGCATGAACCAGAGGTTGGCGATGCCCTCCTTCGTCTCCGGAACGGCATACACCCCGTTCAGGAGCCAGTTCTCCTGGGCGATGAGCGCATTGATGGAGGTGAAGCCCGAGGCGCTCTCTTCTGAGCGCATGCAGTTCTCCAGGTAGTTCATGCGGTTCATGACCGCCGGGTCGGAGATGTCGCCGCGGACATAGAGGTTGAAGGGGTACATGCCGTTGAAGTGCTCCTGAAGGATGTTACATCCTTCCCGGGGCGGGCTGTCCTCAGGAAGCTGGCCGATGAAGTCCACGTTGGTCTTGATGGCCGGAACGCCGAAGGCCATGCCCAGGGTGAAGACCCCTACGATGACCAGCATGATCTTTGCATGGTCGTGCACCCAGCCGCCGAATGCGTCCATGAGCCGTGTGAATCCTGTGCGGCCCTCATCGGTGGAGAGGGTCTGTGACGGCTTGACCCTGAACATGGACACGAAGACGGCCATGAGTATGATGGAGAGGATCCAGGCCACGGCAAGGCCGAAGGCGAGCTCGACGCCGAAGTTCTTGAACACCTCGATGCGGGTGGTGGCGAAGGTGAGCAGGCTCACGATGGTGGTGAATGCGCTCATGGTGACGGGAATGGAGATCTCGGTGGTGGAGGTGGAGGCATCACCCCGCTTGAGATGGTGGTTGTAGTAGTGCACGGCATAGTCAGTGCCCAGGGCGATGAGCAGGACGATCACCGCGGGGGTCAGGATGTTGACGGGGTAGTTGAACAGGGCCATGAGCCCGAAGGTCCATACGATGGCGAAGAATACCATGGTCATGGGCAGGGCGACCCCGGACAGCCTCCGCATACCGATGAAGATGACGATCATCACCACGATGACCCCCAGGGGCAGCAGGGTCTTGAGGTCTTCCACCATGTAGTAGTTCAGGTAGTAGTTCACCGACGGATCGCCGCCGTAGTAGCGGACGTGGCCTGCTGCGAGGCCGTCCACGATCTTGAAGATCCTCTCCGCCACCTTGACCTCGTCCTTGCTGCTCTCGATGTTGGTCATGATGGCCGTGTACCGCTGGTCGGCTGATACGATGGTGTTCACGTAGGTCTCTTTGGAAAGGACATAATCCTTGAGCCGTCGGATCTCCTCGGGAGTCTTCGGCACCTCCCGGACGAGATCGCCGACCTCGATGCCGTCCGCGGTCTTCCTGATATCGATGATGTTCGTGATGCTCGTGACGTTGAAGAGTTCGTCGACGCCCTCGAGCTCTTGGGTGATGCGTTCCATGAGTGAAAGTGATTCGGGTGTGAATACGCCGTCCTTGAACTCGATGACGGCGAAGAGCATGACGTTGGAGGAGAAGTCTTTGTCCGCCTGACGCAGGAGCTTGGCCACCTCGTTGTGCTGGGGAAGCCAGGTGTCATGGTCGTTATTCACCGTGAGCCTGGTGGCGGCCATATAAACGAGGATTCCGGTGAGCAGGGCCAGGACCAAAAGGACAACGATCCTGTGATTGATGATGAAATCACTGAACCTTCTGAGATGCCTTTCCATGGGTGCAGATCCCCCTTGTCATTTCATCACCCATGGCACGAGGGAAGGATGTGCTCTCAGTCGCCCCCGGGCACCTTCCCGGAAGGTCCGCACCATGTCCGTCTCATGCGGCGGGCTAATAACATATAATTATAGCATGCTCCGAGCAGGAATGAAACTTCATTTCTCAGTAGTCCCGGGGGAGACCTCCCGGGCGCTGGTCAAGCGCATGAGGAGTGAACCCTTTTTCGTCCCTTCACCGAGGGCAAGGCCGGTCACCGCCACCTTGCCGATGGAAACAAGACGTTCTTCATCTCCCCCGGGCTCGGTATAGGCGAAGAGGTCGTGGATGGCGTACGGCGCTCCATCGATATCGCCCAGGTAGAGCATGATGTGGCCGGGGAACTGCAGCGTGGTGATGCCCCCGGTGGCCGAGGCGACGAGGGTCTCCCGACGCCGTTCCGGTTCGGGGAGCCTGTCGAAGGATGCGACGGGTAAGCCGACCTTGCCCTGCTGCGAGGAGTTCCTCGGCATGAGGATGCCGAAGGTCGCAAAAATCTCCTGGATAAACCGTGAGCAGTCCTGCTCGCCGTACATCCCTCCCCACCCGTACGGGGTGTTCAGGAGCCTGAAGGCCTGGGTTATGGCCGCCCGGGGGGTGTAGGGGAGATAGCCTCGGTGCACCTGGGAGCAAGAGGCATAGGCGGCATCGAAGACGCACCGCCCATCGTCGCTCCTGGTCGGGATGAGGACCTGCACGACGTCGTCATCGAGCGCATCCAGCAGCGGCAGCCTGACGCCCATGTGCACAGGGGAGAGGTAATCCCTGAGCAGGGGGTCGGCATAGAGGTCGGTCTTGGCCCCGGTAGCCACCACGAACCCGTTCCACGCCTCGTAGCGCTCCATCTGCTCCAGGGGGCACAGCGCCACGCACCTGGCATCCACCCACCCGTCGCTGTAGGGTGAGACGATGTAGAACCATGCATGGTCTGTGCTCTCGTGGAGCACGACCACGGGGGTCGCCGTGTCGAGGGCGCTGTTCTGCAGCCGGTCGATGGCCGTGTCCGTGCTGCTCTTGTAGAACGGTTCCGCCGTGGGGAGAAGCCGCTGGTCGCACGGATGTACCACATAGGCCCACTGCACGGTCACCGTTGCGGGTATCGCCTCGAGGGCCATCAGGGCCCCCACAGATCCCAGTTTCTTGATCGCCGGCCGGCCGGAGGCGTCCACGTAGTTCTTGGATGCGATGTACCCCAGCATCCTCTCCAGCGAGTTCCGCATCATCGTGCCGTTGCGGGTGGGCGAGAAACGGGTCACGTCGGAGACCGCCTTGGTCTTTTCCTTGATAGAGGCATTGAAGGCCTCGATCTCCGGGGCCGTCATGACGAGGGTGTCCGGATCCGGGTGAAGGCCGATCCAGAACCCTGCCGTGTTCATCTCGGGCCGGGTGCCCGGGGCCAGGGCCGGGGCTCCGTAATAATTGATCACGACCCTCTGGGGACAGCCGGACAGCATGAGGAGGGCCGCGATGATCATGCAGCCGTGCAGGAATGATCGGTGATACATCATGCGAACCCTTCCATATCCTCCCATGAACGGGATGTACATAATATACCGCCTCTTGATCAATCGGAAAAGCCCGGCGGCAGGCCGTCGTCCGGTATGACGCCGGGCTCCTTTCCCCCCGTGTCCCCCTGCCCCTTCGGATCGAACGAGAACCCGAGCTCCCTACTCCTGACCCGGTAGGACCCCCTTTCCAGCCTCAGTGCATCCATGGGCGACACCACGATGGCAGCACCGGGTGCCACAGGGCAGTAGTGTTCGCAGAATCCACACCCGTTGCACTTTCTCTCATCGATGACCGGGACGGATACCGGCACGTCCGGTTCGCGCTGTAGGCTCACGGCCCCGTAGGGGCACACCTCGTCGCACACCAGGCATGCCTTGCCGGATTCCCAGGCAATGCACTTCTGCCTGAGTATCCGGGCCGTGCCGACCTTTGCATACCGTTTTTCCTCGAGGGCAAGACCCCGTATGGCCCCGGTGGGGCACACCCGGCCGCAGGCATTGCAGGTCGTGTCACAGGGTCCCCTGCGGGGGACCATGGCCGGTGTGAACACGGCGCTGAAGCCGGCCTCGAGGCCGGCAGGCTGGAGGGTATTGGTGGGGCATGCCTTCATGCATTCGCCGCATCCCACGCAGGTCTGCAGGAACCCGCACTCCGGAAGAGCACCGGGGGGTCTGATGAGGGACGGTTCCCTGACCCGGCCAGCGCCGCCCTCGCAGGCCCCCGCCCTGGGCCCGACAAGGTTCACCAGGGCCGTCCCGACGCCTGCCAGGGCCGAGAGAATGAGGGCCCTCCGGTGGCGGGAGAAGAGGACCGTCCGCACCGGTGAAGCACCCGGCCCTGGGGAGAAGCGGATCGCGTCGACCGGGCATACCTCGGAACATTTCATGCACACGATGCACTCGGGGAAGTCCGTTTTATGAGGGTCCTCGGCAATGGCATCCATGGGGCACGTCTTCCTGCACAGCCCGCAGGAGGTGCACCGGTCGCTCACCCTCCTCCTCGTAACCAGAGGCCTCCAGGATGCCAGGGCGAAGATCGCCCCTGCCGGACACAGGTAGCGGCACCAGAACCTGGGCGCATAATGCGCACAGGCCGCTATCCCCCCCATCAGGGCTATGGTCGGCCACAGCAGGCCGAATGCCTTCAGGGGTACGTCGGCATAGGCCAGGGCGGTGATCCCGGCCCTGTCCCCCAGGGGCCTGAGCACGCTCAGCCCCGCATCTGCCGCCAGCGAGGCCACCGGATAGACCAGCATGCCGTAAAACCTGGTGGCCAGTGCCAGAGGCGAGCCGAATGCGGCCAGGGAGAGCCCGAGCACCGCCGAGGAGATCATGAATACCAGGACGAGATACTTCACCGCCTTCATGTTCCTTCCGCTGAGGGTCTCGGAGGTCCGCCGGCCTGGCCGGCCCCTGATGAGCCTGTCCGACACGTCGATGGAGGTCCCCAGGGGGCAGACCATGGAGCAGAAAAACCTGCCCAGGAGAATGGTCAGCATCAGGACGAAGAGCGCAGGAACGAGCTTAACGAGGAATCCCCTGCCCGCGACCCCGGCCAGGACGAGGATGAGAGGGTCCATCCTGAGGAAGAGATCCACCGGCAGGGGCAGCACCAGCGGGAATGCGGCAAACCACAGGAGTACCAGAAAGGAGAGGAGGCTCAGGGCCTGAACGGTTCTGCGGAGCCTCATCAGAGTGTGACTTTCCTCACATCCAGGTTTTCAACGTCCATGCGCCCGAGACCCCGTTCATGGGCGATCCTGATGTGCTTCACCTTGTCCGGGCCGATCTTCTTCCCGTACCAGGTGAAGGCCTGCACCGTATAGGCGTCGGCGGCCACCATGTCACGCGAGGCGATGACCGTCCTGGGCGTGATGACCGTACCGGGCCCCCCGGGGCCGTCGGTGGTGAGCACCCTGGTGGCATCGACAACCACGAGTCTCGGCTTCAGGATGGTGCACAGGTCGACGATGGAGGTGTGGAGATCGTAGCGCCAGTGCATGACGGACCGGTTCCATACGAGCCCCATCATCCCCTTCATGGAAAGGCTCACCCCGGTGGAGCCGTGGGACTTGGCCACCGGAGCCGCGATGAGGACCTCGGACTCCAGGACGTCCCGCATGACGTCGGTCTCCTTCAGGCTCCGGCCTCCCTTGATCTCGGCTTCCCGGTAGAAGTCCTTCCTGTCCAGGGCGTGCACGAGATCGTCGCCGAAGATGCTGCAGGCCTCCTTCACCCCCTCGATGCACTGCTCGGAGGGACGCAGGGGATGGTCGAGCACGCGCACCCGGGAAGCCCCGGCCTCCCTGCACATGGCCACCAGCTCGCGGACCACCTCGGGGTGGGTGTTCACTGCGTCCGCCACGGCGCCGGTGAAACTCATGTTGGGCTTGATGACCACGCGTTCACCCTTCTTCACGAAGGCTCTCATGCCGCCCAGGGCCTCGACGGCCTTCCTCGTGGCCCCTGCGGCATCCCCTGTGGCGACGGCGATATCGGGAACCGCCGCGGCACGGAGGATCCCGGGCGATACGATCCCGGTGGCAACGGCTGCGGCTGCAAGCACCCCCCGGGCATGGGTCATCATGAAATCACGTCTGCTCACGGCGACCCGAAGACGCCCCTCGATCCCGGACAGGAACCTGTCGATGGGAAGCCTGGACATGAAACGCTCCTTTCCAGAGGTCTGTTCTCTAGGTCTGTTCTCTTAGTATAGATGCACTCAGTACGAAAGGGAAGCGCGGGCACCGGACGAGGACGAGGAGAATGATATTGCTTCACCATCCGGCCCTTGGTACTATGCCGACATGAGGATGCCCGCCGACCGTTTCAGGGTGTGCAGCCCGTACCATGGAGGGAGGTTCATGAGATCGAAAAGACTCTGCATACTGTGCACCATGATCGGCGTCGTCTTCTGCCTTGCCGTACCGGCCCATGCATACGACGGCAAGAAGATCACCGTCGCGGTCAACAGCAACTGGCCTCCCATGGAGATGAAGGACAGGAAAGGGAAGATCACCGGCTACGAGATCGACCTCATCGATGCCATCGCCAGGGAGGCAGGCCTGCAGGTGAAATACGTGGACGTCCCGTGGAGGAGGATCTTCAACGAGCTCGATGAAGGCAAGTATGATGCCGTCATCGCCTCGGTGAGCATCACGGACGGCAGGAGGGAGAAGTACGACTTCTCCGAGCCCTATTTCACTGCGGAGCAGCTCCTCGTCGTGCCCAAGGCCAAGGCGGAGGAGCCCATGAACGGCAAGACCATCGCCGCCTTCAAGCTGACCACGGGGGCTGAAACCATCCGGCTCTACCAGAAGTGCAACATCACGTTCTATACGGTGGAGGAGACCGAGCGGGCCTTCAAGGACCTCGCCAAGGGAAACATCGACGGCATCCTGTGCGATTCGCCCCTGGCGGTCAACCACGCCAGGTACAACAAGAAGTACAAGGGCAAGTTCGCCCTGAAGGCCGGCATCATCCCCGAAGGATGCCCGGTTCCCCGGGAGGATTACGCGATCGTCGTGAAGAAGGGCAATGCGGACCTTCTCGCCCTGATCAACCAGAGTCTCCTGGCGGTCAGGGAAAAGGGGATCGAGGGGAAGCTGCAGGAGAAATGGTTGAAGAATGAGGCACTACCGGTGAAAGGCACGGTCGCCAAGGGCCCCTCATCTCCCCCGGGGGAGAGTACGGTCATCAAGCCCCCTTCATCGCCGACAGGGGAGAGCACCGTCACCGGGGACCCATCATCTCCGACAGTCGGGGATACACTCGTCAAGGACTCCTCACCGCAGCCGGGAGAGGGTACGACCGTCAGTCCCCCCCCACTGCAGCCAGGAAATCCCTGACCTCATCGGCATCGAGGCCTGCCCGCTCGATGCCGAGTTCTCTGACGAGCTCGTCGAACCTCGTCGATTCCTCCTGCGCGGCGGCCCCGTTCGGAAGGACCTCATCCACATAGAGGTCGGGGGCTTCCTCGGATCCCGTGAGGAAGTATCTGAAAAGCCTGAACTCGATCCCGAGGCCGTTCGAAAGGATGGAATGGATCTCGGGCGGAAAGTCGGGGGAGAGGAGGACGAGCACCGGCTGCCCGAAGAGGTTGACCTCGTCCGAATGGTAGACCCTGTCGAGGAATTCCCTGTTTTCGAGGAACCACCGGTATCCCGTGAGTGCCCCGAGGAGAGCGTCACCGAGCCTGCCGGTGTTGACAGTGAGGAAATAGACCCGATCAGCATCCACGGCAAGGATGTCGATGCTCCCGGTGAATGCATTGCCAATGCGGTACTCCACGACGTGCAACCCCAGATCTTCCCTGATCCATTGGGCACACATCCTGATGATGCGTGACGTGTCCCCGATCCTGACGGGTTTCAACAGGCGCATCATGACCCCGCCTCTACCCCTGCCGGGCCGGACCCGGCCATGAACCGGGCACAGATGCCCGCCAGGGAGTCCCTGGCCGCAGAGTCTCCGGAGAAGAGCACAAGGGGCCTCTCCTCGCGTATGGAGCGCTCCATGGCCTCGTCGTGAACCAGGGTCCCGAGGAAGCTCAGGGAACACCCCAGACGCTGCCCGACGAATCCGGAGAGGCGGTCGAAGACAGGCCCGGGATCGCGGCCCTCTCCGTCGAAGACGATCCAGATGCGGCACCCTTCGGACCCTCTATGAATCGTCTTGATGTATGCATAGCACTGGAGCAGGGACAGGTCGTCCGTGCGGGTGAGTATGACGGCATCCTCGGACGGCGCACTCCGGATGATGAAGTCCATGTCGGCCCTGGCATTGATCAGCGTACGGGGACCACCCTCGCCGTCCTGCAGATCCGGAGGCTCTCCGGAGAAACCGTCCTGCCCGGGAGGACCGTCGGGTCTCCCGTCCATGATCACGATGGACGGAAGGCCGTAGAGCCGGATCAGCACGCCACCGTCCGGACCCGCCTCCTGCCCGTTCATGAGGGCGCGCATGAGGACCGTCAGCCTGGCCTCGTCGTTAGCCGAGCAGTCCCACACCGAGACGCCGTGGCGGTTCCTGGCCATCTCGAGGGCGAGGTTGGCCGAGAGAAAGGACTGGACCAGCGGAGAGGAGGGGTGGCAGACGGTGACGGTCTTCGGACGGGGAACCGGCGAGACAATCCCGCGCTGCTGGGGCTCCGATACGGTGGCCCTGGAAAGAAAGAAGGGGGATACATCACTGAGCCCCCTCCCCAGCTTCGGTCGGTCCTTCATGCTCATTCAATCTCGATGGTGGAGTTCTCACCGAATTCGTTAGCGGTCTTGTTCGGGTTGTCCGGGTCGTTCACCCACTGCCCGTCCACATAGAACTTGTACTCGTACCGCCCTTTCTTCAGGGGAACGAGCCTCTGCCACATGCCGGTCCCCTCTACGTTCTCCATGGGCAACTGATCCACCTTCCATTCGTTGAAGTCCGCGACCACATAGACCCTGGATGCCCGGGGCGAGTAATAGGAAAACAGCACCCCGTCCCTGGTGACGACGGGCTTGAGGAACTCCCCTTCCCCCTTCGTCTTGGCCTTCCTGAGCCTCCTGCCGGACATGACCTCCCTGGCCAGGGACAGGTAATCCTTGGCGCCCGAGGAGCTCCGTTCGTACTCCAGAATGGTCTGGCCGTAGCCTGCCGCCTCCTTCAGCTTCACGTTCAGATTGATCACGGTCCTGAACACGTTCCCGTGCATGTGCCTGCTCAGCTCCTCCAGGGACTCACGTGCGATCTTGGTCCTGCTGTCGTACATGGTGGCCAGGGCGTAGGTGGCGATGGGAACGGCACGATTCTGGTTGACCACCTGAACGGTCTCCATCAGTTTGGCCAGGCCGTGCAGGGCGAACAGACCGCTCTCCATGGGGATCAGCGCCTCCGTGCAGGCGTGCAGGGCGTTGAAGGTGAGAACCCCGATGTTGGGCGGACAGTCGATGAGGGTGAAATCGTACTCCTCCCCCAGGGGGTTCAGGATATCGGCAAGGTAATGTTCCCGTCGGTCCCTCTGGAGGAGCACCGGCTCGGCGGTGCTGAGCATGACATCCGCCGGGATCAGGTCCAGCCGTTCGCTCAGGTTGATGATGACGTCCCGGGGACGTGCCCCCCCGTTCTCCCCCGACATGAGCAGATCGTAGACGGTCTTCCGGTACTCACCCGGGTTGATGCCGAAGCCCAGTGTCGCATGGGCCTGCGGATCGAGATCCACCACCAGGACCCTCTTGTTGAAATGCGCCAGACCGGCGCCGAGGTTGATGGCCGTGGTGGTCTTTCCACAGCCGCCCTTCTGATTGATGACTGCAATGATCCTCATCTGAACCCTCCCCTTTCATACGCATACACCATTCAGATCTCCATCCCGAATCCCCGTCACCCATCTCGTCGAACGGGAAGCCCATGCTCCCTGCGCATTTCATGGCGATCTTCATCTGGGGCCTGTCGTGGGATGTGCATTCCACGATGTCCCGGCCCGGATTACATGTGCAAGTCCTGGCCTGCCCATAGCACTGCACCCCATACATGTCAATAGAATGATTGGTTATTTTCAATGCAGCAGGAGGGGCGGCAATCATGGGATTCCCTGAATAATGAGGCTGTTATGAAGAAAGGATTCTCAGTGCCTCTTCCTTGGGCTTCCCGGTGATTTCCTGGACATGGGAGGCAGGGACAAGGCGTAGTCATAGGACCTCTTCAGCCATTCCTGCAGAAAGGACACGCCTTCGCACCGGTTATCGGGCACGGTCAGGTACTGGCGCATGATCCGCCCGGGCAGCGGCTCGAATGGCCGTATATCGTCCGATAGTCCTGAGAGTCGTGCCCTGTCCGCCTCGCCGAGGCGGATGAAGGCGCTGTTGCGGTATACCCCCGCGAACATGGTGCCCTGCGCGAAGAATGCGGGGCAGCCGAACATCTTCCTCTTCTCGTAGGGAAGGCCTTTCAGCGCGTGCTCCATCCTCGATTCCAGGGCTCCCTGTACCTTCCCTTCAGGAACCCGGGCCTTTTTCCGGTCCTGCATGGGGCTCTTCCCTGCCGTCAGGATACGCTCCGGGGACTCATCGAGCTTGGCCCCGAACCTGCGGACGATGATCCTCACCACCTCGTCGGCGCTCGACTCCAGGGGTTTGTCCGTCAGGTCGATGAGCGCGTATCCCTTCTTCCTGAACAACTCCCTTGCCTGTTCGACCTCATCGAATACTCTCTCAAGGGCCACATAGGCATCACCGCCCTTCAGCCCCAGCCGTTCCCCCCGCATCCTGCGGTATACGGCAAGCCGCTGGGCATCCATGACCATCCCGATAATCCGTCCCGGTTCCACCCCTCCGATCTCCCGGGGAAGCCTTCGGGATACCACGGGGATGTTGGCGGTCTTCCAGCCCTGCATGGCGAGGTACATGGCCAGTGGCGTCTTTCCCACCCGGGATGGCCCGGCCAGGACGATCTCGGCCTCCTGCAGATCCTGGAGGTTCTGGCCGTCGTCGTGGGCGATGGCGAATCCTATGGCCTCGACCCGCTCGAAGGCCCTCCTGTTCAGGCTCCGATAGAGTCCCGGCCTGCAGACCGGGACTGATTTGAGAGCATCCTGGAGCCATTGAATCAGGTCACCCATGAGGTCCACGGCCGGCACCCCCCGTTCGCGGGCGAGGCGCATCAGGGTGTTCCTCAGCCCGGTGTCCACCATGGTGTGGAGGATAATTCCCCCAGCCCGGGCGGCACGGACCACGGTATCCTCGACCTGGCCCTCCTCCCTGACGTGGGTCACCGTCAGGACGGGGACATCGAACCCCGGGAATTGGGCCAGCACGGTGTTGACGACCTGCATGCCGCTCGTCCCGGCACCGCCGGACACGACGATGACCGGCGGGCTGCAGGGCGACCGTGGTGTATCGTGGGTATTTCCCTTCATCTCATGCTCATGTCCCTGTGCAAACCCTCATCATCGCATGGGGTGCTCACGCCCCGTCAAGGCCGTGGCGTTCCCTTCTGGTGAACCACGAGGACGGGTCAAGGAAGTACTCCTGGGCATCCTTCAGGGCGAGGTAGTGCTCGCGCTCGATGCCTGAGAGGAGCTCGAAAAACGCCTTTTCCCTCGGGTCCGCAACCCCCCTGGCCAGTTCCCCGTAGGCCTCGGCCCCCCTGGCCTCGAATGCGGCTGCGACCTTGAGGGCCTCCAGGTCATCGTCATCGGTCTCGGGTGATCCTGATGCCTGGGCGATGAGCTCACGCATCTTCTCCCTGATGGTGGTCCCCTTCACACTCAGATCCAACGCGTCGGGCCACCTGCCCTGAGCCGACCACTTCTGGTGGAGCTCTTTCAGCCTGGCGTAGTGCTCCAGCTCGTCATCCGCAATCTGCAGAAACATGGCCTTACCCAGCTGATTGCGGGTGCGCTCGGCGTGCTTGAGGTAGAACTCCCGCTCGTTCGACTCGTTCTCGAGCGCCATCTCCAGTGCGCCCGACCTCTGCTTCTCGTCCATGTATCCTCCTTGTCCGACCATGGCAGCGACCCATGAACCACCTCTGAAGTCTGCCATGGAACGTTCAGTCCTTCACCCTTCAATATAAACCCCTCCACTATACAGTCAATTCCACGGAAGAAATGAAAAGGCCGGGTCCCCCCGTGGGGACCCGGCCTGAAGTCTCCGGGAAGCTTCTTTGAGAAGCTACTGAATGGGCTTGAACTCCACCCTTCTGTTCTTGGCCCTGTTCTCTTCGTTGTCATTCGGTGCGATGGGCTGGGTGAGGCCGTAGCCCTTTGCAGTGAGCCTGTCCGCAGCCACGCCGTTCTCCACCAGATAGTTCCTCACGGTATTGGCGCGCTGGTCGGAAAGCTTCAGGTTGAACGCAGCGGAACCGAGGTTGCAGGTATGGCCCTGTACCTCCATCTTCACGCCCGTGTTCGCCTTCATGTAGTCGGTGACCTCATCAAGGATCGGGTAGCTCTCCTCCCTCAGGGTAGCCTTGCCGAGATCGAACTGGATATTCCTGAAGATGATGGCGCCCTGCTCCACTGCAGGCGGGCAGCCGTTGGCGTCTACCTTGACGCCCTTGGGGGTGTTCGGGCACTTGTCCATGCAGTCGATGACGCCGTCGCCGTCGGAATCAAGCGGGCAACCGTCCTTGTCGACCTTGCAGCCTGCAGGGGTGTTGGGGCACTTGTCGAGGTCATCGGTCACACCGTCGCCGTCGCTGTCACCGGGAGCCGCCTTCTTGGGGCATCCCCACTCATCCACCACGGTACCGGCCGGGGTGTTCGGGCACTTGTCGATGTCGTCGGTCACACCGTCGCCGTCACTGTCCACAGGGGCCAGCTCGGGCTCCACGCCTTTCCCGCCGAACTCGAAGCACAGGCCGGCGGTATAGAGCAGGTTGTTGTACGTGTCACCACCGTCAAAGTCCAGCACGTGACGGACGTCGGCCCGCAGTGCCATGTTCCTGGAAAGGAAGTACTTCAGGCCCGCACCGTAATTCAGGATGAAGTCGTTCTCCGAATCGACGCCCTTCATGTCCGTATCAAAGGTTGACATCCCCACGCCGCCTGCCAGGTACGGGACCACCATCTCGGGCAGGATCCCGGTGATGTGATAGAGCAGGTCGAGCCGGTAGAGGTAGATGCTGGCGTCATCGTCGTTGAAGTCGATGGGCTGCAGCGTGATCGGACCATCGTAATCGGTCTCCACATAGTTGAAGGACAGCTCGGCGCCGAGCTTCTCGGTGAAATTGTACCCGAGGCTCAGTCCGGCGGTCCAGCCGTTGTCATAGGGCAGGTCGCCGTCGATGTTGTACCCGCCGAACCAGGGAGTCACGTTGATCGCCCCTGCACGGTTCTCCGCAAAGGCGCTGGATGCACACACGAATAGCACAAGGAAAGCCATGACTGCTGTTGTTCTGAACATACTGCGGTTTTTCATAGGTACCTCCTCCTCGTCTTCAATTACGGATATCCTCATAGAGGGAATTATTTACTTAATTTCATGTGATAATTGCATTCCCGTGCAATGTCAATCCCTTCCTGCAGATCAACGATGTAATAACAAGGTATTATTGCCGAAATAAAATAAGGAATTCCGATCGATACGACGCCGGCAGGATACCCCCCTACGCCGTCTCCGGTGAGCCCTGTTTCTGCAGGTGGTGAACGGCCCTGGCCTGGTCCGCGTAATACCTCTGCTTGTCGGCGTACATGATGTCATCGGCCATCTTGCTGACGAGCTCAGGATCGGATTCATCGGAGCCTGACAGACCGATACTGATGCGGATGGGGATATTGATATGCACGCCTTCGGATGGAGTCAGGAGAATCCTCAGGGATTTTTCTCCCGTCCTGATCCTGTCGAGGAGGACCTCGGCCTGGGTGCATCTTGTCTCGGGCATGAGCACTGCGAACTCGTCGCCTCCGATACGCGAAACAATATCCGTCTGACGGCATGAAGCCTTCAACAGGCCTGCCACCTTGACGATGACTTCATCACCCACCCCGTGGCCGTAGGTGTCATTGATCTGCTTGAGCCCGTTGACATCGATCATCATGAGCGAAAAGCACATGTCCCTGAACCTTCGGGCATGCTGAATGGACTTGGCCAGTTCCCGATCCAGGAAGGAGCGGTTGTAGATGCCCGTGAGCCCGTCCGTGCTCGCCATCCTCTCCAGGCGGTTGAGCAGGAACTTGTTCTGCACAACCGATGATATCTGGGCGATGAAGAGGTCGATCGTCTCCCTGGGGGCCGCTTCCAGATCCTCTTCCCTGACGATCATGGAACCGGCAACATTGTCCGGACCTCCATGGAGGGGTATGACCTTCCAGTGCTTCATGTCGTGGTCGCCGTGTTCAGACCCCTCTTCTCTCATGGCCTCACGCATGATGGTATCGATGTCAGGGTGGTTTATCCGGTCCCGGTTTTTCAGGATCACCCTCTGCTCCGTCTCGCTCAGCCCGACAAAGGCGCTGGCCTCCAGTATGCTCCTCCTGGGGTCATCGAGGATGATCCCCCCGCAGACTCCTGGGAACAGGCTTTTCAGCTGTGCGAGGGTGAATCCGAAGAGCTCCTCCAGGGTTTCGATCTGGTGCATCCTTGTGTTGGTTTCGAGGAGCACCTGCATGATCTGGTTATTCCGCTCGATGACGGAGTTGCGGTCCTTGATCTGTCTTTCCTTGAGCATCGCCTCTGCCAGGGCCGCATTGAGGTCCCTGGTGCGATCGTTCACCACCCCTTCGAGGTTTTCCAAAAGCTTGGTGTTATCCACATGGGGCCCAAGAAACAGAGCGACATTGCGGAACATGTCGATCTCCTGCCGTGAATACCGCGAGCCATCCGCCTTGATCCCCACCAGGAATATGGCGGTGAGATTCTCATGGGCTAGGACGGGCAGGATGACATCGATGTCCCTGAAAAGCCCGCTCTCCCAGTCGCCGTATCCGAACCCGTTGAACATCCGGAAGAATTCTGCCCGTGTGATCATGGTGCGGGCCCCGATGCAGAGCCTGATGAGGGGATCATCCCCGCGTATCCGTACCGACCTGTTTCCCCCGGTGTATTCCCCGGGGTCGCCGAACAGACCGGAATACCCCCTTTCGTTCACCGAGTTCCATCCCTCGAAGACCTCTGCCTCCCCGGTGGAGAACAACGAGGTCAGGGAAAGGGAGCCGAATACCTCGAAGATCCATGAGCTCATCCGCGCGTGCAGCTCTTCGAGGTGGTGGATATGCATGAGGTTTTTGGTGAATGCCGCATACTCTTCGTTCAGGACATCCCATGCCTTCCTGATGAACAGCGCGATCACCGCATCCAGGCTCTTCTTGACGGGAGCATACAGGATCACCACCAGGACGATCCCGGCCTCAAGGGCCGCATCCCGGTCATGCAAGACGCCCGTGACGTACGGAGCCATCCCCGCGGCCGTGAGGCACAGGAGGAGGCCTGTCCACAGGAGAACGGTCCTGAAGTACTGCAGCGCGATGCTGATGTTGAACTTGAACATGCCATAGGTCAGGAAGATGAGAGCGATGAACACGAAGGTACCCGGGGGGTAGACCTCATATCCGTAGATGGCGGGGGTGTTCGCGATGCTCAGGACCGCAATGAGGGCGAATGCGATGAGTACGCTCCTGATGTTTCTCCGCTGATAGGACCTGGTCTTCCTGAACGAGGTGAAAAGGTGGTAGATGACGAACATGAGCGCGGTTATCCACAGGAAGCTCATGAGGTCGTAGAGCACCGCCTTCTTCGCGAAATATCCCCAGTAATAGGTATACATCCCGCTGAAGTACCAGTCCGTCAGGGCCAGGGGTGCCATGACAACGCCGATGAGGTAGCCAAGATACACCACCCACCACCTGTCCTTCTTTCCGGTGATGAGGTATACAAGGTGGAGGTTCGCCCCCAGGAGCAGGAGGGCGAGGAAGAAGTGGTCGATCCTAGAGATCCACAGGGCGGTTCTCAGGTCTGGGACAATGCCCACGAGGAGGATGTCCAGGTTAAGTACCGCATAGCAGAAGCAGATGATGCTGAAGGGGAACGTCTCCGGCCGATGCTGCTCGAGCCTCAGGACGAAGAGGGAGAGGAAGGCCGCGCTCACGAACGACAGCAGCGGCGGTATGCCGTAGGGTACGATCCGTGAGACAATGAAGTCCGGGGAGAGACCCCTGAGAATCAGCCAGATGAGGGGAATCGCCGTAGCATAGGCGGCGATGATGGCGCTTCGCAGGATGAGGGACACTATCTGCCGCTTCACGTGGATGTTGACGCGTGCCACGTCCTGGTAGAAGACACCGCTGGCGATGAGGAGCATGCCGAGGAAGAGACAGAAGTTCATGGTGTAGATCGGTGTGAAGACCGCAAAGACCACGCTTGCAGCCGCGATCAGGAAGGCCGAGGAAAATCCCGCCAAGACAAGCGAAACCTTCCTCTTCATCCACGGATCGGTCTCGTTCGCCCTGCGGGCGCCGAGCATCATGAACGATCGTACGAAGGATATGACCATGGCGCCGATGAAGACGAAGTGCCCACCTCCCCTGACGGCCTCGGACGACACGCGCAAGCCGCTTCCCGGTGACAACGCCTCCCAGGCGAGAATGACCATGACGACGATACTCAGGCCATAGAACAGGAGGACCTCCCGGGTTCGACTCATCCCGGAGACCCTGCTCGCCAGGTGTATGGTGACCCCGATAAACATGGACAGGAAGAGGTCGTTCATGAGGACGATCTTCTTGAGGTCGTAGGCCGCCAGGACCGTAATCATGTCGCGCAGGTTGAGGACCGCACAGAGCATTGCCAGGAAGGAGACCAGGATCACCTCGATCCTGCGGCCGGCCTTGCGGTAGCAGAACAGGGCAATCCCCGTGCAGAAGATGATCGAAACGATATTCGCCGTCAGGTAGACGTTTTCCCAGAGGAGAAGGACCGTCCTGTTGAGGGAGGAACTCGATGTGAAGAGGACGATAAGGTCCGCCACGAGGGGCATGAGCCCCAGGGTGACCACGAGGGCGGATATGAGGTCGGTCCTGGAGATGGAGTGAGATGAGATGCGGTCCATGTCGGCGTAGAGTCCCAGCGACATCGCGATGAGGGGGACGAAGGCCATGCCCAGTGCGTGTCCCTTGATGCCCGGGACACCTTCCATGGCTATCAGGATGAGCAGGAGCGCGGCGCCTGCCAGGAGGGTACCCCTGGACCGCGACAGGGAGGGTCCCTTCCCCTTCAGTGAACGAACCGCCATAAATCCTCCCGCGGCGAGACCCATGCCGGAGGCGACGGCGTATCCTCCCGCGACACACAGGCCTGGCGCCACAGGGAACAGCTCGTTCGCCGCGAGAAGCCCCGCGGCCGCATAGAGGGCGGTCATCATCCACGGCGTGCCTCGACTCGAGAAGACCGCGTGGAGAACATGCACGCACAACATGACCGCACAGAGCACAAGGAGTAGGATCATCCCCTCCAGGTGCCTCGCTATGGCGCCGGTCACCCCGGTCTTCCCGACAAAATCCAAGAGTACGGCGAGCGAAACGACTATGCAGCAGATGGCAAATATGCGGGATTCACGGCGGGATCTGTCGCTGCGGACGGCGAACACCACCAGCGATACACCGGTGAGTATCGTCATTAGATTCGGCAGGATGCCGGGAAAATCGGACGGCATCCCAGATAATGCGCTCATTCCCGCCCCTGTGACCCGGGCGCTCTTGGCCCATGTCCTGTCGTTGCCTTCATAGCGTTCCTGATCGGACAATCCGTGCCGAGAATTGAGCATTGTCGTTCTGCCGGGGACACGATCCATACCAGGAGGGACTGGCCCCACCATGTCCCTGAAATCCCGTGGATAATGAACTTTACAGATCTCTGACGGGCGGATATGGTCTGCAGGATGAAGACAAGGGGGTCCCATGACAACCTCATGAGCCAGAGGTGGCGTATCGCGGCGGCGGCCGTGCTCATGCAGCTATGCCTCGGCACGGTGTATGCGTGGTCCATCTTCAAGAAGCCAATGATGGTCTCCAACGGGTGGGGCGAAACCCAGACCCAGTCCGCCTTCATGGTCTACGGGTTCGTGTTTGCCCTGGCCGTCGCCTTTGGAGGTACCCTGGTGGACCGCCTGGGGCCACGGGTCGTCGCCCTGACCGGCGGGACCCTGTTCAGTATCGGGGTGCTGCTGGGAGGCCTTGCCAACCATCTCCGGAGCATCGGACTGCTCATCGTCGCCTATGGTCTGGTGGGAGGTCTCGGCGGCGGGTTCGGCTACGTCACGCCCATCGCCACCCTGATCCGGTGGTTTCCCGACAAAAGGGGCCTGGTCACCGGGCTCGCCGTCATGGGCTACGGGCTGGGTGCGTTCATCATGGGAAACATCGGTCCCTCCCTCATCATGAGCCTCGGTATTCCGGACACCTTCTACCTCTGGGGCGCCTTGAGCATGGCGGTCATCCTGCCGGTTGCCGTTGCCCTGAGAAATCCTCCCGCAGACTGGCATCGGAGCATATCTCTGCCTGCATCCGACATCGACGGGATTCCCTCGACGACCTTTTCCGAGGCCGTGCACACGGGAAGGTTCTGGATCCTGTGGACCATGCTCTTCGTGAGCATCACCGCCGGGCTCGGCCTCATCTCCCAGCTTTCTCCCATGGCCCAGGACGTCATGATGCGGGCCGCGCCGGGGGTCATGATCGGCGAACGCATGAAAACCATCGTTCTCGTCTCCGGTACCATCGTGGCCGTTGCAGGGCTGTTCAACGGTCTCGGGCGGCTGGCGTGGGCCTGGGCTTCGGACATCTGGGGCAGGAAGGCGGTCTTCGCCGTCATCTTCCTCTCCTTTGCCCTGGGATTACCCCTCCTTGCTCACATCAGGACCATACCCGTCTTTGCCGGCCTGACGTTCTATCTCCTGGCCTGTTACGGCGGCACCATGGCCTCCATGCCCGCCCTGACCGCCGACGAGTTCGGCCACGAGAACATCGGCAGGATCTACGGAGCGGTCTTCACGGCCTCCTGTCTGGCCAGCATATGCGGTCCCTACATCTTCGCCTCCATCAAGGAGCTGACCGGCGGGTTCACCTGGGCGCTCTATGCCGAATCATGCCTGGCCGCCCTGGGGCTGTTCCTGGTGGTCGCCCTGAAGAAGGTCGGCGGGAAAGCCCCCGGGACGGCACCATCATGAAAATGGCCTGAACCCGCTCCCGCCCGCAATGTCCCGATTGACTCAGCCCCGAAAAAAAAGGTAAGAAGGTGAACTTCAGGACGGGCTGAAGCCCGTCACATCTTCATCGGAGAAAGGATGTTCCTATGGCACGTGTAGCATTCATCGGCTGGCGCGGGATGGTCGGCTCGGTCCTCATGGACAGGATGGCGGCGGAGGGCGACTTCCACGGGTTCGAGGCGGTCTTCTACACCACCTCCCAGGTGGGGCAGAAGGGGCCGAAGATCGGTATGGATATACCACTGCTGAGAGACGCCTACGACATCAAGGATCTCAAGACGGCCGACATCATCGTCACGTGCCAGGGCAGCGACCACACCAAGGCGGTCCATCCCAAGCTGAGGAAGGCCGGGTGGAATGGTTACTGGATCGATGCGTCCTCGGCCCTGCGCATGGACGACAAGAGCATCATCATCCTGGATCCCGTGAACCGCGACGTCATCGACAGGGGCCTGAAAAAGGGAGTCAAAGACTATATCGGCGGCAACTGCACGGTGAGCCTCATGCTCATGGCCATCGGCGGGCTCTTCCGCAGCAACCTGGTGGAGTGGGTCACCTCCATGACCTACCAGGCGGCATCCGGGGCGGGCGCCAACAACATGCGCGAGCTCGTGGAGCAGATGGCGTTCGTGGGCGCTTCATCGAAGAAACTGCTCTCCAAGCCGGCAACCGCAGCCCTTCAGCTCGACAAGTGCGTGCTGGGAGCCCTCCACGACAAGGCCTTCCCGAAAAAGGTCTTCGGCTACCCCCTGGCGGCCAACCTCCTGCCGTGGATCGATTCGGAGATGAAAAACGGCCAGAGCAGGGAAGAGTGGAAGGGCATCGCGGAGACCAACAAGATCCTGGGCACGAAGAAGACCATACCCGTGGACGGGATCTGCGTGCGCGTGAGCTCCATGCGCTGCCACTCCCAGGGGCTGACCCTCAAGCTCAGGAAGGACATCGGAGTCAGAGAGATCACGGACATCATCGCAGGGGCAAACGACTGGGTCAAGGTGATCCCCAACACCAAGGACGAGACGCTCAGAGGCCTGACACCCGCCGCCGTCACCGGCACGTTGTCGGTTCCGGTGGGCCGCATCCGCAAGATGAACCTCGGCGAGAAATACCTGACGTGCTTCACCGTCGGTGATCAGCTGCTCTGGGGGGCGGCCGAGCCCATCCGAAGGATGCTGAAGATCGCACTGGAGTACATGGGGTAGGAACGGCCGGGCGGTCCCGCCCTGCCGCGGTCAGGCCGCCTTGTGCAGGATCCCGTGATCCCCTTGACGGTCCACCTTTATCATTGCGTCGATGGCGATGGGCAGGTGGTCGGACAGGGGGAAGTCGATGGCCCTGGCCGAGCGTATGACAATGCCTTCCGACACGAGGATATGATCGATATCCCTGCGGGGTTTCCAGCTCGGGTAGGTGGGCATATTCCTTAAGGCCGGCCGAAGCCCCGCCTTGACGGATAAGACCCACAGCTCGTCACTGTCCGATGTGCAGTTGAGATCGCCCATGAGGATGGTCCTGCAGTCGAGCTCACGGATGATGTCGCCGATGTAGAGGGCCTGCTTGATCCTGTCCCTGCGCCCCAGGGATAAGTGCGCCACCGCGAAGGCCACGGGCTCCCCGTCGAGGTCGAGGTGCACCACCATGAGGCCCCTGCCGGGTATCTTTCCCGGGAGCTGGTGTTTGGTGATGTCCAGGATCCTGTACCGGGAGAGGAAACCGATGCTGTGCCGGGCGAAGACCAGCCGCCGGTTGACCTGCTCGGCCCAGTGGTCGAACCCTCCCAGGTGGGCCAGGAGCTTGGTGTGGTTCATGAAATACGACCTCAGGCTCCCTGCATCGGACTCCTGGATGCCCACCACATCGAAGGACGTGATGAATTTCGACATCTCCCTGAGGTTGTCCATCTTGCACCGGGAGGGGAGCACGTGCTTCCAGAGGTTCTTCAGGCGTTCGGAGGACTTCGATGCCCTGATGCACACATGGGTGTTATAGCTGAGGATGCGCAGGGGCTTGACGGTCTTCATTCCAGCAGGGTTCTCCACAATGTCGGTCCTCGGTGCGTTCTCTATCGGCGCGAACCTTCCATTGCATAACCCGGCGGCTTTGGCAAGGACAAGTATCCCGTTTTATCCTTTGTCGAGAGAAATCAAGGTGCTGTACAAATGATGCCCTTCATCACCATGTCCCACCATGATGAAACGACAGAAATAATCCCTCCGACAGCGGCGGTATGACTTCATGGAAAAACGAAAGCCTAGAGCACCTGACCATTCATCATATCTGATATTTCATCTACCCCTGTCTGCTCTCAATCCCTTGGTGAGAACGTTGTAGTTTCCTACGTCTCCAGTTTGTCCTTCAGATTCATCATGGCCGTATCGAGATCCCGGTCATTGCGCTTCAGGATGAGATTTTCAGCAAGTTTCCCAAGCACGGGAACAGGGATTGAATAATCGACGTCCAAATCCAGTGTCGTCACGTTCTCATGACGATCGAGCTTGAAGTCCCAGGTGGAATCGATCCCACCTTTGCTTTTCACCACGATCCGTTTGTTCGGAACATCTTCGATGTTGGTGTTCTCTCCCTGGAACTTCATGCCGGCCATCTTCCATGCCCACTTATAGTGTGCGCCGGTCCCCGACCCTTTCACGTCATTCACCTCGATCATGTTCGTTATCCACTCCGGTGAATTTCTGGGATCATCGAGATAGGTGTACACCTTTTCTATGGGCGCCTTGATCTCTACGCTCTTATGAATTCTTGCCATTATGATTACCTCCCTTGTTCGATTTGCCCGTGGAGCTTCATGAAGACACGAATCCGATCCCTGCAGGCTCACCCCCTTTCGACGGTTTGATATAATTCATCCGAACTGGGTGGCTCGTCCTGGTGTAGCGGAAAAATGAAGATAAACAGTGAATCAACGGGAATAGCACGTTATGGCATAAGCAACGAAACGTTATGCCTGATCAGTTGATTTCATCAAGATACTTCTATCGCCGTAAAAGTCAATAGATCGGAGTGCACACAAGTCCCGATAAGATGCCACGGCGGTTGAAATGTGCTATGCTCACCCGGCCATGAGTCCGGACACCCGTACCTCATGCACCGATCGTTCAAGGACGGATGACACGTATGCATAAGAACAGGACAGCGTTGCTCGTGCTGATACTTGCGGTTGCCCTGACGGTGTGCGTCGCCGCCGGGTACCGGGTGGCCGTGCATGCCCTGAAGGGCAAGGTGGAGCAGGCCCTGGGGCCTGACAGCGAGGTCGGCGCCATCCATGTTGGCTGGTCGGGCGTCACCGTGGAGGGACTCAGGATCAAGGGGAAAGGGCAGTGGCCCGCAGGGGACACGATCCGGGCGGACCGGGTGGACATCGTCCCCAGTCTCCTCAGCCTGTTCTCGGACCGGTACCGGATACGCTCCATCACCGTCAGTAAGCCCTACCTCTCCGTGCTCAAGACCCGAAACGGCAGGGTCCTGGTCGTCCCCGGCCTCTTGAAAGGCGAAGACGGGCGGAAGGAGACGGAAGAGCCTGCAGGGAAGCAGAATCTTACGATAGGAAGGATCACCCTGGATGACGGGGAGATCGAGTTCTTCGACGCCTCCGTGGCGAACCCACCGCTCAGGATCGATATCGAGAAGATCAACGCAACCGTGGAGGACCTTGCCATACCCGCACTGACCGGCAGGAGCGCCTTCGAGCTTTCAGGGGTGGTGAAGGGGGCGGACAGGGACGGCCGGGTGGTTCTGTCGGGCTGGTCCGAGATCGCCACCAAGGATTCCTCCGTCAGGATGCAGCTGCTGTCGGTGGACCTGGTGAAGCTCCAGCCCTACATCAGCAAAACGGGCGACACGAAGGTCCGCAAGGGAATCCTCGACCTGGATATCAGGTCGGAGGTGCGGGACAACCGGCTCAAAGCCCCGGGCAGGCTCGTCATCTCCAACCTCGAGCTCGGACCGTCGAAGGGTTTGTTCGGAACCTTCCTGGGGGTGCCCAGGGATGCCGTCCTGACCTTCATGAAGGGCAGGGACGGCAGGATCTCCCTGGACTTCACCCTGGAAGGAGACCTGAACAACCCGAGGTTCACCCTGCACGAGGCATTTTCCGAGCGGATTGCTGCCTCCCTGGCGGAGACCCTCGGGGTGGGCGTCAAGGGCCTGGCCGAGGGGGCCGGCTCCCTGGGCCAGAAGGGGGTCGATGCGGCCGGTGAGGTGGTGAAAGGCATAGGCGGGGCCCTCAATCAGATCATGGGCGGCAAGAAGGATTAAAGAGTACCCCCCCTTCCGGCCGTAATGAGATACTGTGACCTCGAAGAGACCCCCATACCAGTCAAGGAGCTGTACCCCGGGGATGAAGGATATCGTCATCACCTACACCTTTCAGGTGGGCGGCGGAGACAAAGAGGTTTTCCGCATATGCATCGATCCCCTCCGCCTCGAGATGAAAAATCCTATGTCCCATGAGGCCCCCCACTGGACCGTCCTCGATTTTCACCGGTGCGGCAACTGCCCCCTGAAGAGCGACGAGCACCCCCGCTGTCCCCTGGCCGTACGGATCGCGCAGATCGTGGACCGCTTCAGGGATGTCCGGTCCTTCGATGAGATGTTCGTGGAGGTAACCATGGAGGAGAGGACGGTGACCAGAGCCACGAGTGCCCAGAAGGGACTCAGCTCCCTCATGGGTCTCGTCTGTGCCGTCTCGGGCTGCCCGTTGACCGGGTTCCTCAAGCCCATGGCGCGGTTCCACCTGCCCCTGGCGAACCAGCAGGAAACCATCTTCCGGGCGGTCTCCATGTACCTCCTTGCCCAGTACTTCAGGGACAAGCGCGGAGAGCAGGCGGATTTCTCCCTCGAGGGCCTCGTCAGGAATTACCACGAACTCCAGATCATGAACATCGCCATGTCGGAGAGGATCCGCGCGGGCAGCTCCATGGACGCGACCGTGAACGCCATGGTCATCCTCGACACCTTTGCCAAGGCCCTGCCCTTTGCCGTCGAGGACTCCCTGGAAAAGATCGAGCACATCTTCACCGGCCGGGGTTGACGCCCGGAGGGCCGGATGGTTTCCGCCTGCGGCTCTTAACCGCCAAGGGGCCAGCTCCAGCCTGTTCTCTCAGTCCGCGGCTCCCTTGAGGTACGGACATTCCGAGACGCACGCCATGCAGGTGTTCATGTTCTGCTCATCCACTGAGGTGGTGAGGTTGAGCCTCCCGATCTCCCCCGTTTTCACCCGACCCGTGCCGAGCACGGCGGAGAAGATGGGCGCGTAGGTGGAGTGTCTGATGCATGCGGCCATGTCCACCTTTCCCTGGGGGCCGATGGCATGGGCAGGGCACTTTTCCCGGCAGACGCTGCAGCCCTCGGGGCACCCGCGCCCGTCCGCATCCGGCCTGCTCAATTGGGGAAGCGCGGCCTCTGTGACGATGCCACCGAGGATCAGCCGCGGCCCATACCGGGCATTGAAGAGCAGACCGTTACCGCCGATCTTCCCCAGACCGCAGGCCTCGGCCATCCTCACCAGGGACACGTATCCCCTGAGCTCGCCCTTGTTCCGGACCTCCATGGGGAAGCATGCAAAGACCGGGGCTGCCGTGAAACCACTCGCTTCGAGCATCATGGCCGTATGCAGTGACAGCTCGTCCATGGTCCTGAAATGCATGTTCAATGCCCGCCAGTACATCTCCACGGACCTGTCCGGGCAGCGGTAGATCCCTTCGGGCAGCGGCATGCCGAAGCAGAAGAGCCCCCGGGCGTCGGGCAGGAAATCCTTGGGACGTAAGCCCTCGGGTTCCCGGTCGAGCGCGCCTGACGGGCCGGAGCCAAACAGGGGGACCCCTGCCCTGTCCATGAGCCTGTCGAGCCTTTCCATCAGTGCATCCATGTCCGCCATAGAGGACCTCCTGTGAGTGATTATGGGAAGAAGAACCTGACTTCGCCCGCACACCTTCCCTCCATGTGCATGCGGCACCCCTTCAGTTCCCGATCCGGGGCATACCTCACCCCGGCGCTCTCGATCCAGCAGAGCACGCGGAAGAGCACCCCGCACTCGTAGCGGTCGATGGCGCCCATGCGCTGCATGCCCTGGTAGGCGAAGCAACCGGATCCGTCCCACTCCCAGCGGAGGACGTTCTTCTCCGGGAAGGTGTAGGTGAACCGCATGAAGTCGCCCTTGCTCACGGAAAAAGCCGCATCGACGAGGTCCCTGAGGTCGTCGAAGGTGTCCACGCCCTCGGTGGTCAACCCGAAGAGCGACTGTGCGCGCTTGAGCTCTATCGCGGCCAGAGATCTGATGGCGGCCTTGTTGAGGCGGTTCGCCTCATCGACCCCGTGGGCCTGGAGACTGTGGAAGAACCACATGCCGTCGTGGGTCATCCAGTTCTTGAGGATGTGTTCCTTCACGGCGTGAATACCGATCTGCTCCAGGGTCTTCATGGCGCCATCCTTTCCTGTTCGTCGAACAGAAAAGATCCCGGCTCGACATTGTACAGGCTGCCCATGAGACATGGCTTCGGGTTGTCACCGGAGTAGAGGTCGAACCGTCGATCACCATGGTCCGTCATGTACCTCATGACCACGCTGCGCCCATAATAAACCGGCCCCTTAAGCGCCACGTCGAGACGTATGGGCAGGTTCTCCTGCAGGGGAGGCAGGCGGAACAGGCACTCGGCCAGGGACCGCTGGCCATGGGCGAAGTCACTCCTGAATCCCATGATCCGCGCGTAGGGTGCGGAGTAATGGATGCCGTTATAATCACCAATCAAAAGACCGAAGCGGAGCTTTCCGCGGGCCGGCATGGTCCATTTAATCCCGGAATGATCTCCGGCAAGGGGCTCGGCCGGTATCCTTGGCGAGAAGTCATCCGGAGCCCCGAAGTATCCAGGAAAGTAGTTCGTGCTGATGCCTTCCCACACCGGGGCTTCATCCGACCTTATGACCGTGTGCAGGTCGAATTCCAACCCCTTGGTCAGAATGCGCTGAGAGGCGATCACGCAGGTTATCTCCAGGTGCTCGTCCAGCCCCACCTGCCGGTGTTGCAGGACATGGTCCCTTGTGTGGAGCATGGCGAGGTAGAGGAAGGGGAAATCCCTGTGGGTGATGAGACTCATGTGAAGCGGAAAAAGGAAGGTCAGCGGGTAGATCAGCGGCATGGTGGAGCCGGAGCCGAAGCTTAATATCCCGGCAACCTTGCGCAGATGCGACTGATCGATGCGGAAGCTTTTCACCCGGGCCTTGATGCCGGGCAGCTTTTCACCGTGCCTGATCCCACGCCTGTGACCTGCCATGCCCCTCAGGTAAAGGGGCATGGCCTTCGGCATATGATCAAATATCATATCTACCGAGTGCATGAGACCCTCCTTGTAATCGTCCTCCGGGTGAAAACGTCTCCCCCTGCCATCTCATGCTCACCCCGCGCCGGTTGCCAGGGCACGCCACGCCGCCTCGGCGAGCTCATCGACGGCCCTGTCCGTCCCGGTCACGGCATGACCGGAGAGATACTGGCGTGTATGCTCCATGCACGGCCCCAGGATGAGGGACATATATATATCCTGGGGAAGCTTCCGGAGCTTTCCTGCCCCGATGTGCCGGCTGAACCATTCCGATGCGCTTCCCGCCAGATCCCTGTTCATGCCCGAGATATCACTCTCCGTGGATGCCAGGAAATCAGAATGCCGCATTTGAAAGAGGTAGCGCGACCACTGGGCATTGGTTTCCACCCATTTCAGGTGGTGCTCTATCAGCGCCCTGATGCCTTCTTTCGCATCTCGTGAACTCTGGAAGATTTCGATGAGGCCGGCCTGATACTCGCGGATGCCTTCGAGGTAGACCTCTGCGGCGAGCTGTTCCTTGCCCTTGAAGTGGTGGTAGATGCTGCCCGTGCTTGCCCCGGACTGCCTCCGGATGTCCTCCATGCTCGTCACGGAGAAACCGATCTCGGAAAAGCACTTGAGCGCGGCCAGGATGATGTCCCGCCTCCTCGACTCGGTACTGGCATGGGGACCTTTGCGCCTTTTCATATTAGAATATTATTCTAATATATCATTCTAGTCAACAGAAATGTTCCCCCGGGCTCTACCCGGAGGTATGGCACAGAAAAAAGAGGGGAGCACCGGAAGGGCCTCCCCTCTCAATATCGAAAGCCTTTCTCCTATTCCCTGTACAGGGCCTCGATGATGTCCCTGTACTTATCCAGGACCACGCGGCGCTTGAGCTTCATGGTCTGGGTGAGCATGCCGTTCTCCAGGGTGAAGTCCTCGGTGAGGAAGGCGTACCTCCTGGGGATCTCGTACCCGCCGTACCTGCCCTTCAGGGCGGCCTCGATCTCGCCGGTCAGATACCCCCGTATCTGCTGGTTCACGGACATCTCCTCAGGGGTGTCGGGCAGGTTGTTCTCCCGGGCATACCTCCTGAGGAAGCCGTAGTCGGGGTAGACCAGGCAGACGTTGTAGGGCTTCCCCTCGCCGTAGATCATGGCGTTGGCGACGGACGGAATGAGCTTGATGTCCTCCTCGATGGCCCCCGGAAAGACGTACTTGCCGTTCTCCAGCTTGAACTGTTCCTTGATGCGGCCCGTGATGTAGAGGAAACCGTCCCTGTCCACCCTCCCGCGGTCGCCGGTGCGGAACCCCCCGTCTTCGGTCATCACCGCGGCGGTGTCTGAGGGCTTGTTGTGGTAGCCCTGCATGACGTTCGGTCCATACACGATGATCTCCCCGTCCTCGGCCCCTGGCTCCACCACCGACCGGTCGATGACCACCTTGACCCGCTCCACGGTCCTGCCCACGCTGCCCAGCCGGTAGCTCGACGAGCAGTTCATGGTCACGGCCGGCGAGGTCTCGGTGAGTCCGTAGCAGTCGTAGACCGGGATGCCCATGTCGAAGAAGAAGTGGGCGATGTCCGGGTTCATGGTGGCGCTCGCCGTGAGCGCTCCCTGAAGCCTTCCGCCGAAGCGCTCCCGGATCTTGGCGAACACGAGCCTGTCCAGGACCGCGAGCTTGGCGTCGACGATGGGGTCGCTCGTGCCCTGCTCGGCGAGCTCCCTCTTCCTCCTGGCGGTCTGGACCGCCTCCTCGAAGAGCCTGAGCTTCATGCCGCCTTCTTCCCGCATCTTCGTCCAGAGGCCGTTATAGATCTTGTTAAACACCCTTGGCACCGCGATGAGGAAGGAGGGACGCACCAGGGCCATGTCGGCGGCCAGGGTATCCACACTCTCCATGAACCCGATGGCCCCGCCGAACTGGAGCCAGTTGTAGAGCTCGGCGGTCTGGCCGTAGGAGTGCGCCCACGGGAGGATCGAGAGGCTGCGGGCCTCCGGGCTGAGCTCGGGATAGATGTGGTAGCCGCTCTTGGCACAGTGCGTGAGGTTGCCGTGGGAGAGCAGCACGCCCTTGGGATCCCCCGTGGTCCCCGAGGTGTAGATGAGCACCGCAGTATCGTAGGGGCCCGGCTGGGTGGAGGGAAGAGGCTTCATCGACCCCTGTTCCTCCAGCTCATTCATCGTATCAGGCCCCTGACCCTCCATGAGGACGATCCGCTCGAGGGTCTTGATCTTCGCCGGGAATGATTTGACCTTTTCATACACGGACTTCTTCGAGACGAAGAGGACCTTCACCCCGGCATCGGAGACGATGTACTGCCAGATCTTGGGCAGCTCGGCTTCGTACATGGGAACGAAACGCGCTTCGAGGCCGTAGGCGGCGAAGGCGGCGACCGCCCATTCCGGGCTGTTGTTGGCGATGATGCCCACGGCATCGCCCTTGCCAATGCCCATCCGGGCGAGCCCCGATCGCAGGTTGTCGACCCGGTCGCCCACCTGTTTGTAGGTGAGCCACGTCAGCGACTTCCCCTCCGGGTTCTTGACCCCGAAGAGCCTGTTGTACGGAAAGAGCTCGACGGCGGTTTCGAAGAGCTCCACAAGATTGTCCGGTTTCCGGTACACGTATCGCGGCATGATTGCCTCCCTGATCTATTGAGAATTTCCCCTGAACGCAAAGGTGAACTTCCCCCATAGTATCCGCTGGAGCGGCTTGTCAATGGGAAAGGTTTGTCTTTGGGGTCCTGTATGTTATTATGTACTTAAGCGCATGAATTCCGGACAGAACAATGGATCAGCACCCGGCACCATGGGCATCGGCAGTCCAGAGCAGGGGACCCTGCTGGTCAGCCTGAGGGGCTCCTGGACCATCGGGCACGACCTGCCCCCCGCCCGGGAGGTGATCGCCCATGCCGCATCGAGGCCGGGCACCGTACGCATCGCCTTCGATCACTCGGGGCTCACCGACTGGGACAGCGGACTCCTCACCTTCCTGGTGAACCTGCAGGGCCGCTGCGACGACGCAGGCCTCGAGGTGGACATCGAGGGCCTCCCCCGGGGCGTGGTCCGCCTCCTGAGCCTTGCAAGGGAATTCAGGGAGCTGGAGGGGCTGCCGGACAGGAAGGCGAGGGAAACGTTCCTGGCCTCCGTCGGTTCCCGGGCCATAGGCTCGGTACGGTATTTCACCGGCGTGCTCGAGTTCATCGGCGAATCCTCTGTCGCCTTCCTCAGGCTCGTCAGGGGCAGGGCCCGCTTCCGCAGGGTCGACCTGGGGCTGCTGCTCTACGAATGCGGGGCCCAGGCCCTGCCCATCGTGTCGCTCATCAGCGTGCTCGTGGGCCTGATCCTGGCCTTTGTCGGGGTGGTGCAGCTCAGGATGTTCGGGGCACAGATCTACATCGCCAACCTCGTGGGCATCGCCATGGCCCGTGAGATGGGGGCCATGATGACGGCCATCATCATGATGGGCCGCACGGGCGCCGCATATGCCACGCAGCTCGGCACCATGGAAGTGAACGAGGAGATCGATGCCCTCAAGACCCTGGGCATCTCGCCCATGGAGTTTCTGGTGATGCCGCGCATGCTCGCACTCATCCTGATGATGCCCCTGCTCACCGTCTATGCGGACCTCGTGGGAATCCTCGGCGGGGCTCTGGTGGGGGTGGGCATGTTCGACCTGTCGACGGCCCAGTACTGGGAGCAGACGGTCAAGGCGCTCAACCTGAATCAGTTCGCCATCGGCGTCTCCAAGAGCGCCGTTTTCGCCGTGCTCATCGCGGCATCGGGCTGCTTCCATGGCATGCATTCGGAACGGAGCGCCTCTGCCGTCGGCTACGCGGCCACCAGGGCAGTGGTGGTGGGTATCGTGCTTATCGTCGTGACCGACGGCATCTTCGCGATCATCACGAGCACTCTGGGGATCTGAGCCATGCAGGAAGAACAGGATATGAAGACGGATCGAGCCCACATCACGGTAAGCGATGTCACGCTGACCTACGACGGCTACCTCGTGCTCAAGGACCTCTCCTTCACCATCGAGCGGAGCGATGTCTTCATCATCATGGGCGGCAACGGGTGCGGCAAGAGCACCCTGCTCAAGATCATGATCGGCCTGAAGGAACCGGCATCGGGAAAGGTCTTCTATGACGGCGTCAGCTTCTGGGATGCTGACCCGTCGGAGCGGAACGCCATCCTGAAGCGGGTCGGCATCCTCTACCAGAGGAACGCCCTGTGGAGCTCCATGACCCTTGCCGAGAACATCGCCCTGCCTTTGGAGGAGTATACCGACCTCGGATCACGGCAGATCAGAGAGATCGTGAACCTCAAGCTCTCCCTGGTGGGGCTGACCGGCTTCGAGGAGTACTATCCCTCCGAACTCAGCGGCGGCATGCAGAAGCGGGCGGCACTGGCCCGCGCCATGGCCCTTGACCCCGAGATCCTGTTCTTCGACGAGCCGTCGGCCGGGCTCGACCCCATCAACGCGCGCCTGCTCGACGACCTGATCATCGAGCTGAGCGACAGTCTGAAGACCACCGTGGTGGTCATTACCCACGACCTTGCCAGCATCTTCGCCATAGGGAACCGGTCGATCCTGCTGGACCCTGAACTCAAGACCATCCTGGCATCCGGCAACCCCCGCGAGCTCCTCCGGAAATCCCGTGACCCCAAAGTGCTGACATTCCTGACACGGGGACAGACCGATGTGGACAGGAGCTCCCTTGCAAAGCGCTTCTCTGGATACCTCTATAAAGAAGAGAAAAAGGACTTCAGCCCATGACCAGAAAACCGAGCAAGACACTCATCGGCGTATTCGTCCTCGGCGCCCTCGCCCTCATCGTCGCGGGGATCATGACCTTCGGTGCCGGGCAGTACTTCTCCCGGCAGCCCACCTTCGTCATGTTCTTCGACGGATCCGTCAAGGGACTCAACGTGGGGGCCTCCGTGGTGTTCAAGGGGGTCAATGTAGGCAGGGTGACGGACATCAGCCTCCTCTACAATCCCGAGGGTCAATCGGTCCAGATACCCGTCCTGGTGGAGCTCGATCCCCACAGCATCGTCAGGGGAAACGGCCAGGCCGATCCGAACGAGTTCATCAGGCTCCTCGTCAACCAGGGCCTCAGGGCGCAGCTCCAGCTGCAGAACCTGCTGACCGGCCAGCTCATCATCGAGCTCGACTTCCACCCGGACAGACCCCCGAGGATGATCGTCTCCGATATCCGCTACCCGCAGATCCCCACCATTCCTTCAAGCCTTGAGCAGCTTACCAGGACCATCGAGAAGCTGCCCGTGGAGGAGCTCGTGACAAAGCTCATATCGGCCATAGAGGGCGTGGAGAAGGCCGTAACGTCACCCGATCTCACCCAGAGCATCCGGTCCCTGAACCTTGCCATCAACGACGTACGCACCCTCGTCCAGAACATCGACGCTAACATCGGACCGATTTCATCAGATCTCAGGGGTACACTGGAAGACTCGCGTAAGCTGGTTCAGGATTTCGACAGGCATGCCGCATCTCTGCAGGAAAGCATCGACCGGGCATCGGACGCCACCCGCAGGGCCATGGAGCAGGCTGAGCGGACCTTCGGCGCCATGGAGCATGCATCCTCGGCGGACTCCCCGATGATGTATCAGCTCTCCGAGACCCTCGATGAGATATCCGCCACAGCCGATTCGATCCGCGCATTGTCCGACTATCTCAACAGGCACCCCGAAGCCATGCTGAGGGGCAAAGGCCAATGAAGAGGAGACTGGAATTATGAACATGAGACGTTCTCTCATGGGAGCACTGTTCTGCATTGCCATGCTGCTGGTGAACGGCTGTGCTGCATCCGTACCCACAAGGTTCTACATCCTGAGCGCCCTCGACCCCGCCGGCGACGCTGATAGGGCTGGTTGCAGGGACGGGCGGACCTTCACCGTCGGCATAGGGCCCATCGAGGTGCCCAGATACCTCGACCGCCCCCAGATCATGACCCGGCTCGGCCCCAACGAACTGGCCCTGGCAGAACTCGAACTCTGGGCCGAGCCTCTCAAGGAAGCTATCCCCCGGGTACTTGCCCGGAATCTCCATGCACAGACCTGCGCGGAGGTCGAGGTCGACGTCTGGAAGAAAACCGGCCAGGCCGATTACCTGCTCACCGCAGTGGTGAACCGTCTCGACGGCACCCTCGGGGGTGATGCCGTCCTCGAGGTGACGTGGACCCTCACTGATGAACGGATGAAAAAGACGATCATGACCAGGACCTCGACATACACCGAGTCTGTTAGGACACGGGACTACCGGACACTGGCGGCCTCCTACAGCAGCCTCATCGCCGCGTTCAGCAGGGAGGTGGCCGGAGCCCTCGCTTCTCTTCCATCGGAGAAGGGCGGCGCAAAAGAATAGGCCGGGCCTCCATGCCTGCCGTTCCGATTACACGCATCATTATGAGAACAACCCTCTTGGAAAAAGCGATGTCTACAGAGACAGATCCCGGACTGAAGATGCCTGGAAGCTGATACGAACGATCCGAGGATGACCTTTTTCATGTTCCGGGAACAGGGTGCATGGAATGACTCGTTACCTGCATCCCGAAACAGGGGTCGTTCCCTGGTTCCCGTAACGGTGGTCCGGACTGTGAGAATCAGACATTGACCTTGAGCAACCCGAGCGGATAGTAAGATGTATGCAGGACACGTCCATGGAATACCGCCCTGACAAAGATCATCGTCTGAACCTGGAAGAATGCCTTATCATGGGTATGGCGGCGCTCTTCAATATCCTGATCGTCATCTTCAAGATTCTCGGGCAGGCAGGGGATATCTTCATCCTGAACATCATGATCATGGCATCCATTCTCATAGCCGCAACTGTCTACAAGCGCTTCCCCCATGCAACGATCCGGTTCCTCAGGGACTGGATCGTGCTGGTATTCCTCATCGTCATCTACCTGGAAAACCGCAGGCTCATTCCGCTCATAAACCCTCACGACCTGGACGGCATGATCATCGCGATAGACCGGTTCCTCTTTCTTGGACACGATCCGACGGTTCTTCTTGAAAGAATAACCTACCCTCTCCTGACTGAAGTCCTCCAGCTGTTCTACGCAAGTTTCTATTTTCTGCCGTTCACGCTGTGCGTGATCCTCTATGCACAGGAACAGAAGATGGAATTCCATATCATTGCATCCACCATCATTATGGGGTTCCTCCTGTCCTATATCGGATACTACCTCACCCCGGCCATTGGCCCACGATTCACCCTGGACCATCTGCAGAGCTTCCCCTTGAGAGGGGTGCTCTTCTTCGATTTCATCCGGAACATGCTTGCCCAGGCCGAAGGAGTTATGAGGGACTGCTGTCCCAGCGGGCATACCCTCGTCTCGTTGCTCACCGTACTGCTCGCACGGCGAGCTGCAAAGAGATTCTCCGTAATAGCCTCCATCTGGGCCTGCCTGATCATTTTTTCAGCCGTGTACCTGCGATACCACTATGTAACCGACCTCGTTGCAGGCCTGTTCCTGGGGCTTGTGGTTTACTCCATCGGACCCGGGATAGCCGACGTGTTCATCAACAGAGGCAGGCAGGTGGGCGGTTCTTTCGGGATGATCCCTTCCGGGAAAGAAGAACGTCCCTCCGGCTAGGAGATGGGCCTCTCATAGATCCGGTAGGTCTTGTACTGTTCCGCAAACAAGGGCTTGAGGGCGCCGATCATCTTCTTGTTGGTTTCTACGATGAGTGAACAGTCGGATTCCGTATAACCGAGCCGGATGCCGTCCTCAATGGTCCTCAGGTACAGTACGTCATCAATCTTCTGTCCTCTATACTCCGGCAGCACTCCCATGATGATCGTACGGATCCTCTTGCTCTTCTTGACTTCCCTGAGAAATCTCAACAAGCGCCAGGGATAGAGCCTGCCGTTCAATATTCTCATGGCAGGGTTCACATCCGGGATGGATATGATGAAGCCGATGGTACGGTCGTCCTTCTCGGCGAAGATGGTGAGCTCGGGGATGGCGATTAACTTGAGTTCCTGGAAGATCATGTCCATCTGCCTGTCGGTAAGGGGCAGATGACCCCAGTTGCCATCCCAGGCGATGTTGAAGATGTGTTGTATTTCCTTGACTCTTCTCTTCATGTCACGCTTGTCAAGGGTCTTGAACTCCACGGTCATGTCCTTCATGATGCCGGTCCTGACATCATTGAGGTACGGCTTGTAGTCATCAATTTTCTTTACGAGAAAACAGTACCAGTCGATGCATTTCATGAAACCGCAGGCCTCGGCCAGGTCCTTGTAGTAAGGGGCGAAATGGAAGAGGCCTGTCGTGGGCATCCTGTTTATCCCATCCACCTCAAAGCCGACGGAATCGTAGATGGAGAAACTTTGAGGACCGTTCATGACCCTCTTTCCCTTCTTCTTAAGCCAGTCCGATGCCGCATCGAACAGGGAACAGGCCACCTCATGATCGTTTATCGCCTCAAAGAAGCCGAAGAACCCGGTATCGTCATCGTATTTTCCCTCATAGAGATGGTTCACCTGAGCCGTGATGCGACCCACAGGATTGCCGTTCTTATAGGCCAGGAAGAACTCCGCATCGCCGATCTCGAAGAAGTATCCTTTCTTCCTGTTGAACAGCTTCTTCTGGTCGCTCACCAGGGGAGGAACCCAGCAAGGATCATCCTCATAGATTCTGGTAGTCCAGGGGAGCATGATGAAGTCTCTCATCATGCTGTCATCAGCCACTCTTATAACTTCAATCTCTGCAGTCGACATAGCTATATACTAATGGATTGTTTCTCATTTTCAACAGAATCAAACCGTTGATATGGTGATTCAGCATCCGTATACAGGGATGGCAGATCCCGTGCCAAGGCAGGCGTTCTGAATCGATGGCCTGAATAACATGGATCCCGAATCAGCATGTTCAGTTTCCAGCATTCCATAACCAGAGAATATACCACCGGAATGGACCGTTGCCAGGAAGCAATTGTGTTGACATGAAAAAGTGATTTGTGTACCAACATAAAGGGTTAAGTATAACTTCAAGCTATAATCAACCGGGGGAGAGGCCATGATCAAGACGGCAATTACTGAAATGTTCGGAGTAGACTACCCCATCATCTGCGGTTCCATGATGTGGCTGTGTACCCCGGAGCTTTGCGCAGCCATTTCGGAGGCCGGGGGTCTGGGCAACCTCACCTGCGGCAATTACGAGACAGAGGAAGACCTCAGGGCCGCCATTGCCCGCGTACGGGAACTCACCTCCAAGCCCTTTATGATGGGGCTGACCCTCATGCCGTCCGTACGTATCACCGAGGAGATGAACCGCATGTATGTGAGGGTGGCTGCGGAAGAAAAGGTCGCCGGCATGGAGGTTTCCGGTGCCCCCCTCGACAGGGCCCTCGGCAAGGAAGCCCTGACAAGTCTCAAGAAGGCCGGGGTGAGGGTCTTCCACAAGGTAGGCTGTGTCAAGCACGGCATCCACGCCCAGAAGTCCGGTTACGACGGGGTCTACTGCCTCGGGTTCGAGGCGGGAGGACATCCTTACCAGGACAACGTGGGAACCATGGTGCTCACCCCGCGCATGGTGGATAAGCTCGACATCCCGGTGGTTACCGTGGGTGGTATTGCCGACGGCCGCGCCATGGCAGCCGCACTTACCCTCGGCGCTCAAGGGGTAATGATGGCCAGCCGCTTTCTCACGACCCGCGAGTGCGATGTGCACGATACCATCAAACAGGAGCTCATCGACCGGACGGAGACAGATACGGTCATCTTCGGAGGCAAGGCGCTGGGCATGCAGGGCCGGGCCCTGAAAAACGGTCTCATCGAGAAGGTCCTGGCCGTCGAGGAGAAGGGAGGAGGGCTGGAGGAGCTCTTCCCCTTGATCTCGGGACAACGGATAAAGGACGCCTGGAAGAATGGTGAAGTGAACGATGCTCCCTTCATGGTGGGTCAATGCATAGGTCACATTCACGAGATCATGAGCTGCAGACAGGTACTCGAGACCATGTGTGCCGATGCCCGTAAGCATCTCTCACAGGCCGGCGCCCTGTTTCAATGATGAACAGGACAGTACGATAGCGCCGATGATTCAGGTCCGGCATCATGCCTTCGTTTCCCCTCGAATCGTGCGGTCCGCCTACTCATCTTTCGCCAGGATGCCCCGGATGTACGAACAGGCGTAAACGGGCAACGCTTCGAGCATCTCCTTCAGGAGATCCGTATTGATATCCATGTCCTTGTCTCCGTCCCCGCGTCTCAGCACGGCCAGGATATCATCCTGCTCCGGGCTGGTCCCGAGTTCGAAGGTCGGGTCGGAGACCCAGCGATAAGGCATGGTCTCCTCCATGACCCTGTCCGCCTTACCGGCCAGGGCGTTGCTCCTGGCGGAGATCACGTCCCTCGGTGAACGATCGTCCCATGCAGGGCAGGATTGTACAGACCTGAGCGTCACAAAGACCGGGTAGTCAGTGTTCCCCTGCCGGTAAGCCTCCTGCATGGCCATCTGCTGGAACTTCTCAATGGCGGTGTGCCTGTTGGACACAAGCTGTATGGCGCTGTTCATTGGGCCCGGGATCCCGATCATATTCAGGGCATTCATCCAGAGCATCCTGGCGGTGCTTACACCGGGGAGCACTGTGGTGTGGTACGGCAGGGTGAGGTCCATGACATAGTGGAGGCCGATGCCCATGAATCGCCATCCCCAGTAGTCGTGACCCGTCCGGAAGGCATAGGCGGACAATGTCCGGTAGAGGTGTATACGGTATTCCGGATAGGTCTGCTTCACGAAACCGGCCAGGGCATTGATGATCCACTTCTCATGGTAGTAGCCCATGTGGAACGGACCCTGGCTGCTGTATTCCAGATTGGGGTTTCCGAAGGGCTGCAGACCGAAGCCGTAGACTTTGCCGAAGTCGGTGCCGTTGTCCTCGAACAGTCCGATGTCGAGGCCGAAGTCGGGTTCGTCGCTGGCCGTCGTGACGATGTCGAGGGGGGAGACCGCTTCACCTTCCTTCAGCCCGGTGAAGACCGTGGACCTCCACTCGGAGAGATCCCTGAGAAAGGTGAGCCTGTCCGGCATGATACCTGGCCTCCCTCCCGTGTCGGCCCCGGGGACGTACTGCAGATAGAGGCTGAAACGGGAATCCGGATTGATCCTGGCGGCCCGGCAGAAACGCCCCCTGATATCCCCGGGATTGCCGGTAGCCTCGAACGTCAGGGCATCCGGCAGAGGTTTGTACCATTCGAGGTTCTGCCGCGCCCATGCCTCTTCTCCAGCCAGAAGACGTGCAAGGCCCTGTTCCTCCGCCATGAGAAACGCATCGAGGTCCTCCACCTTGACCTGGCCGGCGTCCCGCACCTCGGGGAGTGCGGCAAGGGTCTCGTGGATGACCAGGGGGTGCTCGGTCCAGGCCCATACCGGTCGGGCCGACAGGAGGAAGAAAATCCAGAGGGCGAGCTGCATCAGGGGTCCAATCCGGGAAGGATATGTCTTCATGGGGAAACTCCTTCTAGAAGGATTTCGCTCCCAGCGAGAAATAGAGGGCATTCATGCCGCCTTCGGCGTGGCCGAAGCCGATATAGATGGGGCCTATGTTCGAGTCGATGCCCACAAAAACGCTGCCTGCATAAATAAGGTCATTCGAGCCGATATCCGACCTCCTGAGCCATGCATTTCCCGCCTCGAGGGAGGCCCCTGCATAGATGGCCGAACCAATGAGCTTGGTGAGCTTCAGGACCCTGGCAAAGTAGATGACCTCCCCCAGGGCAAGGGTGTTCCCATAGACCTGATCCTGGGCCAGGCCCGACAGGTTGAACAGACCGCCGAGGAAGGAAACCTCGGCCAGTGATTCGGTGGAATCAAAGTTCGTGTCCCACCGCCCCCTCAGCAGGATCGTGTGATTGCCGCAGGAAAAGGGCTTTACCACGGTGGTCTGGACCGATTCATAGTTGTCATCGGACCCGAGATGCTCACGCCCATAGAGGTAGGAAGCGGAAAGCATGCTTCCCTGCCTGGGGAAAAACGGGCTGTCCAGCTGGTCGAGGCGCAGGGAGACCCGGTATGCACCGTCGGCGAATTCCTCGTCAGGCATCTGGGAGGTGCCGGTCTCCAGGTCGGATTTCGCTGTCCCTCTCTGATAGCCGATCCTCGCCTCGCCGTATTCACCCATCTGCAGCCCGAGGTCGAGCCCTGCCTGCGTCATGGTAAGCTTGTATCGGGCAACGGCATTGCTGTCCGTGGGATTCAGGTACTGCTCCACCGGGTAGTTCTGGTACTCAACGGCAGGGGCGAGGAAGAGATGCCAGGTGTAGGGGTTCAGCGGCTGATAGAACTCGGAAAAGATCCTGGTGCGCTGTCCCAGCCAGAGCTCGTTCTTCCACTCTGCACCGAGGCGGTTCAGGTTGGAGGCCTGGTATCGGGCAACCAGTCGATAACTGTTGTCTTTCTGGGCGGTACCCGAGAGCTCGAGGCCCAGGTCTATGGTGTGCGCGGTCTCGGTCTGTTCCTTGACCTTGATGAGCAGGCCCTGCTTCCCGTTCTCCTCCACGAGTGCAAAATCGATGTCCTTGAAGTCACCCCGTTTGTAGAGCTCGAAGATGTCATAGGCCAGGATATCCTTTTTCATGACATTGCTTGCGCTCCTCGTGATCACGTTGAAGAGGAGACCGGAGCCCATGACCGACTTCTGGTCGGTCTTCACGAACTCGATCCTGCCTAAAGGCCTGGCCTTGCTGAGCTCCAGCTCGCGGATGCTTCGGTACTCCTCCTCGCTGACTGCATAGCCACGTAAGACGTCCTGGTTCTCACGGGCGGTCTTTTCACCGATCTTGATGGCCTCGGCCATCTTCTCGAAACTCGCCGTGGTGATGGTCCCCATTTCCGGTGAGAGGAGCGTGTCGCCGGGCCCGAGGATGCTGATCTGGGCAGCGACGTTCCTGTTGGTGAGAATGTTGGTGATCTGGTCGATGATCCCGAGGAAGTCTTCCAGCTGTTCTCTGGTACTCAGCGGAGTGCCGATGTTCACCGCTATCACGACATCGGCCCCCATCTCTTTGGCTACATCCACGGCCATGTTATTGGCAACACCGCCGTCCACCAGCATCTTACCCTCGATCTCCACCGGTTCAAAGGCGCCGGGGATGGCCATGCTTGCCCTCAGGGACCTGGCAAGGTCTCCATGGGACAGCACGACCATCTCCCCGGTTTCTATGTCGCTCGCTATGGCCCGGAAAGGGATGGGGAAGTCGTCGAAGTCCTGTGGTACGGTCAAGGTGAGCGAGCGCAGCATCAGGTCGAGCCGTTTTCCCGTGATGAGACCCTTGGGCAGGCTTATGACCTTCTGAAAATCTATGTTGATGCTCGTGATGTAATTGGGCCAGTCGGACTTGTCGCGGTAGTTCACCACCTGTCGGGGGATGCTGTCGGTGAAGACCCCTTCCCAGTCCGTCTTGACCGCGATCTCCTCCAGTTCATCCAGGGGCATGCCCGTGGCGTAAAGGCCGCCCACGATGGAACCCATGCTCGTGCCCACGATGCAGTACAGGGGCACGTGAAGCTCTTCCAGGACCCTGAGCACACCCACATGGGCCGCACCCCGGGCCCCGCCGCCGCTGAGCACGAGGCCCACCCTGGGGTGTGTTCCGGCCTCCTGGGCGTGCAGGAATGCCGGGGACACGATGGATGCCGTCAAGGCTATGAGGAAGATCGCTTTCCATACCCGAGTCGTATCGGGGTACCTTCTTGTCAACAATGCTCCTCCGGACATTTCAGTCTATCAGGGTATCTGCCTGGCGGCATCATTAAGAGGCCTGCCAGGATCTTGTTCTCCAGCCGATAATAGCGCATCACCTTTCAGTACGGAAGTATATTTACGAACCTCGACACCTGCCCCTGCCACTTTACGCCGTATCAACGACTTGACAGGAACTTCCCGATCATCTATTGAAAATGATATGCAACAATTATACAGAAAAAAAGCATGCGCAGACTGCTCACCAAAGGGCACATGTTTCGACAAACTAGCTTCAGTACTGGCATCAAATGGGGGCAGGCTGACAAGAGAACGGATTTCCTTATTGCGAATTGTTTGCGATATTGACGGTCACTTTCATCCCTACCATGTGCTGGATCTCCTCAGAGAACAGGGACATACCTTGTCACTCACCACCGTGTACCGGAACCTGTCGCTTCTCGTTCAGGCCGGCATCATCCGCAGGACCAGCGTCAACGATGGGAGCGGCATCGGGGGGACACGATACGAGCATATCTGGGACCACGAACATCACGATCACCTCATGTGCTCACGGTGCGGCAGGACCATTGAGTTCACCTACCCGGCCATAGAGGTCCTCCAGGAGGCCGTGGCGAAGGAACACGGCTTCACCCTTGAAAGCCATCACCTCGAACTCACGGGCGTCTGCCCCGAGTGCCGCAGGAAACAGGCCTCAGGGGGTGACGCATGAAACCCCCGGCCGCAAAGAGTATGATCTCACAGCCGCCAGAGAAGGACAGGCCCCTGACGCTCCTGGACCTGAAAGAAGGCGATACGGCATCCATACTGCGCATCACCGGCGGCAGGCACCTCAAGGCGCGCATGGCAGGTCTCGGCATACGCGAGGGTACGCTCGTACGGCTCATCAGCGCCGCGCCCTTCAGGGGCCCCCTGCTGGTGGAGGATGTTTCATCAGGGGCAAGGACCATGATCGGCCGCGGCATGGCGGCATCCGTCGAGGTGTGCGACCATGCACCATCGTGACGAGCTTGTCATAGCCCTGGCAGGCCAGCCCAACTGCGGCAAGTCCACGATCTTCAATGCAGTAGCGGGATTCAAGGTCAACACGGGAAATTTCTCCGGGACCACGGTCTCCTTCACCGAGACACGGGTTCTCCTCGGGGGGAAGACCGTCAGGCTCATCGACCTGCCCGGCACCTACTCCATCTCCTCCCATGACCTTGCGGAAAAAGAGGCGAGGGACTTCCTGCTCTCGGGCAACGTGGACGTGATCATCAACGTGCTCGATTCATCCATCCTGGGCCGCTCCCTGGAGCTCACCATCCAGCTTCTGGAGATGAACATCCCCATGGTCATGGCACTCAACATGTACGACGAGTCCCAGGAAAAGGGCATCACCATCGACATGGGACTGCTGAAGACGCTGACCGGGGTGGAGGCATTCCCGGTCATCGCCGTGGAAGGCACAGGAGTCAGGGAACTCTTCGATGCGGCCCTGAGGATCTCCCGGGAGCAGTTCATGCCGGTCCAGCCCGTCTACGACAGGGACGTGGAGGAGTGTATCGCCGATATCACCCTCAGGTACCCGGCCGCCGTCAGACAGGCCCTGGACATGGACGAGCGGTTCGTCATCATCAGGCTCCTGGAGATGGACGAGGACTTCGAGCAGCGCGTCGGGAAGATCGACCGGGAATTTCTCGGTTATGTCACAGAAAAGCGGCGTTCCCTGGCCGAGATGCACAACTGGCCCGAGTCCGGGGTGTTCGCCTCGCACCGGCACGCCGTCGTGTTCGACCTGTTCGAGCAGATCGCAAAGGTGACCCATAAAACGGGCATGAACATCAGGGAGCGCATCGATCACTTCATCATCAACCCCATGGGCGGCCTCGTGGCCATCGTGGGCCTGCTGTTTTTCATGTTCTTCGCGTCGTTCCTGCTCGGCGACGCCATCTCGGGCATCATCGAGGCGCCGCTCGATGCCCTGGGCCGAAAGGTCGTAGGCATGACCGGAGGAATCGCTGCGATAGCCGTATCAGGGTTGTATGACGGTATCGTGGCGGGCGTGGGGATCGTCCTGCCCTACCTGCTCCCGCTCCTCGTCCTCATGGCCGTTCTGGAAGATTCGGGGCTGCTGCCGAGGATCGCCTTCATGGTGGACGGTCTCCTCCACCGGTTCGGCCTGCACGGCAAGTCGGCCATCCCCATCATCCTGGGCTACGGGTGCAACGTGCCCGCCATCATGGCGGCGCGGAACATGGAATACGAGCGTGACCGGGTGCTCACCATGCTCATCGTCCCCTTCATCGCCTGCTCGGCCAGGACCGTCATCATCCTGGCCCTGGCCGGCAAATACCTGGGAGCGGCCTGGACCACGGCCATCTACGTCGGGAACATCCTCGTGGCGCTGGCCGTTTCCTTTGTCCTTTCAAAGCTGCAGGCCGACCCCTCGCCCGGCATCATCATGGATGTGCCGCCGCTGAGAAGGCCCTATCCGTCTCTGGTCGCCAGGAAGGTATGGTGGCGGCTGAACGAGTTCCTCACCTTTGCCTGGCCTGTCATCGTGATTTCGAGCCTGGTTCTCGCCTTCCTCTCGCACGCGGGCATCGACAGGGTAATAGACCACGTGCTGGGACCCATCACCGCCGGGATCCTCAACCTGCCCGAGTCCACGGGCATCACCCTGTTCCTGGGCATCTTCCGCAAGGAACTGACGCTGCTCATGCTGAACCAGGCCCTGGGCACCGGGGACGTATCCCTTATCCTCTCGTCGGCGCAGATCCTGGTGCTCGTGGTCTTCACGGTGCTGTACATCCCCTGTATCGCCACCATCTCCACCCTCTGGAAGGAGGGGGGATGGAAGGTGGCCCTCTACTCGGTGGTACTCAACACGACCATCGCCCTGCTGGTGGCAGGCGGCCTGGCGCATCTCCTGCACGTGGCCTGAACCCAGGTATCACAGGTAGGTGCCGGTGAGGCATCCCCCTCGGGAGTCTCGAAGTTCGTTTTTCCACGAATAAACCCTTGACTCACGGCGCGTCATCCACTACGATTTATCGTATATATACGATGATTGAGGATATGTCCATGCGCGTCGGACATCGAAGAGGAATGAGGCCACGAAAACCATCCACAAGGAATCTCTGCGAGCACCAGGAAAGGCTCTCGGAGCTTTCCCGGGGTCTGTCGCACCCTCTGCGTGTGGAGATCGTCAGGATCCTGGCCGGCCAGGCCCCCGACAATCCTTGCATATGCGGAGACATCGTGAACGCCCTGCCCCTGGCGCAGTCCACCGTTTCCCAGCACCTGAAGGTACTCAGGGAGACCGGATGGATCTCGGGGGAGATGAACGGGACGAGCGTGCACTACTGCCTTGTGGACGGCGTCCTTGACGCATACAGGAACCTTCTGGAGCAGGTTATCGTCAAAAAGAATGAAACGGGGCCGGCAGGGACTCCCTGCATCGAAAAGCTGCTCGGCAGGACCGCCCGCCCGAGAGGAGAGAAACATGTTCGAAGTAACGGAAAAGGCAACTGAGAAAGTCAGGGAATTCTTCAAGACCAGAGAAAAGGTGGAGCCGCTGAGGGTGTTCATCGCCGGCATGGGGTGCAGCGGGGTACAGCTGGGGTTTGCCCTGGACGAGGCCAACGAGAACGACGAGACCTTTGAGCTGGACGGACACACCTACCTGGTCGAGAAGCAGCTCCTGGAGCAGGCAAAGCCCATCAAGGTGGACTACATCACCACGGCCGAGGGCGAGGGGTTCATCATCTCCTCGAGCATGAAGCCATCCACCAGCTGCGGCGGCGGTTGCTGCGGATGCTAGGAATCCCGATGCACGGAACTGGAAATTGATGGTTGGCGAACCTATTCATTGCAGGTATAGATAAGGCCGATATATTCATGGAAGAGATAAAACCTGCAAAGGAGAATGATTCGATGTTCAACGTAACGGAAACGGCAACGGAAAAGGTCAGGGAGTTCTTCAAGACCCGGGAAAAGGTCGAGCCCCTGCGCATCTTCATAGCGGGGATAGGCTGAGGCGGCCCCCAGCTGGGGATGGCTCTGGATGAGTCAAACGAGAACGACGAGGTTTTCGAGAGCGACGGCTTCACCTTCATCGTCGAAAAGAAGCTCCTCGATGAGGCGAAACCCATCACCGTGGATTACGTCATAACTCCCAGCGGCGAAGGCTTCGTCATCAACACCGGCATGAAGAAATCATCCGACTGCGGCGGTTGCTCGAGCTGCTGAGAACGAACCGAAGGCCCCCAGGCAGAGAACAATCCGCCCGGGGGCCTTTCTTTTTCCTTTTATCTTTCCATCACCCCTTGATTTTTCAGGGAAATGCCAATACTTTTCTTATAGTACCATGATAGACTACATGTTCTGGCATCAAGACGGCGCAACACCGTATACAAAAACTGCAGTTCGGGGAGATAACCGTGGTAGAGCACTTGAACGGATTGAAGGTGTGTTCCCGGAGGTTTCGGCGGGTCGGCATAGTCCTCTCCTCCATCATCGTCATGGCCGTGCCGGTCTTCATGGAAACGGGATGCACCCGCGGGGCCGACAGGGCAGACATCAAGCGGCCGACGGTCACCGGCGTCACCGTGACGGCAGTCAGCCCCGTCCAGTCCGATAAGGTGTACGAGGCATCGGGCACGGTGCGTTCCGACCGCACGAGCATCATTGCGAGCCGGGTCATGGGGTCCGTCACCTCCCTGAATGTCAAGGAGGGGGACACGGTCACCACAGGCAGGCTGCTCCTCACCCTCGACGACACCGATGCGCGCCAGCGCCTCCGGGCCGCCACCATGGCGGTCGAGGCGGCCGGGCAGAACAAGGACCTGGCCGAGGCAACATGGAAACGCTACCAGGGCCTCTTCGACCAGCAGGTGATCTCCCGCCAGGAGATGGATAGGGTGGAGACCGACAGGAAGGTGGCGGCAGCCGAATTTGAGCGGGCCGGTGCCATGGCCCAGGAAGCCGCGACCTACCTTTCCTTCACCCGCATCGTCGCCTCCGCCCCCGGCGTGGTTACCGCAAAGCACACCGATGTGGGCAGCATGGCCAGTCCGGGTACGCCGCTGCTGACCATCGAGGGCATCGGCGATGCCTATGTGGAGGTCCACGCCGATGAGGGTTTATCAGGGAGGATACTGCCTGGTATGGGGGTCGAGGTGATCGTGGATGCCTTGGGGAAGGACTTCCATGGCACGGTGCGCGAGGTGCTGCCCGACATAGATCCCCGGACACGCACCTTCACGGTCAAGATCGACATCCCGGACAGGAACCTCAGGACAGGCCTGTTCACCCGGGCCCGCCTCCCGGTGGGCAGGAAAGAGGCCCTGGTCGTCCCGGCCGGCGCCATCATCCGGAAGGGCCAGCTCACTGGTGTGTACGTGGTTGACGGTTCCGGGGTCATCAGCTACCGCCTCATCAAGGAGGGGCCGGAGTCCGGAGAAGGCATCGAGGTGCTCTCCGGCCTGTCCGCGGGAGAACGCATCGTCACGGGGGGGGTGGAAAGGGCCGTTGACGGCGGCGCCATCGCGGAGAACCCCCGATGAAGATGATCGGCATCTCCGGAAGGATCGCCCGGGCGTTCATATCGTCGAAGCTCACGCCCCTGCTCGTCATCGCCTCACTGCTCCTGGGGCTCTTTGCCGTGCTGGTGACGCCCCGGGAGGAGGAGCCCCAGATCGTGGTCCCCATGATCGACGTAATGGTGAGCTACCCCGGCGCCACGCCGGCCGAGGTGGAGGCTCGGGTCACCACGCCCATGGAGAAGCTCCTCTGGGAGATACCGGGGGTGGAGTACGTCTACTCGACCGTGAGGCCGGGTTCCAACCTGACCATCGTCCGCTTCTATGTGGGCGAGGACATGGAAACGAGCCTGGTCAAGCTCTACACCAAGCTCATGTCCAACTACGACATCATCCCGCCCGGGGTGTCCCAGCCCCTGGTCAAGGCCAAGTCCATCGACGACGTGCCCATCCTGTCGCTCACGCTCTGGAGCGGGAACCCACGCTACACCGGCTATGAGCTCAGGCGCATCGCCCAGGAGCTTGCCTGCGAGATCAAGAAGGGCCAGGACGTATCCGAGTGCACCGTGATAGGAGGCCAGCGGCGCCAGGTCCGCGTCATGCTGGACACGCAGCGGCTCAGGGCGCACCACGTGTCGGCCTTCCAGATCATGGGCGCCCTGCAGCAGTCCAACGTCATCATCCCGTCCGGGAACTACCCGGCAGGCAACCGGGAGACCGTGGTGGAGACGGGGGAGTTCCTCAGGAATGCGGGCGACGTGGGCGGTATCGTGGTGAACGTCGAGGCGGGCCGCCCGGTCTACCTGCGCGACGTGGCCGACATCGCCGACGGTCCCGAGGAGCCTGCCGACTACGTCTTCATGGGGCTCGGCCCGGCGGCCGCAACCAAGGGGGTAACCGCCTCGTCAGCCGGCCAGTACGAGGCCGTGACGGTCGCCGTATCCAAGAAGAAGGGCACCAATGCGAGCCTTGTGGCCGAGGATGCCCTGCACAAGGTGGAGGCCCTCAGGGGAGATATCGTCCCCCGCGACGTGCAGGTAAGCGTGACCCGCGACTACGGGGAGACGGCCAAGGAAAAGTCCAACGAGCTGCTCTACCACATGCTCATCGCCACCATCTCGGTGATCGTGCTCATCGCCGTAGCACTGGGCAGGAGGGAGGCGGTGGTGGTGGCCGTGGCCGTGCCCGTGACGCTTGCCCTGACGCTGCTCATCAACTATCTCTACGGGTACACGCTGAACCGGGTCACCCTGTTCGCCCTTATCTTCTCCATCGGCATCCTCGTGGACGACGCCATCGTGGTGGTGGAGAACATCAACCGCCACTTCCGCCTGCACCCCATCGAGCCGCTGACCGCCATCTTCGCCGTGGACGAGGTGGGCAATCCCACCATCCTGGCCACCTTCACGGTCATCGCTGCGCTCATGCCCATGGCCTTCGTGTCGGGCCTCATGGGCCCCTACATGCGGCCCATACCGGTGGGGGCTTCGGCGGCCATGCTGTTCTCGCTGCTCGTGGCCTTCATCGTGAGCCCGTGGTTGGCCTACCTGGTGCTGAAGAACGTGCGGCACGAGCCCGAGGAGGAGGAAGGCGGCAGGCTCCACCGCATCTACGGGCGTCTCCTCGGACCGCTTATCGACGACCCCATGAAACGAACGGCGGCCTTTGCCGTCATCTTCGGCCTGCTCCTGTTCGCCGTCGCCCTGCTCCCGCTCAAGGCGGTCACCGTGAAGATGCTCCCCTTCGACAACAAGAGCGAGCTCCAGGTCATCATCGACATGCCCGAGGGCACCACCCTGGAGGAGACGGCGGCGCTCGCCCGGGAAATGGGCGAGTACCTCAAGGGCGTGCCGGAGATGACCGACTACCAGGCCTACATCGGGACGGCATCCCCGTACAACTTCAACGGACTGGTGCGTCACTACTTCATGCGCAGCGGCGGCAACGTGGCCGACATCCAGGTGAACTTCACGCCCAAGGGCGCGCGGGACGCCCAGAGCCACGACATCGCCAAGCGCCTGCGTCCTCACCTCAAGGCCATCGGCGATCGTTACGGCGCGAGCATCAAGGTGGCCGAGATCCCCCCCGGGCCGCCCGTGCTCAGCACCCTGGTGGCCGAGATCTACGGCCCGCAGACCGATCGGCAGGTGGAGATCGCCCGGCAGGTCAAGGACATCTTCCTGAAGACCGAGAGCGTGGTGGACGTGGACTGGTTCGTGGAGGACGACCAGAGGAAGCTCGTCCTCGAGGTCGACGAGGTGAAGGCTGCTGCCAATGGCATAAGCACGGACACCGTCGCGAAGAGCCTGAACATCGCACTGGCCGGGTCGGTGGCGGGTCTCGTGCACCTGGAACGGGAGCGTGATCCGGTGGAGATCGTGCTGCGCATGCCGCTCCAGGAGCGCTCCGACCCCGCCCGTCTGCTCTCCACCGCGGTACCCACACCCACGGGCGGCTTCGTCCCGCTGGCCGAACTGGTCAGGGTCAAGGACGGCATCGTCGACAAGACCATCTACCACAAGAACCTCAAGCGGGTCACCTACGTGACCGGGGACGTGGCGGGCAGGGAGGAGAGCCCTGTCTATGCCATCCTGAACATGAAGGACGCCATCGCGAAGCTCAGGCTGCCTGAAGGCTACGAGCTGCAGCAGTACTCGGCCGTGCAGCCCTGGCTGGAGAACCGCTATGCCATGAAGTGGGACGGGGAATGGCACATCACCTACGAGGTGTTCCGCGATCTGGGGGCGGCCTTCGCGGCCGTGCTGGTCATCATCTACATCCTGGTGGTGGCGTGGTTCAAGAGCTTCGTGACCCCTCTGGTCATCATGGCCCCCATCCCGCTGACGCTCGTGGGTATCCTGCCTGGACACTGGGCCTTCGGGGCCTTCTTCACGGCCACGTCCATGATCGGGTTCATCGCCCTGGCGGGCATCGTGGTGCGCAACTCCATCCTGCTCGTGGACTTCATCCAGATGGAATGGCGGGAGAAGGGGGAGCTCAAGAACGCCCTCATCAAGGCAGGTGCGGTGCGCTTCCGTCCCATCGTGCTCACGGCTGCGGCCGTGGTGGTCGGATCCTTCGTCATGCTCTTCGACCCCATCTTCCAGGGCCTGGCCATCGCCATGATGTTCGGGGCCGTGGGCTCCACCGTGCTCACCCTGGTCATCGTACCCCTGCTCTACTACCAGATCTTCAGGAACCGTCCATGCCCCGCCGGCCCGAAGGGGGAAAGCCGCGAGGAATGAGGGGGGATGCGCCATCACCCGTGCCCCAGGAGTGAGGCATGCCGGGGTCTTGAATTCAGCCACCCATGAACTATGAAAGGAAGAAAGACTGCACGGCATTGTGGGCGGCATGCATGATCCGCTTCCGGGACGGCGCACAAGGTCGTCGAAGGAGGTCGGTCATGAAGCATGTCCTGTTGTCGGCCATAAGCTTCGCTGCCTTTGTCACCCTCTTTTCATCCGGCATCTCCCGGGCCGAGGTGCGCACCCAGGAAGTACCCTACGAACAGGGCGGCGCCCGGCTCGTCGGTTACCTGGCTTACGACGGTGCGGTTACGGGTCCCCGGCCGGCGGTGCTGGTCGTCCATGAATGGTGGGGGCTCAACGACTATGCGAAGAGACGCACCAGGCAGCTGGCTGAACTGGGCTATGTCGCCTTCGCAGCGGACATCTACGGGGACGGCACCGTGGCGAAGGACGCCAAGGAGGCTGGCGCCCTGGCCGGCAGGTTCAGGGGAGGCGACCGCGCCCTGCTGCGCGAGAGGGTCAGAGCTGGACTTGAAGCGCTCCTGAACAACCCGCTCACGGACAGGAAACGGGTGGCCGCCATCGGCTACTGCTTCGGCGGCACCGCAGTGCTCGAGCTCGCACGGAGCGGGGCCGACATCGCCGGAGTGGTCAGTTTCCACGGCGGGCTCGACACGCCCAATCCGGCTACTGCAGGCACACTCAAGGCAAAGGTCCTCGTCCTCCACGGGGCCGACGACCCGAACGTCCCGACCGCCCAGGTGAACGGTTTCGAAGAAGAGATGCGCAAGGCAAAGGCTGATTGGCAACTCATCATGTACGGCGGGGCGGTCCACAGCTTCACGAATCCGGATTCAGGGTCAGACCCTTCCCGGGGGGTGGCCTACAATGAAAAAGCGGACAGGCGCTCCTGGGAGCACATGAAGGTCTTCTTTGCTGAGATCCTGGGGAAACCCTGACGCCGTTCCATACGCCGGAAGAATACATGCACTGATCGAGCGGGCTGTTTTCCCCTCCATTGCCAAAATCGCGGCAGATTCTTGACCCGTACCCCGGGTCTGCGATTCATGAAAAATTCACCTGCAGCCGCTTCCCTCCTGTGATAGTATGGAGGCGCCGGACATGCATGGCACACATGCATTCCTTCAGCAGGGAGAGCGATGCAGAAGGTATACATACTCGACACGAACACCCTTATAGAAAACCCGGATTGTCTCGAAACGTTCAGGAACGGCCAGGAGAACAGGGTCCTCATCCCCTACTCGGTCATCATGGAGCTGGACCGCCTCAAGACCAGGCCCGATCTGAACCACATCATCGCAGTGGTCGGGGACAGGCTCGAACACGACCAGGGCTTCGAGGTGGTCCACATTCCGGACAAGACCTACGCAGTGGGCAAGACCAACGACGACGACATCCTGGAGGATATCCGGTATGCCTTTTCCCATGCCGGGGAGTTCTTCGGCGGGCTTGAACCCGTGGTGGTCTCCAACGACCGGATGTTCCGGGTCAGGCTTGGCTGCGAGGGCATCAGGAGCCAGGAGTACAAGGACTCGAAACCCTTCCAGTCCCTGTCCCAGCAGTACACGGGCTTTGTGGGGTTCGAGGAGGAGAAGACCGCCAACTGCTTCTGGTGGGACCAGCAGAACAAGCTCTGGTTCGAGGGGACCGGCACGGCCATGGATTACGAGCATACCCCGTGGGCGGTGAAGCCCCGGAACGTCTACCAGAACTGCGCCATGGAGCTCATGCTGAGCAGGCACATCGACGTGGTGACGCTCCAGTCCGAGGCGGGGTTCGGAAAGACCCACATAGCGCTGGCCTGCGCCTTCGAGCTCGTGCTCCAGAAGCCCAGAGAGTACGGCAAGATCTTCATCTTCAAGCCCGTGGTGGAGATCGGCGAACGCCTGGGCTTCCTGCCGGGCGACGAGAAGGAGAAGCTGGCCCCGTACATGCGGGGGATCACCGACCTCATCATGAAACTCCATGGACACCGGCCGGCAAACGCCCTGTTCACGGATCCCAAGGCGGCCAGGCTCGAGCTCAACCCGAAACGGATCGAGGTCATCAGCCTCAACTTCATCCGCGGCATGAACATCGAGGACGCCATCGTCATCATCGACGAGGCGCAGAACATTACCCGCTACGAGACACGGGCGCTCCTGACGCGCATGGGCGAGCACGTGAAGTGCTTCGTCCTCGGCGACACCCACCAGGTGGACCATCCCTATCTCAATGCGTACAACAACGGCCTGAACTGGATCGTCACCAAGTTCAAGGGACACCGCAACTACGGCCACATGGTCCTCAAGGGGAGCAGGTCCCGCGGCCCCATCACCGACCTGGTCCTGAAAACGGACCTGTAAGACAGACCCGCTGCGGAGACCTGCAGCAGAAGGGAGAACATCATGAAGGAAAAAGCATTTCAGGAACTGTATCCGGATGAATTGAGCCACTGCTACGGGTGCGGAAGGCTCAACGAGCACGGCCTTCATATCAGGAGCTACTGGGAGGGGGACGAGAGCGTGGCCCTGTTCACACCACGGCCCTACCATATGGGAATGCCCGGATTCGTCTACGGCGGGCTCATCGCCTCGCTCATCGACTGCCATTCCACGGGCACCGCTTCCGCGGCGGACTGCAGGATGGCCGGCTACGAGGTAGGCTCCGGGTCAGCGCCCAGGTACGTCACCGCGTCCCTGCATGTGGACTACCTGCGCCCTACCCCGCTCGGCGTGGAGCTTACCATCCGTGGAAAGGTGGAGGAGATCTCGGAGCGCAAGATCATCGTCACCAGCACGGTGTCCGCAAACGGTATCGTGTGTGCCAAGGGCAGGCTGGTTTCCGTGAAGATTCCTGCCACCATGTCACCTTCCCGCACAGACAAGTAACGTGCGGAAGATGGGGAACCGCGCGGGTTTGGTACCCGCTCTCCTTACCTGTCCCTGAACTTCGGTTCCCGCTTCTGGGAGAAGGCGGCAACGCCCTCCTTCTTGTCCTCGCTCGCGTAGCAGATGCCGAACTGCTCGCGCTCGTACTTCATGGCGGAATGGAGGTCCATGGCGCCGCCTTCGTGCACGGCGCGGAGGGCGGCCTGGACGGCAACTCTGCTCTTGGCCGCAATGGCCCCCGCAAGCTTCATGGCCTCGTCGACCACCGTTCCCTTCGCCACCGCCCTGTTCACGAGCCCGTACTCCTCGGCCTGCTTCCCGTTGAGGAAGTTGCCGGACAGGATGAGCTCCAGAGCCCTTCCCGCACCTATGAGCCGCGGGGTCCTCTGGGTTCCGCCGTATCCCGGTATGATGCCCAGCTTGATCTCGGGCAGCCCGAGCGTGGCTGCCTCATCCGCCAGCCTGATATGGCACGCGAGCGCCATCTCCATGCCGCCGCCGAGGCAGAACCCGTTGATGGCCGCAATGACCGGTTTGTCCGCATGCATGAACAGATGGGAGATCTCCTGGCCGGGTATCAGGAAGTCGGCACCCTCCTGGGCGGTCTCAAAATCGTTGAGTTCGCTGATGTCGGCCCCTGCGATGAAGGCCTTCCCGGCGCCGGTGAAGACAATGACCCTCACGGCCTTGTCGGTCAGCGCCTTGGCGAGCGTATCGCGGATGTCCGCCAGGACGGGCCTGCTCAGGGCGTTCATGGGAGGATTGCTGATCTCCATGAGGGCGACGCCCGCCTCATTCACGGTATAGGTACACTTCTTACCTTCATTGACCTTGGTCATACCTGTTCCCCCTTCCCGAAGATTGTTCGTTAACGGACGGCTCCCGCCATGGTAATACGCCAGACGGGAAAATGCACCTGGATTGTAAGATGCGGGGGGAGACTCCTTCACGTCACCTGATCATCAGGGTTCCGGCATCAGCCCTTCCGGGCGATCCCCGCTTTTTGCAGGATGTCCTCCATCAGACACCACCGGGTAAAGGCCGATTGCAGCAGGTTCAATCCCACGAAAGCGGTGAGGAAGAGCCAGTACCTGCCGTGAAATTGAGCCAGCAGCAGCGACGCCACGATGAGCGACCCGGCTATGGCCCGGATCCACTGTTCCATCTTCATGCCACACCTCCCTTTTCACCACCTTGTAGGAGCTGCAGTCCGGCGTTTCAACGGCAGGCCGCAAAGGACGACTCCCCTACCGGGAATGCCAGGCTGGAACGACAGCGACATTTTCAATCATTGACAGAATGAATGACGATTCATTATACTCGAAAGACGCAGTTGCTCGTCCCCATCAAACATCGAGAGAAGGAGACACGACACATGGCATCTAACTTCCTGTATTCAACCCGTGACCACAAGTTTATTCTCAAGGAATGGCTCGACCTGTCCAAGGTGTTCGAGGCCGGCCGATTCAAAGGCGGCTACAGCGTCGATGACGTGGACTCCATCCTCGAGAACGCCTACAAGATAGCGAAGGAGGCCATCGCTCCCACCAACGACGACGGCGACACCATCGGCGCCAAGTACAAGGACGGCGTGGTGACCACACCCGACTCCTTCAAGAAGGCCTACTGGGCGATCCAGGAGAACGGCCTGGGCTCCAGCAACGCAGACCACAGCGATCCCAGCTCCCTGCCCCTGTGCGTCATGGGCGCCACCAACGAGTACCTTGCTGCCGCGAATGCAGCCCTGGGCCCCTATGCCATGGCCACCACCGGTTCTTCCGGCCTCATCCGCGACTTCGGCAATGAAGAGTTGAAGAAGACCTACCTGCCCAAGATGTGGAACGGCCAGTGGTCCGGGACCATGGACCTCACCGAGCCCAACAGCGGCTCCGACGTGGGCGATCTCACCACCAAGGCCATCCCCACCGATAAGCCGGGCGTCTACAAGATCGTGGGCACCAAGTGCTTCATCACCGGCGGCGACCAGGACATCACGGAGAATATCATCCACCTGACCCTGGCGCGCATCGAGGGCTGCCTGCCCGGGACCAAGGGCATCTCCCTGTTCGTGGTGCCCAAGTTCCTGCCCGACACCAACGGCGAGAAGGGCGAGTTCAACGACGTGAACTGCGGCGGCATCGAGCACAAGATGGGCATCCGCGGCTCCGCCACAGCCATCGTGAACTACGGCGAGGAAGGCAAGTGCATCGGCTTCCTGCTCGGCGATGTTCCGGTGGACGGCAAGGGCGCAGGCATGGCGCAGATGTTCCAGATGATGAACGAGGAGCGCGCCGTCACCGGCCTGGCCGGCCTGTCCGCAGCCACCGTGGCCTACAACAACGCGTGCATGTACGCAGCCGGCCGCATCCAGGGCCGCCAGCTCACCAACCCCAAGGCAGGCCGCGTGCCGATCATCAAGCACGAGGACGTGCGCCGCATGCTCATGTTCCAGAAGTCCATCACCGAGGCCTCCCGCGCCATGATCGGGGTGTCCTACTACGCCATGGACATCGCCGAGAACACCGACGACGAGAACCTCAAGAAGTGGGCCAGGGGCCTCATCGAGGTCAACACCCCCATCATCAAGGCCTGGTGTTCGGACCTGGCGTTCCTTTCGATCTCGGAAGCCATGCAGTGCTACGGCGGCTACGGCTTCTCCGAGGAGTACCCCATCGCCCAGCAGCTCCGGGACTGCCGCATCTACCCCATTTGGGAAGGCACCAACTTCATCCAGTCCATGGACCTCATCGGCCGCAAGTGGATGATGGCCGGCGGCTCCGTGTTCGCTGCATGGCTCGGCGAGATCGAGAAGTTCGCGAACGAGAACAAGAACAGTGAGAAGTTCGCCCCGCAGGTTGCCCTTCTGGAAGAAGCGCTCAACCAGTACAAGGAGATCCAGACGACCATGGCCAACTACCTCGGCCAAGGCAAGTTCAGCATGATCGGCTTCTACGCCACCCGGATCCTGCACGCCACCGGCTACCTCTACGGCGCCAAGCTGCTCCTCGAGATGGCCCTCATCGCCCAGAAGAAGATCGACGAGCTGGGCGCAGAGCACTTCGAGTATCCCTTCTATGCGGGCAAGGTGGCCTCAGCGAAGTTCTTCTGCCACAACATCCTGCCCGTGACCGGCAATATCCTGCGGGTCATCAAGGAAGGCGACACCAGCGTCATGGACGTCCCCGAGGCATCATTCCTCACCATGTAACGACTTCAGGCTACGATCAGAGGGACGGGGAACCCCCGTCCCTTTTCATCAATCTTGTGAAAAAATGAGGGAGAGCCCCCCGGCTCCCCCAAAGTGATATCCAGTAAATACAGTGTAGGGTCTGTGTACACTGTACTATCGGCATATCTTTTCTTTTTTATAAATATTTAAATGTCCATATGAGGATTCGGAACGTCTCCCGCTCAAGGGTGGGCACGATGGCGTCCTGCCCCTAGGGGAGCTGCCTGGTGTCCTGAAGAACGACCCTGCCTTGAAGGGCCTGCAGCGCCCGGTCGAGATTCTCCTCATCCACGCGGATGCACACCCCGCAGTCCGAGCTGATGTGCTTCGGTACGGGGATGATCTTGTGGGCGATGTCGACCGCCTTTAGGATCTTCTCGGCCTGCAGGGCCGCACTCACCGACTCGAAGAGGAGGACACTGCGCGGTGGCATCATATCCTGACGAGCCTGCCCGCGGTGAGCATGCTCCGTGCGATGTCGTACATGTTGGACACCGAGCCCGCGGCGAGCCTGTCCTTGATCTCGAAGAAGTTCAGGCAGGTCCCGCAGACGAGGATCTTCGTCCCGGCCTCGGCCAGGGCCCCGAGATCGTCCAGGACCTCGGATCCCTCCACGGTGAGCTTCACCCCGGCGTTGAAGAAGATCATAACATCCGGCCTGGGCGTCGTGTCCAGGAGGGTATGGAGGAAGCTCTTCATGAGCACGCCCCCGAGGGTGTCGTCCCCCGTGCCCATGGTGTTGGATGACACGGCCACCACCACCGGGCCGGTGGTGGATATGATGTCTTCGGCCAGAGCGCAGGTTTCGCCTTTCGTGATGGCGATCCTGGCCTCTTCGTCCTGCTGCTCCACGGTGAAGGCATACCCCAAGCTTGAGGCGAGCTTCTTCACGTTCTCGCGCGCTGCCGTGTCGTTCACGATGACCAGCACCTCCTCGTGCCGCTCAAGGGCCTTCTTGGCGAGAATGACGGGCTGGGGGCATGCCAGGCCCCGGGCGTCCACGGTATGGCTCATAGGTACCTCCTGTTCTGTCATGGATTGTTGACGATGGACGATACGGCCTCCAGGGCCGACCGGATGTGCGTCTCGGTATTGAAGTACCCGATGCCGAGCCGCACGGTGCCGCCCGGGAAGGTCCCCAGGGTACGGTGTGCCGATGGCGCGCAGTGCAGGCCGGGCCTCGACATGATGCCGTACCCGTCGTCGAGCCGGAAGGCGATCTCGGACGCGTCCATGCCGTCGATGGTGAACGACACCACCGCAATACCTTTCCCCGGATCGGCGGGACCGTGGATATGCACACCGGGGATGGCGCCGAGACCCTCCAGGAGCATCGATACCAGGGCCGACTCATGCCTTCGTATGGCTGCCACGCCCTGCGACGCCACGAAGCGCACCCCTGCGAGCAGTCCCGCGATGCCCGGAGTATTCGGCGTGCCCGCCTCGTACTTGTCGGGCATGAAGAGTGGCTGCTCCTCGTGCTCCGATGCGCTTCCCGTGCCCCCGGTCATGAGCGGGGAGATGCGCTCCTCGAGCCCTTCCCGGACGAAGAGTCCTCCCGTGCCCTGGGGGCCGTAGAGGGACTTGTGCCCGGTGAAGGCGAGGAGATCGACGTCCATGGCGTCCACGTCGATGGGAAGGCACCCTGCGGTCTGCGCTGCATCCATGCAGAAGGGGATGCCTTCAGCCCGGGCGATGGCCCCCACCTCGGCCACCGGCATGACGGTGCCCGCCACGTTGGATGCATGGGTGAGGACGATGAGCCGGGTATCCTTCGTGAAGGCCTTCCGGACGTCGCCGGGGTCGAGCTCGCCGGTTTTCGAGCAGGGCACGGTGCTGACGGAAACCCCCCGCCGATGGGCAACGCTCAGGGGTCGCATCACCGAGTTGTGCTCCATGCTGGAGGTGATGACGTGATCTCCCGGTCCGAGCAGCCCGTTGATCACAATGTTGAGCGCCTCGGTGGCGTTTTTGGTGAAGACGATCCTCAGCGGGTCGGCTGCACCGAACAGCGCAGCCGTTTCCTGACGTGCGTCCGCGATGATGCGGGCCGCCTCGACGGACAGGCTGTGTCCCGACCTTCCCGGGTTGGCCGCAGTATCCCTCAGGGCACGCTCTACGGCCTCGATGGCCGCCTCGGGCTTGGGCCATGAGCTGGCGGCGTTGTCGAGATAGATGGCTGCTCTGTCTTCCATGGATCATCCCCCCGCATCTTCCGGATGCACTTCCGGTACAGGCACCCCAAGGACTCGCCAGAGCATTAGAGCATCAGGCCACGGGTGTCAAATGCTCAAAGGGAATGCGTGGCTCTATATATTCTTGTCCTGAATATAACCTCTGGGAACGAACCTCCCCAGGGGCCAGGTTCCATGCGCAGCAGAATGAAAAGAGGCAGTACCTAAGCCAGGCCCGCCACCTCTGCGAAGTTGTCTCCCAGCAGCCTCGAACGTATGCCCGTATCCGGGAACATCCGCTCGATGCGTCGCTTGATGAAGCCGTAGTCGTACCTGCCGTCGGGCCCGTGGAAGCCGTAGGGTCCGTCGGTTCCGAAGAAGAGCCGTTCCGGACCGAGAAACGCCGCCGCATCGCGAGTGGCCCGCTCGCTCGTGTAGCTCGTCTGGGAGAGGTCGAGGAAGACGTTCCTGCGCCCCTTGATCCTGGACCACCCGAGGGAATATTCCGGAAAGCCCGCATGGGCGAGGATGAGCTTGAGGTCGGGCACCCTCTCCAGCAGGGCCTCGTAGTTCCCTTCCTCGCCGAACCCCGCATGGATGAGCAGTGGCTTGCCGGTCCGGGCCAGCCGCTCGGCCACGGGCGCGAGCTCCACGGGAGAGAAATGGTGCCAGAAGGGATGCGCCTTCACCCCGATGAAGCCGGGTCTCTCCCGGTACTTCTCGAACTCGGCCACCTGGTCCTTCCGGCCCCGGGGGTTCACGAAGATCCAACCGAGGAAGCGGTCCGGAAACCTGTCCACGGTCTCGAAAACCTTGCCGTTGTCCGGGTCCGGATCGATGGCATACGGCTTACCCAGTATCTTGATATCCCCCTTGTCCGTGAAGTCGGACACCAGCACCCGGGCCACGGCCCTGGTATAGGGGTTCTCGATGAGGGCCTGCAGGATGGCAAGAAGGAACCTGGGCGGCTCACGGAAGGGTGCGATCATGCTCCCCATGAGCGCGTTCTTCTCTATCCCGCATGCGTCCATCTCCCTGAGCAGCGTATCCACGGAGAAGACCCTCTCTTCCAGGTGATAATGACAGTCAATGACCATGAAACCTCCCCTATTCGATCGTGCAAAAACCGTCCCGCCTCGGCGGGAAGGCGTGACCGGAATTATGGGGACATCATACCACACCCACGGGATACCTCAAGGTGCGGGAGGGAAGCCAGCCCCTTCTCAGCAGAACTGCTTCATGATCATCTGGGTCGACAGCACCCCCATCAGCGCGCTGTTGTCCCTGAACCCGGCGCGGTCGAGGCGGGAGCACTTCGCGATGAGGGCGTCCACGCGGTCCGGGTCGAAGATACCACCGGTCGCCACGGCGTCCCGTGCGAGGTACGGCGCCACTTCAGGCCTCAGGGAGCCCCTGCTGAAGAAGGCCTCCTTGTTGGGGGCGCCGTAGGGCTGCTTGACCCGGGAGAAGATCTCACCGGGCAGCTCATGCCTGAACGCCCTCTTCAGGATGTACTTCTCCTTGAGCCCCCTGAGCTTGAGCCGCGGGTCCAGGCGCGAGGCATACTCCGCAAGGCGGTGGCTCAGGAAGGGGTATCTGCCCTCCACACCGTGGGCCATGGTCATGCGCTCGCCCTGGGACGAGAGGAGGTACCCGGCCAGCAGGAGCTTGATCTCGAGGTACTGGGCCTGGTTGAGGGGGTGCCACGAGGGAAACGCCTCGGGCATCATGCCGGCCAGCTCGTCCACCGGGTCGTAGGCGCCGACAGCCCCGCGGAATTCCTCGGTGAAATACTGCTTGATGGCCGACGTGTTGCGCCAGGTGGGGAGGTGGGAATAGCCGAAGTGCGCCGTATCGAGGAGGTCCTCCCGGTAGAACGACATGAGGAGTCGGCCCGAGCGTTTCATCTGCACCGGCGAGTGGGGGTACAGGGCGTAGAGCAGGAGCGGCCGCACGCTCGAGTCAGGGTGCCGCGACCAGAACCTCCGGATGAGGGCCTCCTTGAAAATGTCGTACCCGCCGAAGAGCTCGTCCGCACCCTCGCCGGTGAGCACCACCTTGATGCCGCCTGCCCGGGTGAGCTCCGAGAGGAGGAACATGGGCGCCGGCGCCGACCTGAGCACGGGCGTCTCGGTATGCCACACGACCTGCTCGAACACACCGCCGATGTCCTCATAGGTGATCTTCCGCACGTGGTGGTGGGTGCCGAGGCTTTGACCCATGGTCTCCTGGAAGAGGGACTCGTCAAAGGCCGGATCGGCGAAGCTCACCGAGAAGGTCTCCATCCCGGGCACGTACTTCTTCACAAGCACGGAGATGACGCTGGAGTCGAGCCCTCCGCTCAGGTACGCGCCCACCGGCACGTCGGAGCGGAGCCGCAGCGATGCCGACTCGTCGAGGATCTCCCGGAGGCCATCCATGGCCTTCTCCTCGTCACGGACGTCGTGGTCCCCATCCGGGGGAAAGGCCACGTCCCAGTAGATGAAATCCCTGCGTACACCGTCCTCGAAGACCATGCACTGGCCGGGTCTGAGCTGGTATACGCCCTCGAAGACCGTCCTGGGGGCCACGGCGGACCAGAACGTGAACACCTGGGCCATGCCCTCGGGAGACAGCCGGAGCCTGCCCAGCATGGGCAGCATGGCCTTGACCTCGGAGGCGAAGATGAGGGTATCGCCGTGCATCGCGTAGTACAGGGGGGCGATCCCGAAGCGGTCCCTGGCGAGCACGAGCCGTCTCCTCGGTGCGTCCCACAGGGCGAAGGCGAACTGCCCCTCCATGTGCTCGAACATATCGAGGCCGTGCTCCTCGTAGAGGTGCAGGATCACCTCGATGTCGCAGCTCGTCCGGAACCGGTGACCCCGGGAGGCCAGAGAGGCCGTGAGCTCGCGGTAGTTGAAGATCTCGCCGTTGGCGCAGACATGGATCGTTCGGTCCTCGTTGCTCATGGGCTGGGCCCCGGAGGCGAGATCGATGATGGAGAGCCGTCGGTGCCCCAGGAGCACGGAGCCGTCCTGGAACAGCCCCTGTCCGTCCGGTCCCCGGTGGACCACGCTGGAGAGCATCCTCCGCAGTGCCTGTTCGCTGACGCCCGTTGCGCGTCCCGGATGGTAGATCCCTATGATACCGCACATGGTTGACCGTCCCTTTCCGTTCTGTGGTGCAACATCGTATCAGATCCTGCACATGACCATCTGCCAGAATGGTGCCAAGGATACGGTCCGCACCTTCCGTGCATGCCCGGCAGGCATGCCGGATCCTCTCCGGGCGGGGATCTGCAGGGGAACTCCACCATACCCCCGGCGGCTCCCCTGCCATGGACGGGACGGACCGCCGCCCTTCCTGACGATCCTTTTTTGTTCCGTCTGCAGGTTCATCCTACATTTTCGTTCCTTTCTCCTCCCCCCGCCTTCTTTCCGCGTCCATGCACAAATCCGCGCCGCGACACAAAAGCCCGACCGAATTGCGCGTGAATCCGTGCCCGTCCGGATGTGGCATTGCCCTTGCTCATCACCCCAGGGAAAATTCCATGGAGGAGGTTTGCACATGCCACCCATCGACAGGGCCGACACCGCCTTCGTCCTCGTTTCCGCCGCGCTCGTCATGATCATGACGCCCGGCCTCGCCGTCTTCTACGCCGGCATGGTGAGGACCAAGAACGTGCTGGGCACCATCATGCAGAGCTTCATCCTCATCGGGGTCATCAGCCTCGAGTGGGTCTACCTGGGGTACACCATGTCCTTCGGCCCCGACGTGGCGGGCGTCATCGGCGATCTCTCGTGGTTCGGCCTCAATGGCGTCACCACCGCCCCCCACGAGGCGTACGGCCCCACCATCCCCCACCTGGTCTTCGCCGTGTTCCAGTGCATGTTCGCGGTCATCACGCCGGCGCTCATTACCGGAGCCTTTGCCGAGCGCATGCGCTTCGGGCCCTTCCTCGTCTTCAGCGTCCTGTGGGCCGTTCTCGTCTACAACCCGGTCTGCCACTGGGTGTGGGCTACGGGGGGGTGGCTGAAGGAGCTGGGGGTCATCGACTTCGCCGGGGGGCTCGTGGTCCACCTCGCCTGCGGGGCCGCGGCCCTGGCGGCCGTGACGGTGGTCAGGCCGCGGAAGGGCTACGGCTCTGAGAACTTCATCCCCCACAACCTGCCCATGACGCTCATCGGCACGGGTCTGCTCTGGTTCGGGTGGTTCGGCTTCAACGGGGGCAGCGCCCTGGCCGCCGACGGCATCGCGGGCGGCGCCTTCGTGGCCACGCACCTCGGCGGCATGGCGGGGCTCGTCACCTGGGTGGTCGTCGAATGGTACCACCGCGGCAAGCCCACCACCCTGGGCGCGGCCTCCGGGGCGGTGGCGGGGCTCGCCACCGTCACCCCGGCCTCCGGCTTCGTGACGCCGAACGCGGCGGTGGCCATCGGCTGCCTGGCCGGTCTCGTGTGCTATGCCTGCGTTGCATCGAAGCAGCGCATCGGCTATGATGACAGTCTCGACGTGGTGGGGATCCATGGAGTGGGCGGAGTCGTGGGGACTCTCCTCGTGGGCGTCTTCGCCACGAAGGCGGTCAACCCGGCGGGTGCCGACGGCCTGCTGGCGGGCAATCCATCGCTGCTCGTCTCCCAGGCCATCGGGGTCGTGGCTGTGGGTTTATTCGTCTTCTGTACGAGCTGGGTCCTGCTCAAGGTCATCGACCGCCTGTACGGCCTGCGCGTACCTGAGGACATCGAACTCCAGGGCCTGGACCTCGGCGAGCACAGCGAGACCGCATACAGCGCCTGACATTTCATGGAGGAGGTTGCATGAAGAAGATCGAGGCCATCATCAAGCCCTTCAAGCTCGACGACGTGAAGAAGGCACTGAGCGACATCGGCATCACGGGCATGACCGTCACCGAGGTCAAGGGACACGGCCGCCAGAAGGGGCACAAGGAGATCTACCGCGGCGCCGAATACCAGGTGGACTTCCTGCCCAAGATCAAGATCGAGATCATCGTGGAGACCTCCATGGTGGACCCGGTGGTCGGGAAGATCATCGAGTCCGCACGCACGGGAAAGATCGGCGACGGCAAGATCTTCGTGCTGCCCGTGGAGGAGGTGATCCGGGTGAGGACCGGGGAGAGCGGCAAGGACGCGATCTGAAGCGACCCCGGCCATGGCCCGAGCGTCAGGTCGCCATCTTCAGCAGCCTCGCGGCGTTGTCGTGGAAGATCTTCCTTTCCAGGGAGCCATCCCCGCTGCAGGCGATCTTCACGGCCTTCATGGCGGTCTTCCTGCTCCCCCACGGCCAGTCGGTGCCGTACATGACCCGCTCCGGACCGAAGCTCGCCACGAGCTCCCTGATCTTTTCCGGCGGCTGGAACGAGATATCCACGGACACGTTGGGGTATGCCGAGAGCAGGGAGATCACCTCCCGGACCTGGAACAGCCCGGCATGCCCCGCGATGAAGTTCACCCCGGGGAATGCCTTCACGAGGTCCCTGCAGGGGGGTATCTCCGAGTAGCTCGGGTTCTCCCGGTACTTCTCTCCGTCCATGTAGTATGAGCTGTACCCGCAATGGAAGAGCACGGGCAGACCGTGGGGCGCGAAGGCCTCCACGGCGGCAAAGGTCTCCCTGCTGGTCAGCGGGATGTTCTGGATGGTGGCATGGAGCTTGAGCCCCCTGGCACCTGCCGCCACGTCGGCACCAAGCAGGGCCTGGACATCTTCGATGCGCGAGTAGTCCACACTGGTGAAGGGGATGATGCCCGCGTCCTTCGCCGCGGCCTTCCTCAGGTCCGCGAAGGTCACGTAGGGGGCGATGGGCATGCATGCCGTATAGGTCACCCCTGCCTCGTCCATGGACTTCCGGCAGTTCTCACGGGTGGCGGTGAAGTTCCTGGCCCGTTCCGCCCGGGTGACTATATCCCCCATGATCCGCTGCAGCGCCTGGCCGCCGACGAGGTCCCGGTGCAGGAAGGCCTCCGATATGGAGATGGGATCGAAGATCCGCGCCTTCTTCACGCCGGTCATTTCAATGAGCGAGCCGCCCCCGGGGTAGAGGATGTCGCCGAGATGGGTGTGGACATCTATGACAGGTTCCATACATACCTCCTTGGTCATGGTGTTCTTACAAAATCATCAGATCAGATGCGCCCGGTGCCTGGACATGCTGCGCATGTAGGAACCTGAGGTGCTTATTCCGCTATTTAGTCATTTGACTAATAATTATCATTACCATTCACCCCTGCCCTTGTCAATTCCGGATTCATCTTTCCGACCCATGCGGGCGCTTATGGACTCTTGGACAGGTCAGCCTTTTAGGGCATCAGGATGGTATCTTATTTATTCGAGGTTCGATTGTTTCAAGAATCTCAATGAATTTGTTTACCTCTAAAAATCGGGCAGAGTTGCATTTCTGCCGGGCATACGATATTCAATTTTTTTGAGAATTATATGTACGTGGAAAGGCTTGGGGAAAAGAGTAGATTTCTCATACAGATAAAGGTTCAACCAAGAGCTCATGTAGTGAAGAATAGAAGGTCATGAAAGTACTATTGCCCATGGCACCATTTTCTGCAGGAGAGGTGGCTGATGTAAATCCACCCCGCCTGGATCAGGCTTTTGTGAACGATTCGGTAGATGGTCCTACTGGCAAGATCCCTCGGGTCTCGTCTTCCCTGAAGCGTGAAGATCACTGTGGTACGATCAAAGCCCGTTTGGGAGTGAACAGGATGAACTACATAGTTGATCCTGGCCTCTATGCTCTTGGTGAACCGGATAAGAATTCCCCGGTGCTGGTAACGAGCAACTACAAGATGAGCTTCGATTTCCTCCGTCAGGCTATGTCAGGAAGAAGCGCCTGGATCCTTAGCCTTGATACGCGGGGAATTAATGTATGGTGTGCTGCAGGCAAGGGGACATTCGGGACGCATGAGTTGGTGCGTCGTATCGCAGCTAGCGATTTGAAAAATTTGGTTACACACCGTGACCTCATCCTTCCGCAGCTTGGTGCTCCGGGCATAGCAGCCCACTTAGTGAAACAGCTCTCAGGGTTCAAGGTGCATTACGGCCCTGTTCTGGCGAAGGACATTCCTGTGTATCTTGATACAGGGATGAAGGCTACCCCGGACATGAGGCGAAAAGATTTTCCTCTTGAAGAACGTATGGCGCTCATCCCTATAGAGCTCCTTGATGCTCTCAAGGCAACCATTATTGCAATTCCTGTCCTCTTGATCATCATCGGTCTCAGTGGGAGCGAGGGTTTCATAGAAAACATCGTGACTGACGGTGCTGTCCCTATCATTGCCATAATGGGGGCTGTTATATCAGGGGCAGTGCTGAACCCGATTCTCCTCCCATACCTACCCGGCCGGGCCTTCACGACAAAGGGGTTCACTATCGGAATCCTAACAGCCTTATTCCTGCTCCCGCTTTCGGGGTTCAACATATATACCGTGAAAGGTATAGCAACAATATGCGCCTGGTTTCTTATAATTTCTTCCATTAGCGCATTTCTGGCCATGAACTTCACGGGTGCTTCCACGTACACGTCTCTTTCCGGGGTGAGGAAAGAAATGAAGTGGGCCCTTCCTCTTGAGATTGGAACAGGCCTGATCGGACTAGCAGTCTGGGTCTTTTCGAGGTTTGCCTTATAGGGGTGCGTTCATGAAGAAGCTACTATACCTCAGAGATGTTGCAACCCTGCAGCTCGATGTAACCAGGTGTGTCGGGTGCGGCATGTGCATGGAGGTCTGCCCCCACGAGGTATTCCGAATGAACGGAAAACGTGTGCAGATCCAGAACCGGGACGCCTGCATGGAGTGTGGCGCATGCAGCAGGAACTGTCCGACTGATGCGCTGTCTGTCCAGGCCGGAGTGGGATGTGCAGCCGCCGTGATCAACAGCATGCTTGGTCGTGATAATGCATCATGCTGTTGTGTTATTGATGCCCAGAACCAGTCATGCCAAGACTCCAGAGGTAAGAACTCCAACTAACCGGTATTCATCTGCGATCAAGATCATTTGTCTTGCCTGCATATTGTCAATCGTTGATCTCTGCGATAAATTGATGGTTCTCATGCCCCCGGAGCGACCATTGATAACGCAAAAGAAATGTCGGTTTTGTTGTACCAGAGAAACAGAAGATAATGCACCAGGTGTCATGAGGTGGAATGAATCGGTTCACTGCTTAGGTTCCAAACCATGATCATCGCTCTCAAGCTCTATATAACCAAATCAGTATCAAGATGATCTGCCTTCGAGCTATCGTGAACACGCCTTCTTAATTTGTTTTGAAACGCTTTTCTTTCCATTGACCGACTTTCTCTCTGCACGGACCAGGCGCAATTCGAGGCGGCAACCGAGAGCATGTGCGTACTTCTGCAACGTGGCCAGAGAAGGAGAGTGCTTTCCTTTGCCTGATTCCAATCTTGCTATTGCGGACTGCGTTGTGCCGATGCGTTCGGCAACCTCCGCCTGTGTTATGCCTGCGGTGGCACGTGCCTTGAGAAACTCGTCGAGAAGGCGGAACTCCTCGTCAAGCTGTTCATACTCTTCATTTACGTCTGAGCGCTCGAGTGCGCGCTTTTTAAGTTCTTTGTGTGTGAGCATGTTTCGCCTCCTTCATCCGACGTCGGGCTGTTTTGAGTTCTTTCAGCGGCGTCCTGTCTGTCTTCTTTATGAACTGGTGCAGTACAATACCCGGGCAATACCTTCGGGTGCCTTGAGCCGCAACTCGAACAATCCGTCACCCATCGCACGGGTATGTGGCATACCCAGGTTCGGGCCATACACCTCCATCCTGTCTGTATATCTGAGATAACGGCCAAGAAAGCCGGCCGGCATGGCAAGAATCTCTTCCTGCAATGCCTCACTGTAATAGACTATCGTCCATTCCACACAGGGAATATATCAAATATGCTATATTGATGCAAGATCAAAGAGCATGGTTTCCTGAAGCTCATGTGAAGATATCTTTCCTGCATAAAGTCAAAACCAGGAGGTGGATCATGCTAGTATCTCAAGGAATACATCCAGCAGAAGGAGATAGAATCTGATAAACACATCTTCCCCATCAAGTATGTTGCGGCCCATGCCATGGTCCAGAAAGCAGGCGGGATGGTTGGAGTTGCTCTTCGGCCTCATGACTTAAGGAGATATGCAGCAACCTATGCTTCACGATCAGGAGTCCCTATTGAGATTGTGAGCAAGGTAATCTTGCGGCATGCAAACCTCTCAACTACCCAGAGATATCTTGGTAAGATCAGTGACAAGGAGGCCTCCAGGTGGATTGATAACCTCTATTGTTGATCTCTTGATAAAGGGGCGAGGTCTTGACTGGCCTCGCCCCTCTTGTCCATCAGATATATAGATTTCATAAGTAGATCATCGGTTTTCAAGCTTCACAAAACCGTCACGATCTCAAAAGAATCATCGGTCCGGGCAAAGCAATCATATGATTTAGAATTTATGGTTTGTAAAAGTCAAACTCGACAATTGATAATGGATACTTATCAATGGTTGAGGAGAGGCGAACCAGAAAATTTTGAAGGAATCTTCACTATTGTCAAACCGGCTATAGTGGCGAAGATGTTAAAACTCATACCATCCGATGAACCTCTGCAGATGCTACACAGCTGTATCTCTATTCGAGAACCTTTACGATTCCGCCTGACATTATAGGATACCAAATTCTAGTTCATTTGATAGTTAATCTGGACAAAGGGAGTTATCATTATTTATATAACCCTGTCAGTAAAATCCTATTTAAAGAGGAGCAGTTGAAATGCGATTGCATAAAATTAAACCGTTATACATCCTGTTTTTTATGATTATAATGCTCTATGTCACTCCATCAAATGCAGCGTCGCCGTGGCCGATGTTCATGCACGATGCCCGTCATACCGGACGTTCCGAATATACGATTCCCGACCAGATAGCCCTCATGTGGGAAAGCGATGTTGCTTCACAGGAGATCACGGGGATGTCCATAAGCGTGGACGGAGATACGATCTACGCGGCCTCTGCGGATCATTACCTTTACGCCGTCGATGCCTCTGACGGGTCTGTCACATGGCAATACCAGGCTGAGCACGAGTTCGTCGGAACCCCTGCCGTGGATGAAAACGGCAACATATACATCGGTTCAAAGGATGATTATCTCTATTGTCTCTTTTGGGACGGCAAGCTGAAATGGAAAGAGAAACTCGATTCGGATGTGACAAGTTCCCCTGTCTTGTCCGATTCGGGGTTTGTGGTTGTGTGTACGGACGATTACCTCTATGCCTATGACTCGGCAGGAACATCGCTATGGATGTATGATCAGTGCGGCAGCTACTCCACTCCGGCAATCAGCGATGACGGAACAATATACATGGCTGGATCAGGGGATCTCCATGCGATAGACGAGAACGGGAACCTGACATGGGTTGCGGACTTAACACAGGCTGAGTACTCCTCGCCTGCAATCGGTGATGACGGGGTCATCTATTGCCCGGAAGGTCATAACTCAAGCTCTCCAGGGGCAATAAACGCGATTGATAGTGACGGATCTATTCTGTGGTCGTATGCCCTCGGGGATATGCCCTACCTGTCAAACCCTGCCACAGGACCCGATGGAACCATTTACATAGGATGTGATGACGACTATCTCTATGCGATTGATCCGGACGGCAGTCTGAAATGGCGTTACTTGATGGACAACAGTATGAATGGCTCATCTTTTGCGGTTGATGCAACGGGTAATGTCCTCACGATAGCGCAATCTGCAAATTCTTCACTCGTCGCCTTGAATTCACAGGGACAGCTGAAGTGGTCCGTGTATCCTGATTTCGAGTTCAGCAGTCAACTGCCTATAATCGGTATCGACGGAGTTGTTTTCGTTTCAACATGGGGAGGGGAGATCCTCGCGATTGGGAGTGGTGATCAAGAAAATATAGAAATGAATGGAAGCATTGATGAAAGCGGTGATGAAAGTGACGATGAAAGCGGTGGTAGTGGATGCTTTCTGATAGTCTCTGGCTCAGAAGATATGTCTGCTCCGGAGATGACCGTGTTAGTCCTTGGGGGAGTTACGTTGTTGATGGGTATTGCACGTAGAATAAAAAAGCTTACGTAAGCTTAAGTTATGTATGATACATATAACCAGGCAGGGTCATTGGTTGTCCTGCCTGGTTTTCTTATTTGCTGACCTAAGAATGAAAGATCCCGGACTTTATTAAAACTCTTTGTTTAGCTAAAAATGAGGATCTTTGACAACAGTTCAATCTCGCAACATAGGAGAAACCTTAGTCAATTCACTATAGCTCACAGTCTGGATTTGATGTCCCAATATGTTGATTATAATAACAAAGCAATGGTTCACATGTCCCCCTTGCCAACAATTGATAACGCAAAAGAAGCATCGATAATGTTAGGCCGGAGAAACTGAATAGTTTGTGCCATGGTCATGCAACAGCATCGATCGGCTTGCTGTATAGCCTTAAAACCCTGATCATCGGTTTTCATCTTTCTCGAAACCAAGTCAAAATGGTAACATGCAGCTCAGGGTTTTCATTACGAGACGTGTCATTTAAATTCATATCTATTGATATTCACAATGATAAGATTATAAATACTACCCCATCATGACATTGATGATCGATGAGCCATTCTTGTAATAGATTGATTATTAAGACATCCCTATAAGCTATTGAAGGGGGTAGAAGTATGGCCAAGCTATTTGAAGATTCTACAATTTCTGGAGTGACACTGAGAAATCGAGTTATCCGTACAGCCACACATGAGGGATTAGGCGATAAAGAAGGTAGACCGATGCCGGACTTAACAGATCTCTACCTTAGACTCGCCCGTGGAGGTGTGGGAGCAATAATAACCGGATATGCCGCAGTTCAGAAGAATGGACGAACTATGCTGAACATGCGTATGTTCGATCGTGATGAGTTGATTGAAGATTACAGGAAGATGAATACCCAGCTTGATGAACTCGGTGTCCCGATTATTAACCAAATTGCTCACGGAGGAGGTCAGACCAGTAAGAGAGTTATTGGGGAACAACCGGCCGCCCCTACAAAAAGAAAGTATCCGCTTTTCTCTAGCACTGCACGGGAGCTCTCTGACAATGAGATAGAGGAGATTATCAACAGCTTTGTATCGGCTGTCGAGCGTTCAAGGAGAGCGGGATTCAGTGGTGTCCAGTTACATGCCGCACATGGGTATTTATTGAATGAGTTCTTATCCCCGCATCTGAACATGAGGAACGATCGCTGGGGTGGAAGTCTTGAGAATAGGTTCAGAATAGTGGCTGAGATCATGCGGAGGTCACGTGAAAAGGTGGGGAGTTATCCTATTCTTGCGAAGATCAGCGCATATGACGGTGAAAAAAATGGTATCAGGATAGATGAAGGAGTGAAGATTGCTGAGGCATTTCAGAAGTCCGGGTGTGATGCCATCGAAGTGTCATGTGGAGGCAGTGAAGATGGCTTCAATGCAACACGTGTTCCGAAAGTTCCCATGGACGCAGCCCTCGCATTGATTCCTTGGTGGAGATCTCTCCCCAGAACACAGAAGATCTTAATGAGAATAATAGGCCCGCTTGTGCTTAAACGTAATTTCCCGCTGTACAATTTCAATGTCGATGCAGCTACCCACATAAAAGCAAACGTGGACATACCAGTGATAGTTGTCGGTGGAATTAGGCGCCTGAGAGACATGGAGAATATCATTTCTGAGAAGAAGGCGGATTATGTATCCATGTGCAGACCCTTTATTATAGAACCGGACATTGTGAATAAATTTCGATCAGGGACACAGGACGAGTCGAAGTGCATCAATTGTGGGTTCTGCCTTATGGGAGTTACAGGCGCCAAGGTGAGATGTTACTATGGGAAAATACGTCCGCCCAAGTGAGATCCTTGTAAGCTCATTCTGATGATATATTCAATCCACGCTTGTCTGGTAAGATGGGAACAAGTAATCAGGAAATCCACTTGCTATTTTCCTTCCAGCGCTTTATTTTAGGATAATCATCTAATGTAAAATAAAAATGAATCTTATTTTAGGTTCAAAGCAGGAAGAATGAAGCGAGCGATTCAAGGAAGGTATGTGACTATATCAACAGTGGGCGAGAAGGCTCAAGCCTTCGTGCCCGCACCGCTGCCTCCGCGTCCGCCTATAGACTGGACACCAGAACTGCGCAACAAGTTCGACCAGGCGCTGCTGGCACTTGGGCGACTGGACAGTGTTTCGACTTTGCTGCCTGACACTTCGCTTTTCCTCTATATGTACGTCCGCAAAGAGGCAGTGCTTTCCTCCATGATAGAGGGAACCCAATCGTCACTGTCGGACCTGCTGCTGTTCGAACTGGATCAAGAACCCGGCGTTCCTCTGGATGACGTGAGAGAGGTCAGCAATTATGTCGCAGCCCTAGACCATGGTCTACACCTGTTGGGTGGAGGGCTACCTCTGTCGTCTCGGCTGTTTCGGGAGATCCACGGTGTGCTTCTAGCCAAGGGCAGAGGAAGCAACCAGACACCGGGCAAATTCCGTCGCAGCCAGAATTGGATCGGCGGTACTCGGCCGGGTAATGCGGCTTACGTTCCACCCCCGGCTGAAGAAGTGATGGAGTGTATGAGCAAGCTCGAGCTATTCCTGCATGACAAACCGGAACCGACCTCGGTACTGCTTAAGGCAGCGCTGGCCCACGTGCAGTTCGAGACGATCCACCCGTTTCTTGATGGGAATGGCCGTTTGGGACGCCTGCTGATCACGCTACTTCTCTGTGGACAGAAGGTGTTGCGGGAGCCGATGCTCTACCTCAGCCTCTACTTCAAGACGCATCGTCAGTATTACTATGAACTGCTCAACAACATACGCATGACCGGCGACTGGGAAGCCTGGCTCGACTTCTTCGCCGAGGCGGTTTCTGTCACCGCCACTCAAGCTGTGGAGACAGCGCAACAGCTCCACGACCTATCGAATCGGGACCGGGACAAGATAAGCGGTTTAGGCCGGCCGGCGGCATCCACCCTACAGGTTCATAGGGCTTTGATGGAGCACCCCATCGCCACTTCAGGCTGGCTGGTGGAGAAGACAGGCATCACCCCGGCAACCGTCAACAAGGCGCTTAGTCACCTGGAAAAGATTGGTATCGTGAAGGAACTAACCGCCCAGAAGCGTAACCGTCTGTTCAGCTATGCGGGCTATATTGAGATCATGAATCGAGGTACTGAATTGCCAGGCACTTAATTGATTGATCAGAAAACCGACAACTCGTCGATTTGGAGGCTGAAGTTTTATCTTTAATGTACATTATCTTCACTTTTCCCAGATTGAAGATTTCTTCGATAGATGTGTACTCCCCATTTCAGCCGGGTAACTGTTGATTAAGCAAAAGAACCATCAATTCTAATAGCTCAGTGAAAGCAGAGATTATGCACCAGAAGCAGCGGGGTGATGTGCCTTCTTGAAAACCGCTGATTTCGTACCATTCCATACGATTCA
>ERZ795048.150-NODE-150-length-74449-cov-14.828494_pt1 | contig 74449 bp, 63 predicted proteins | sample MGYA00375132_ERZ795048 | MGnify/ENA primary metagenome ERZ795048 (study PRJEB30177, sample SAMN05720225) | activated sludge metagenome | isolation source: Anaerobic digester | place: Hong Kong | collected 2014-12-17 ...
TACACCATTTTCTCTCCATTCAACAAATATGTATCCGGCATTTGCGCCAGCAGCAACCGTTACTGTTTCCCCTGCACTGTAAGATGCTGCGCCGCTGAGTGCACCTGCTCCTGCCGGATTAGCACTGAGTGAGACAGTGTACTGATTCGTTACGGGGCCGAGTGATGGAATCGTGAATATAAATTCATCGCTCTTTGCATAAAGTCCGTTTCCATCACTTGCAACGACATACCACATGTAGGTATTGTTGTCTTCAAGTGCTCTGAGACTTGTGTACTTTGTAACGGTCATGACTTCTGCGAGTCTCTCAAAATCCATACCATTTTTCGAGATGTATATCTCGTACATGATACTGTTTCTCGATGTTGTCGTTACTCCCGTCCATTCAAATGTTGGCTTGAGGGTATTGACCGTAGACCCGTCTACAGGTTTGGAAAGTGTCGGTTTTTCCAGTATGGCTACGGATTCTATATCAAGTGATGTACCGTGAAGCGGTGATACTACATCTTTGATAACATAGCTGATCTTTCCGAAATGTCCTGTAAGATTTCTGGCCACAACTGTCTGCGGGTTGAACGGATTGACTTCAAACCAGAATTCTCTTGATCTTCCTGATATGTTGACCTCAGAAATCACGGAATTGAATTCTCTGTAAGCTGATTTGATATCCAGTGCCTGTCCGTTGACCGTAAATGTGAAACTGCTCTTGAGATCTTCAAAGTCTTTATAAAGGATATCACTCTGAAGTTCCACATAGATCATTGTCGCTGTATTGGATGTTGTTTCTATCTTGTTTCCGAGGCTGTCTACTGCAATGACATTCTGTACGAACGTCTTCGGATTCTGATACCAGATTTTACTGGATGTTGCATCTACATCTGTACAAGCCAGATAGTCAGATGCGTCAAGTCCCGCTTCAGCATATCCGGATTCACAATCCTTGTCAACGGTCTGGAACATGTCTTTCGAAACAGCACCTTCGACAAAAGCAGCATCAAGCTGTGAATCTACAAGAACTCCTCTGTCATAGACATCAAAGTTATATGAGGCATCGTAATAATCAACATTATCATCATTCGTGTTGAACTGAACCTTTATCTGTGGACTGCCTTCACCGTCAAAGTTCTTCAGGTAAAGTCCTTCGTTAGCGTTAAGAAGCGGAAGAAGAAGCGCTCTGTCTTCCCCTTCGAGCTCGTCGTAAAGGTTTCCAACGTTTGAGGACACGGTTGGTACGATTGTCAGTTCAGGTTTTTCACCGACATATGTCATCGGTGAAAGTGTCAGTGTTTGCTCTGCCATATAGCCAGAATTTGTCATAACGGAAACACTGATTTTCCTGGTTGTTTCATAAGCCGGCTGAAGCACCTGTGTGGCCTGTATTGTAACAGCAGCTGCCGGATTTTCTATCACATAAGTCACAGCTGTTCCCGCAGGTATACTTCCATTCGCCAGTTCTCTGAGTGTTACTTCTTTGATGAGTTCACCGGATGCTGCATCAAGAGCTGCTGAAACAGTCAGTTCGTCATCTCTGTCATCCATGAGATTAGTCTTCACAACAAGTGGTGATCCACTTGCAAACTCTACCATCTCTGTCTTCTTCAGGTATGATTCCCATGTTCCTGTATTTCCGAGTTCATCCACGAGGCTGACACTGAATGCCTGCTGAGGTGTTCCCATGTTCCTCCAGATGTAATCTTCAAAGTCAATATTATGGAAGAGTACATTTGTCGGTAATGAACCCTGGTAAACCTTTCTCAGATTACTTGAATAAATATCGTTCAGGTAATTGAGATATCTGCTGTTCAGTACGGATGCCCTGTTATAGTATTCCACGTCCGCTATACCTTCGTTGAGGTATTTAACAGAATTAGTCACTGTAGCAGGTGAAATAGATTCTACATCTGTTCCAGGGAATCCGAGTCTCCATGATCCGCTGAAATCGTTTAGATCCTGTTTCCAGTATCTTTCATATGTTGTCGTGTCTCCAGCCTGTATCTTCAATTTATGGTTAATGAGATCTTCTGATCTGTCATCTTCCATAACAGGTTCCCATGTACCTCCCGGATAGCTAAGTGATGCGATAGCTGCCGGAACCGGTGGTGGCGTCGTGTCTTTAATAAGTCTTGTTCCCTTGTCCTCTTCAAAGTAAAGGGCTCCACCGTCCTGTATCTGAAGGGCTACCATCTCTCCAACCGGATATGGATGCCATTCATCTCTACCCTCTTCTATCATATCGAGGATGTTCGTGTATGATGTTGTTCCATCATATGCCCATGTGTTTGGTGACAGTCCCAGTGGATCTGAGTTAGCGTTATACATTTGAAGTTCCGGACCTTTTGTATCAAGGAAGAACGGCCACTGGAACTGTTCAAAGAAGACTCTCGGATCTGTTACGGTTGAATGATAAGCTCTGACGGCCAATGTGTATGTTGCTTCCTGACCCATGAGATCATGTCCGTTGACATCTGCCCAGTCATCAATGTTCCATTCCCAGAAACCCCATTTTCTGTCATTTGTATCCGCACTCATCGTCACGGAAGCGATAACGCTCGGGTTTGTATCAAGGTTTCCGTATGCCTGTTCCATCGTTTCGTTGTACCAGTATTCGCCTTCTACAAGATACAGCGTGACTTTTGTGAGGTCTTCATGTGTTCTGACTCTGAAGTCCGTTCCATTGTCTCCACCAACGATAGGAACAAATTCTCTGAGATCTTCAGAAGTTCCCGGAACATTTACTTCCTGAACACCATAAGCGTTGTAGCTGTCGCCTTCCTGATAACCAAACGGATCAATCTTTCCATCCGGATATACAGGTCTGTATCCTTCTTTGTATTCATCGTAGTATTTGTAAACAGGGTACATGTCTCTCGGCAGTCTTCTTACATCAACCTTAAGGTCACTGTCGTTAAATTCTTCAGGTACCTGCCATGGACTGTAACTATGTGAATACCAGATTTTTTCTCCATCTGAATCTGTCGTTGGATAGCTGACGAGATCCGGTTCGTGGATATCCAGTCTCATGATATCCCAGCTATGTGGTTTGACTCTGATCCTGAGAAGAACAACCATATCTGCGTCATCTTCCGACATGGAGTCATCGTAATACTGAAGGTCATAATTCGGATTTCCGTTTGCGCTGATAACGTCACCAAATATTTCATTCTGATAACCCTTAAGAACAACAGGATCGTATTCTCCAAGTGACCCTTCAACAAAGTAGTCTTCGTTTACATTTGCAGGATAATCAAATATTTTTGTATCCTGTGCACTTCTGTCTCTCGCTACGATCCATACGTAGTAATCACCTTCTACGTCAGGAACCTGGAAAGTGTATTCAGCCTTTGCCTGGTTGACTGAATTTTCTCCATCAATGTAACCGAGGAATGTGTTGGAGTACTCACCACTATACTGTTCGTATGTACTGTCTTCTGATGCTCCAAGATATACATCGTTCTCTCTTCCGAATGTGCTGTTGTGTGCGGCAAGTTCCGCATCATTTACAACATCATCATTGGTGAAGTTAACGTAGTATTCATAATCTCTGTCAAGATCGAATACAGGTGCAATTGTGTTTCCATTCACTCTGAAGTCTGATCCGAAGAGTCTGAGTCTCCTTTCCATAAAGTTTTCATCAAAGTCGGAAAGAACAACTGTCTCAGCATTTCCCGACTCTTCCTGTCCGTCGATCAGTTTGAAAACGGTTGCTTCAGGTGCGTATTTGTAATCAAATCCTGTAACAGGATGTGAGTAAGGTGTGTTTCTATCGATGAATGGCGCTCTTGCATCATCTGTTTCTCCAAGTGTCTGTTCTTCTGTTGAATCGAAGTAAACAAGCATATCGTTCAACGCGATATCATCTTTCGCTCTGATGGTGATTTCTCCACCTGAGAATACTTCGACTTCATCGATGAAGTACATGCCAAGCGGATAATGTACATCGCTTGATAAGGAGAAAAGGTCGTCATTGTCTCTGAAAACATGTGTAAATGGAACGTTCTGCTGTGATGCATCGAAACCCGTAATCTCTATTGTCGGTGAAAGTTCATCTTCTTCAATAGTGAAATTAGCAGTTTCTTCCGTCTTACCGGTATCCGGGTTGTTTCCTCCCCATCTCCAGTCAGCAACTTCCATCGTTACTTTGTAATCAACATGCTGATCTTTCCATGTTCCAGGTCCGATGGCTACGTCAACTACATCGAAAACATCCGGCTTTGCTACGTTAGAAACGATGTCTTCTTTATCAGCTCTTACAACTTCAGGGTAAATCCATACTTTAAATTTAACCTGTTCTACAAAAGCCTCTGTTTTTATCTTCTGAACCTTTGTTGTATCCAAATCAGTAAATTCGTAGACGTACTGTCTCTTGTCTATCGTTCTGTGATCAAGTTCCTTGTAATTCGGAATATTAGAAGCATACGGTTCTTCATCCGGTGTATTTCCTCCATAATAGGAGTCATCATCATCTTCACCGATGAGATTTGACAATCCATCCGTCTTCCACCAGTAATCTGCCTGTGTCTGATCATCTTCAGGCATTCCCGGAATTACACCATGGAAAACATCGAACCATCTTATGTTTGCATGGTCTGTAACCGCATTACTTACCATATAGTCAATCCCATCATCCACAAGACCGCTTGCATATGTGGTATCTTCAAGATCCATTTTAACCTTTACATGGTATCTGAGAGCAAACTGATAATCTGCTTCAGCAGGAACAGATGTGTTGAGTCTGTCAATCGCATCTTCAAGTGGCTCCCAACCTGACTGTCCGATGTTGACCTGTACGCCAAGATCCGTGATTGCTTCAAGCAGTTCGTCTGTTGCCGCTGCTTCAAAATAAAGTGGAACCCCTTCATCAAAGTCTGATGAGGATTCTACGATATCGAATATTGGGCTTGCCGTATCTCCTCTTGCGGTGATGTTCCATACGTATCTTATAACAGGTGTTGCTCCTCCATTATGGAACACAGAAAGAACGAGCCATTTGGCTTCGTCTACATCTGCCTGTCTCCAGAAATTCGGCACTTCAATATAGGCTCTCCTTTCTGAATTAACGGTGGTTTCTGCTCTGAATGCATATTCATTTCCTGAGAATATGTCCGTTGAATTGGTATATACATAAGCTTTGATTGTGTCGTTTATGCTGACATCATCATCATGGAAAGCCACCCACATTTTGGAAAGTCCAAATGGCACAGAAAGTCTGTCTGCTTCCGGCATCTGTACGATATCTCCTGCTACTGCAGGTGGTATTTTATAATGTGATGTTTTTGGCAGCTGATTGTCTTCACTACCCCTTACGCTATCAAGCGTTTCAATGACAGCTATATCCTGTTTTCTTGCCACGAGATCAATATCTTCACTTTTCACAGTTCCGTTACTGTCCTTTGCTGAAACATGAAGTGTCATCGTCGCCTGAAGATTTCCGTCAAGGTCAGGTGCAATCCCATTTTCTGTTATTGTAAGTGAAGCAACCCCTTGAGAAGTTTCAGTTTTATCGAGAAGCGTTTCTGTATTCGACTGGAGAACCACTTTGAGTTCTACAAGATCTGAGTCCGGATCTGTTGCCACTACCTGAAGATTGAATATTTCAGGTACGACTGTGTATCTTCCCTCACTGTAATGGGATGTATCCGGATAACTGATTGCTACCGACGGGCCGGATGGTGTAGCTCCCTGTACGTGGAGAGCACCAGAAGGCTGTACTTCGATCGCCGTTGAGGTGTTCCCGTTTACATCAGAAGCCGTCATTTCTGCTTTGAAAACATAATCCCCACCTGTCTGGAAGTTTGTTCCAGCCACCTCGAAGGCGTTTGTCTTCGTATCTTCTTTTGATGCGGCAAAAGATACTGTTGCCGTTGCTATCTGGGTAAAAGTTGTTTCCCCCGGTTTCTTGAGGAACAATTTCATCACCGTTTCCTTCAAATTACTGCGCTTATCCTTTGCAGTAACAGAAACGGTAACGGTAACCGGGTCTCCCTGGTCTATCTGCGTCGCTGATAACTGAGCACTCTGCGCGGTGATTTCCGGTGGTGTCTTGTCCGGTGTAACTTCAGGCAAACAACCGACCATTGCAAATACTGCAATAATGACCGCCGTGAATAAAAGCCATACTTTTCTTCTTTGCATCTCAATCCTGATTCCCTCTCTTCAGGGTAATCAGGGCACCCCCTTTCAAAGTTTTATTAATGAGCATAAATACCCCTGTTGATATTCCTGCGATATTATATCATTTAGAAAATTCCGGTCAAAGTAAATCGGAATTTTGTCTCAATTGAAGATTTGCTTTTCTTTGCTAATTACCAAATATTATACCATTTTTCCCTTGTTGACCACCGTTATTTCTCAGATCCATTTTTTCTTCTTAAACCAGAAGATGACCACAATCGCGGCAATCAAAGACCAACTAATGACATAGACATAGGCAAAGACGTCGTTCTGGAAAGGCAATCCGACGTTCATTCCATAAAAGCCCGTCAGTATAGTCGGAATTTGCATGATAATTGTTACAATGGTCAGCACCTTCATGACCACGTTCAGGTTGTTCGAGATGACCGAGGCAAAGGCATCCATCATTCCGGTTAAAATATCACTGTAGATGTGTGCCATTTCCAGCGCCTGTTTGTTCTCAACGATGGTATCTTCGAGCAGCTCCTTGTCATCCTCGTAGATCTCGATGATCGTCCCTCTTAGTATCCGTTCCATGACAATTTCGTTTGATCTGAGAGATGTCGTGAAATAGACTAGACTCTTTTCAAGATACATGAGGATTTCCAGTTCTTTGTTCAACGTGGATTCATGCAGCTTTTCCTCGGTTGCATCCGAAATCTTGTTGATTTCCTTCAGATAACTCAGGAACAGGATGGCATTTCGGTAGAAGATCTGAAAGATCATCCGACTCTTTTTCATCGGATCCAATTGAGACCGTTCGATCATCGATTCCAGAAAGGGAACCCTGTGTCTTGAGACAAACAGCACAAAATTTTCCCCTATGACAATACCAAGTGGCATCGTCTTATAGGTGATCTTCTGATCTTCCTCATCCTTGTAGGGAACTTTTATGATTATTTCCGTTGCATTATCATCAAAGTCAATACGCGCCCTTTCATCCATGTCGAGAGGATCGGTAATAAAATCCGAAGTAAAATTGAGAAGACCGGAAAGCATCCGCGTTTCGTCCTGATTGGGATTGGATACGTAGATTATCCCGTTTTCAGAGAATCCACTCGTCTCTTTTAAACCTTTTTCATCGCTTTTGAAAAACTGTACCATTTTTTCAACCTCCTATCGGGAGTATATATATTTTATTTTGTATTATGAGCTCAGGGGTTTTCTCCAAGCGGGCTGTATTGATTCTCCCAGTCCTGCGGCTGTATGGGAAACGGGAACAGAAAACTGATTCCTATTCCGACCGTGTGTGTATTAAACGAAGTAAAGCCGGTTTTTGTGGTCACGTTGATCGAATAACCCGCTGTTGTTTTCATGGTAAAATTCTCTGTGTCGAGGACGTATTCCCCACCGATACTGAATATATTATCCGTCCCCTCCGGATCAGAGGCTGACAGTTCATAGCGCATACCTTCCGAACCATAACTGATGATAGAACCAAGCTGATAACGATATTCTCCATAAACACGTGCATAGGGATTAATCTGCCACTCGAGTCCAAGTCCCAGATACTCCTTCCCTACCGTTGTGCTGGTCGATTCCTCCGAATCCATATCATACCGGTTCGAAAACAGGAGATTATGTCCCGCTGAAAACCTTACCGGTGGAAGTGTCTTCTTTATAATGTTGTTTAAATTGATGGCTGCACCGGAAGAACCGAGATCACTCCCGAAAGAGATGGGAATATTCAGAGACATATCGAATTCGGGAACAAACTGACCCTCATCGGTTGAAAGATAAAGCCCCAGCCACGGCCAAGTCCCCACCAGGACAATGTCCCCGGGAAGTCCGAATTTCAGGCCGATCTGCCCAGAATTGAACATGGTTCCGGTCCCCTGATCCGTGAAACTCGATATATCCAGAGAGGTTCCCGTCAGCACTTCTACCTGCCATTCCCTTGGTGTTCGGTACTCATACGTAAAAGAAAAGGGTACCAGCGGACTCAGATTGGCAAGCGGATCAATCACTGAAAAAGCTATGGATACTGCCATTAAAAGTAAAACAAACGTTAAATATCTTCTATTCATCTTCATCATTATATATTCTATCATGTTTGATACACATTTACCACATTACTTTATTTCATGCAGAACCCAGACGTTGGGCTCCGTATATTGGCCAAGATTCTTTTCAAGATCAATCTCAACAGGGTTCAAGGCCCCTTCAACGACATATTCACCGGATTCAAAGAATTTCAGACCCGTCCATTTCTCCCATTCCTCTACCCTTCCGGGAATCCACATGGCCCGATGACAGGGTTTGATCACCCTGCCGCCAAACCTCGCGTGTACACGCAACCACGGATCAACCGGTAAATCATCTTCCCTTTTCCATTTTAAGTAATCATCAATAGATGTTAAGGGATATTTCGACTTTAGACTTGGTCTGACGGGAATCGTCACATAATTCAATCCATTCAACCTCGCTATCTCCGCCATCTCCGAGAGGATCATCGTACTGACTCCCTTGCCCTGCCACCCTGAGCTAACCGCTATCTGAAGGCCATTCAGCACGTTTGGTTCGATTCCCTCTTCATAATCGGCAACACCCCTTTCAAGAACCCAGTCCCATCCCTCTTCCGGCAAACCCTCAAAGGAATTGTCCCAGAAAAAAGGCAGACAATTTCCCACACCGATTATTTCATCATCATATTGCAGGGAAAACTGATACTCGGGAAAATATTCAAACAATTTCTTCCAGTTCCTGTTGGAAACCGGATCGTGAAACATGAATTCCGGCCACAGCTCGTCAGTGATTGAATTCTGCAGTTCATTATGCTCCGGAATGTTTTTAAGTACCTTATAGTCCATCACGAACCTCCTCATATCTGTGAAAAAATACCCTTTCCTTAATTATTATATAAGTTGAAGTAAAGAATTTATCAAAAAATATTGTCACTCTCTTTAGTTCAGCTTATATTAAATCTGTGAAGAATCATCCCAGATGGGATGATTCTTCTAAAGACTTTTAGTCCGACGGACTAAAAGTCTTATGCATCAGAACAAAATAATGCAGACTCGTCTTCTTCGTCTTCTCATCAAACTCGAGAAAGTCTTCGATCTGCCGCATATTGACGACCTCAAACTGCTCAAAGAGTTTCGGAATCTCTTGATACCCGACAAAATAATGTGGCAAGAAGCGGCCATCCTGTTCCTCTTTGAGCCGGACGTTTTCATCGACATAAATAATCTTCTCATTCAGATTTTTATAGGAATAGGTATCTTTTGAAATGAAGGTAATATACAATTCGCCGCCGGGTCTGATAATCCGGCTGATCTGATCAACAACTTTCTTCATCCCCTCCGTATCGACATGATAAACGGAGTGATAAGCGAGGGCACAGTCAAACGAATTGTCTTCAAACGGAAGGTCGACAACATCTCCATGTACGGCCCGGACCTCGAGATGCCTTTCACGGGCGGTTTTTTCCATGTGTTTTAAGCCGTATTCCGACAGATCAAATCCCGTTGCGTCGAACCCATTTTCGGCAAAGAAAATCGTATGCCTGCCCATGCCTGAACCGAGATCGATAAATTTTCTGAATCCGGCGTTCTTCCATCTATGCATTAAATAATAGGTATCTTCAGATGGTTTGAGCCAGAAATCATCCTTCACCTTTTCCCAATCCCACGGTTTATTCTGTACCATATGAAAACCCCCTTATATTTTAAAAAATATAAGGGGATTATATCATTTTTTTAATTCTTTCACTGAAAGGGGAAATTTACACTAAGGTCTCGGAGCTTTTAAGACAAGGAATTCAAGCGCCTCTTCTCCTACATTCGTCACTGCATGAAGGATATCCCTCGGTGACATCACGGCCTGAAGCTTTTCGGCTATGAGATGATCTTTCCCGACCATGAAGTCCCCTTTGCCTTCCAGCACCACAAAAACAACATCAACGGGAGTTGTATGGGCCTTAAGATGGCCACCTGGCTGAATTTTAAGGTGTACCGCCTCAAGATCTTCACTCGAAAAAAACTTTCTACCTGTAAATTCTTCTGTATCCAGCACCGGTGGCGTTTTTCTTATATCTATCAATGCCATTCTGATCACTCCTTTCGGATTATTTCCCGGCCATCATGGCCTCTATATCCGATTTTACCGCGTTGATTCCTTTGATGTCAAACTTATCGACAAGTACATTCAATACGTTGGGAGAGACAAATGCCGGTAAGACCGGTCCGAGTCTGATCCCCTTAACACCAAGGAACAGGAGGGCAAGCAGAACGGTGACGGCCTTCTGCTCATACCAGGCAATGTCATAGGAAATCGGAAGATCGTTGATGTCATCAAGACCGAAGGCCTCTTTGAGTGCCAGTGCTGTCACAACGAGTGAATAGGAGTCATTGCACTGTCCGGCATCTATCACCCTCGGAATTCCTCCAATGTCTCCGAGATCCAGCATGTTGTATCTGTATTTTGCACAACCGGCCGTCAGAATAACCGTATCTTCCGGAAGATTCTTCGCAACCTCCGTGTAGTATTCCCTTGAAGGGGCATGTCCATCGCAACCGGCCATAACGATAAATCGCTTAATTGCGCCGCTCTTTACGGCATCAACAATCTTGTCCGCAAGCTGTCCCACCTGTGCATGGGCAAATCCTACCGGTATCCTGATACCTTCCACCGCTTCAAGAGAACCGAGTTCCCTGGCCTTGGCGATGGCGGCAGAAAAATCCTTACTGCCGTGAGCCGTTCGGTTCGGAATGTGTCTGACACCGGGCCATCCCACAAGTCCTGTGGTAAACAGTCTGTCTTTATAGCTGTCCAGCGGTTTCTGAATACAGTTGGTCGTCATGACGATCGCCCCGTTGAATTGGTCAAATTCCTTCTGTTGATTGAACCACGATGTCCCGAAATTACCGATCAGGTGATCATACTTTTTCAGCAGCGGATAGCCGTGTGCGGGGAGCATTTCACCGTGCGTATAGACATTGATCCCCAACCCGTCAGTCTGTTTCAGGATCTCTTCAAGATCGAGCAGGTCATGCCCGCTGACCAGAATTCCGGGTCCTTCTTTCGTTCCCGTATAGACCTCGGTGATTTCAGGATTTCCAAATGTGGAGGTATTCGCCTCATCGAGAAGCTGCATCACCTTTACGGCCGTCTCACCTGTCTTCATGACATTGGCAATCAGTTCATCCACCGTCAGTGAGTCATCCAGTGTTGAGGCAAGGGCCTCCTGAAGGAAATCAAAGACCTCCTTATTTTTCTTTTTAAGGACCCAGGCATGATCCGCATAGGCTGCGATCCCCTTTACGCCGTATGTCATCAGTTCTCTGAGCGATCTGACATCCTCATTTTCAGTCAGAAGGACACCGACCTCATGTCCTTTCTTTTCCATCTCGTCAATTCCGCCATCGGTGGTCCAGCTTGCGGCCTCTGGAACCTTATCCTCATGAACCGCTTTACCAAGCCTTCCGGTAACTTTTCCCCTGAGCTCGTCCCGGATAACTAGTGTCCGGCGAATCAGATTGGCTATCTCTTCCTTGTCAAAATTGACATTCGTGATGGTTGTAAAGAGGCCTTCCGCTACGAAGACATCCACTTCATCCGTTTTGATCCCAAGCGTTCTCGCCTTAACGCCCCAGTATGAAACACCTTTAAGCAGCCACACCAAGAGATCCTGAAGAACGGCAACATCACTTTCCTTGCCACAGATTCCCTTTAACGCGCAACCTCTCCCATTCATTGTCTCGCTGCACTGAAAACAAAACATACTCATATGACATACACCTCCGTTTTTTTTCACTTCTATCATCTTTACCAAATGAGTCTCCCAACACGGAAATAATTCATCAAGACTGATACCTTCGGTGACAAGTTGATTCTCAAGCTCATAAATCTCCAATGGCGTCATCTGTTTCATCAGAGATAAAATCATTCCCGACAGTGAAAAGGCTGTTTTGTCAGACTTTTTCGATAAAGCTCTGATTAATGTCTTTACAAAATCATAATATTCACGATCTTTCATCTTCATCATCTCTTTTCATCTTCAAAATTATGATAGAATATTTAATAAGAGATTTCAGTAACATAGGTTACATAAAAAAACAAAGTGGAAGTGAAAAACATGAATAAACTCATGCTGAACCTTTCCAAATCAGCCCTTTTTACAAATCTAACCGTTGAAGAACTTGAGGAAATTTCAAACAGTCTGCGTATAAATACCACACAATATTACGAAGAAGAACTCATCGAGGCACATGATGAAAAGGAAAACCGGGTATTCGTTCTACTTGAAGGAAAGATCAAAGGCGTTATGGAGGATATAAACGGGCATATTTTCCAGGTGGAGGAATTCAGCGAATCAGATGTAGTGGCTCCGGCTAACCTGTTTGCCTCCGAAATCTTTCTCCCCATATCCCTGATCGCTAAAACGGATTGTAAGCTGATTTCTTTCGATTGCAAACAGATTTTATTCATGTTCTCTATCAGTCAGCAGTTAGAAAAAAACTTTCTTGGAATCCTTTCGGACAAGGTCATGTTTCTCGCCGAAAGGCTCTGGGAAAATCAGTTTTTTTCTATAGAGGAAAAACTCTACAAGTTCATCTACACCAGATATCTTGACTGTCAAAAAGAAGAATTTGAGATTGAGCAGACACACGAAGAACTCGCCCATCGCTTTGGTGTCTCACGCCCTTCCCTTTCCCGTTCACTGGTCAGAATCAATCAGATGGGGATCATCAACTCTAAGGGGAAAAAGATAAAGATCCTCAACATGGATAAATTGCTCAGAAAAATAGAATAACAAGCTGATAGACAATCCGGTCCTCACTCTGTTAAAATACACTGTAAATAAAAACGGGGGAGAGATTTTATGTGGATTGAATTTGTTACAAACCATCCCATCTGGTCGGCGATGCTGCAGTTTGCCGTACTCGGAACGGTGGGGGAAATCGTCGGGGCAACCGTAAAGAACCGTAAATTCAAGCTGTTTTCGGCCGGTATCTTTCTCGGCAAGATGCTCATCTGGGCAATCCTTGCGGTGATGATCAAGTATGCCTTTACCGGATTCGGCGGATTTGTGGAAGCACTCACGACTCATCAGATGCTGCCGGAGTGGGGACATCCGTTCTTCATATCGGCCTTTATGAACATCCTTTTCGGACCTGTCATGATCATGAGTCACAGATTCATGGACAACATCCTGGAACAGAATCCCGGAAACTGGAAGGGGATCAAAGGAGCGCTGCTCACACTGTTATGGTTCTGGATTCCAGCTCATACCGTCACCTTCATGCTGCCCGCCGTCTGGCGAATCACACTCGCAGCCGTCTGGTCCGTCGTATTAGGGGCCATCATGGGCTTTTTCAAGAGGGAAAAGTGATACATACCGCACGGATAAGCTGTAAGCGGTAACTTTAAACGTCTGTGTTATAATGCGCCGTCTGTAAATAACAAAAAAAGCGGACGGCATTTTTTACGGGTGGAGGTTGATGCTTATCAACAGAACTAAAAAAATAGTACTTACGGCCTTATTGACAGCACTTACCGCGATTGGCGCACAGATCGTGATACCGATCGGAACCGTGCCGGTAACCCTGCAGATCTTTGTGGTGTTTCTTTCCGGTATGATACTGGGTCCAATATGGGGATTCATTTCGCAGGCCGCTTATCTGATGCTCGGAGCGATCGGACTTCCCGTGTTCGCACAGTTTGCAGGTGGACTCGGGATCATCGCGGGACCAACAGGCGGATTTCTGCTCGCCTTCCCATTCGCTGCCATGATTGCAGGGTTTGCAAGGGAGAAGGGGCGGAAGATCTCGGTAGTCATCATACTAACCTCACTTGCAGTGGTTTATCTCGTCGGCTGGCTCAGGCTGTCACTGTTCTTCGGTGATTTCCAGAAGGGATTCATGGCGGGAGTTCTGCCGTTTATCGGATTTGATTTTCTCAAGCTTTGGGGAGCCTATGCCGTTTATATCGGGCTGAAGAAGAGAATCTTATTGCCTGAATAATACTGTAAGGTCAATAACTCCTCACCAGTCTTTTAACGTTATATCCCCGGCCCTGTAAACAACCTCTTCATCCTCTATGAAGAGCCTTATCTCATCTATCGGATGTTCTAAAACCTTACCCGTCATAATCCGCTCGTCTTCAAACCGCTTGACCGTTACTTCCGATCCCGGTCTTATAATAGAGTAATCCCTGTAACGATTAAGAAATTCATTTTCATCATAATCGACTAATCCCCTCTCCACATCAATGAGGATAGTGTCAAGGATTTCAGAACAATTAAAGGCCTTCCCGGCGATCTGCTTCAGTGAAATTCCCTTACCGGAAAGCTCCGCAGGTATCTCATTGTTGATGTTGATGCCCGTCCCTACGATACAGGCACTTTCACCCCCCGAAAAGATATTTTTCTGCAGACAACCGGAGATCTTCCTATCCCTGTAATAGATGTCATTTGGCCACTTGAGACCAAATTCCCTCTTTTCCGTCAGTCTCATCAGAACTTCAACGGACACAACCGAACAGATACGCTGAAGTGTTGCCGGAGAAAGTTCCGGGTTTCTGAACAGGATGGAAAACCACAATCCCCCTTTACCGGAATTCCATTCCCTGTTCAACCGACCTCTTCCGGCCGTCTGAACATCGGCCGACACAACCGTTAAATCCGGAAAATTCATATAATTTCTTTCAAGGTATGCATTTGTCGAATCGATCTCATCAAAATGTATTTTTCTCATCGATCGATCATATCATTTTTTAGGATTAAGAAAAAGGATTATAGAATAATCAATTGAAGGAGGAGATATCGATGAGTTCATTTTTCAACACTAATTTCAAGACGCTTCCGGCGGCAATGGATGCGGCGGTTGTGAGAAATACGACGATAGCCCAGAATATTGCCAACGTTGAAACCCCCGGCTATAAAAGAAAAGAGGTAGATTTCGAATTTTATCTCCAGAAGGCCATGGGGGATCAGGAAGACACCATCGGTCTTAAAACAGACAACGAGAAGCATTTTTCCCTCTATCCTTCTTCGATTGACGATGTGCAGGCAAGGGTCAGAACGGTGACGGACACCTCCATCACGAACGACGGGAACAACGTTGATATCGATCAACAGGAAGCCCTGCAGGCAGAGAATACGATCAATTATCAGACACTCGCCAGGTTGCTGAATCTGGCAATCGAAAGGTATAACACCGTTCTCAAGGGGGTTAAATGATGCTTGATATTTTCAACACGATGAACGTCTCCGCCTCGGGGATGACGGCTAACAGACTCCGCCTCGATGTCATTGCGGATAATATTGCCAACGCCGAGACAACCCGAACGGATGAAGGGGGGCCATACAGGAGGAAGACCGTGGCATTCAGCGAGATTCTCAAGCAGCAGATGAGTTTTGCCGGTGAAATCGAACCGTCCACCGCCTCATTCGGTGGTGTCGAAGTCTCGGAGATCGTTGAGGATCAGCGACCCTTTAAGATGGTATACGACCCGGCCCATCCGGATGCAAATGAAGAGGGTTACGTTCAGATGCCAAACGTCAATGTATTGAGAGAAATGGTCGATTTAATAAATGCACAGAGGGCTTACGAGGCTAATGTTTCATCCATAAATGCAACGAAGGCCTTTGCAAGTGCCGCTCTTGGAATAGGAAGAGGGTGAGTTAAATGAGTGATTCAATCAGCGGTATCAGTGGGATTAACAGTCTTGATCCGATCAAGAGAATCGAACAGATTACAAGACAGCAATCACAGAAGATTCAGGAAAAGGATGCGGATGCTCCCGATTTCCAGAAGATCCTGAACGATGCCATCAAGAATGTCAACACGCAAATTACAAGCGCAAATCAGGCAGCGGATGATTTTGCCGCCGGAAAGATCAGTAACATCCATGATGTCATCATCATGGCGGAAAAGGCTTCTATGTCTCTGACACTCACAATGGAAGTCAGAAATAAGATCGTTGATGCCTACAAAGAAATCATGAGAATGCAATTGTAGAGATGCGGCATTTTCTCTTTATGATTTCTCTTTTTGTCAGCATCAGTGTCTTTTCCCTTGAAGTCCGACTTAAGGATGACATTGTACTCAACCCTGAGCAGAATCAGATGTTGCTGTCTGATTTTGTGGAAGATGCGGATGCCTTCAGTCTAACCGGTATGGGGGGAATTATATTTGGCTACGCGCCCCTTCCCGGAAAAACGCTGAAAATCGACGTGGAATATGTTATCAACAAGTTTAAACGGTATCTGAGTGATACCGATTTTGTTTTACCGGGGAAGGATGTCATCACGGTCTACCGCTGTGTAAATGTCCCTGAGACACAGCGTGCGACGTTTACTGAAGATCCTGCAAAGGCGTTTGATGAACGGGGATTCACCACCTACAGCGGAGAAGATGTCGAACGGTTGATCTTATCGGCCCTTGAAGAAAGATTTGGAATAAAGTTCGATGACAAATTAAACGTTGATTTTATCGATATTGAACAGGATTCCTTTGAAGGGGTCTTTAAGCAGATTAAACTGTACAGCCAGAGCAGAAACCGGTTCATGGCAAAGATCGATTATGCCGACGCTTCGGATCAGTTGAAATATCTCAGGATCGTATTCGATTGTTCCTGGATCACGGATATTGCAGTTTCCACGCAGGAGATCAAGCATGGCGTACTCATCAGTGATGAATATGTTAGATTCGAGCAGCTCGAGTATTTTGACTACGATAAACCGGTCCGTTTTGCCGACTTCCCGGATGATCAGATAACGAAATACGTGATAAAGAAGGATGATATAATCGAGTGGCGTATGCTGGCCAGGCGTTCATACGTTCTGAAGGGCCAGATCATAACGGCGGTTTTTGATACGGGCAGCGTCGTGGTAACATCACAAGTTGAGGTTCTTTCAAATGCCGAATTGGGTCAACTTGTAAAGGCCAGGAATCTTGATTCAGATCTTACGGTAACCGGAATAGTGGAATCCGGTCCGATCTTAAGAATCGGCTATTAATACTTCCTCGGGAGGATTTATGAAAAACAGACTGACATTTTTGATTTTAATTTCCCTGATATTATTCAGTTCCTGCTTCTCCACATCACTGTGGAACAATTCCCAGAAAGACAATTTCAAATCGCTTTACACGGATAACAAGGCCTATCAGATAGGCGACATACTGACCATACTGGTTTCCGAAACCGTTTCATTAACCCAGAACGACTCCTCGGATGATAAAAAAAAGGGACTGATCACGAGTGCCGTATCGTTCATCGGAAGTGTCGGCAACCTGGCACTTGAAACTTTCATTCCCATCAACGCCGATGCCGATCAAAGGGTTCAGACGGAGAATTCGGCGGAATCACAGGTCATCACCAAGATAGCCGCGACCATAGTGGATGTGGACCAGAATGGAAATCTGCTGATTCAGGGGAAAAAAGAGACCAAAGTGGGCCAGGACAAAAGGGAACTGCTCGTTCAGGGAAGAGTGAGGCCGACGGACATCACGGCGGATAATACAATTGATTCATTTAAGATAGCGGATGCAAAGATATGGTACAACGGGGATGTCGTGTTTGAACAGGATCCTTCCGAACAGAGTTGGATCGGCTATATCCTCTCCGGCATTTCCGGAGTAATCTTTTAAAGAAGGGTGATTAAATTGAAAAAAACAGTTCTGATTATTCTGATCACAATACTCGCATTTTCGGTCATATTTTCAGCCCGCGTCAGGCTCAAGGACATCGCAAGATTCAGAGGGGCCAGGGACAATCAGCTGTTTGGCGTGGGGCTCGTCGTCGGACTGAGCGGGACCGGTGATTCAGGTACCGTTCCATCCTCATTGATGAGCAACATGCTCAGTAATTTTGGCATCACGGCGGATGCAAACCAGCTACAATCAAGCAACAACGCGCTTGTCATGGTAACAGCGGATATCCCCGCTTATTACAAAAGCGGGATGAGACTGGATATCACCGTATCTGCCATCGGAGATGCCGTTTCGCTCTCAAACGGTGTTCTTGTACAGACCCCACTTTACGGAGCCGATGGGGTAGTGTATGCCGTTGCCCAGGGGCAGATCAGTACGGGTGGCGGTGAAGTGGGATCTACCATCAACCTTCAGAGGCGATTCACGACCGTGGGAACGATACCCAATGGAGCCATCATCGAAAAGGAGATTCCAACACAGATCGTTGATTCAAATACACTGACATTGCTGCTTTTAAATCCGGATTTCACGACTGCAGCGAGAACGGCTCAGGCCGTCAACACCAAATTTGATGAAAGTATCGCACATGCCGTTGATTCCTCATCTGTCAAGATAGGGATCCCGGATGTGTTCAAAGATGATCTCATCACCTTCCTCTCCATTATCGAAGAAGTGGAAGTCATCCCGGATGTTGTGGCAAAGGTTGTCGTCAATGAAAGAACCGGAACGGTCGTCATGGGCGGAGACGTAAAAGTTGATGATTTTACGGTATCCTACGGGGGATTCTCCGTAACCATCAGTAATGGTAAGGTGACCGAAGGGGACAATCCGGCGGATGACAGTTCGATCAGAAATCTGGTCTCCGGACTCAAATCTATCGGGGCCAAACCACAGGATATCATCGCGATTCTCACGGCCATGAAAGATGCCGGTGTCCTTCATGCAGAACTCGTCATCATGTAAGGGGGAAAATCATGGATTTCAGCGTAAAACCCATTGATACGGCAGCCGTTCAGAAATCTGCCGTGTTGAAGAAAATCGAAAAAGTTACCGAGAACACGGAAAACGAAGAACTGAGAGAGGCCTGCAACGAATTTGTTTCCGTCTTGCTCTCACAGATATTCAAGGATATGGACAATTCCATTCAGCGATCCGAGTTGACCGAGGATTCCTATGGGGGAAAATGGTACAGGGAAATGATGTACGATGAATTTTCCAAATCCGCGGCAAAACAGAGCATGAAAACACTCTCAGATTCTCTCTATAATGACATCGTAAGGAGCCAGGACAGGTAGAAGCGGGTTAAACAAATATAGATTGTTTTGAAGGCGGACAAAGTGTCCGCCTTTTTTCAGGTTTGTATTTATGAATGCGTTCTCATATTCGTTCGTCGATCCCCATCTCAAGGAGAGATTCAACGGTTTTACCTCGATCTTTTTCTCACACCCGCTCTGTTATATTCCCCCTCTTTTCTGTTAAAATAGAAGTATGAGAAAACTTGAGTTCACTGAATTTTTCGGGCTGAATATCATCGCCTCGGAAAAAAGAGAGATAGAGAAAGCAATCAAGGAAGCATTAAATAACGGAGAAAATATAAAAATAACCACCATGAACGCACAGATCGCCTATTTTTATCTGAACTTTGAGGATGCAAGAGAGGCCATAGGGGCTTCATATGTCATTCCGGACGGAACTGGACTGTCATGGGCGTTGAGAAGGCTGAATGGGGTGAACATCGCACGTTATCCGGGTGTTGAATTGTTGTTGGAAATATGCAGGAGTGCTTCCGAGTTAAGTAAAAAGGCCTATATTCTCGGCGGAAAACCCGGAGTCGCCGAAAAGGCGGCAGAAAATCTGAACGAAAAAACAGGGATAAACATCTGTGGGACACATGATGGCTATTTTGATACAGAAACGGAAACCGACAGAATCTGCGAGGAAATCCGTTCAAAAGCACCTTCCGTACTCTTTGTCGGCCTCGGTGCCCCCAAACAGGAAAAGTGGATCTACAGAAACTTTGAAAAAACAGGATGCAGCCTGGCAATCGGGGTAGGCGGTTCACTGGATATCTACGCTCAGACGGCAAAAAGGGCTCCTTTGTGGATTCAGAAGGCAAATCTTGAATGGCTTTACAGAATACTGCAGCATCCGGTCACAAAGGCGAAGGTCATCCTTCAGATAGCCTCTTTTGTGATGGATGTTTTACGTGAAAAGGGTAAATCCTGACGGAATATTTCGGGATTTTTTTGTGTCTTATACTTTAAGAGGTGATACATATGAGTGCGGAAATTTTTTGGATGATTCTCGGTTTTGCATTTTTAATAATGGAAATCTTTACAACATCGTTTTTCATCATGTGGTTTGGTCTTGCCGGTCTCATAACGGCACTTGTCGCATGGTTATGGGTAGATTCCTTTATCATTCAGCTTGTTGTCTTTGCAGTCAGTTCTTTTATCCTTGTTCTTTACACGAGAAAGATGGCCAATCATATTTCAAAGGATTCACCCCGCAAGATTACGCAGGACAACATCATCGGTAAGGAGGGAACCGTTGTTGAACCGATAACCTCAGATGGTTCAAAGGGAATTGTAAAGGTACTCGGACAGGAGTGGCGCGCAATCCCGGAAGACGAGAGAGACATAGGAAAGGGCAGCAAAGTAGAAATTATCAGTCTTACAGGTGTAAAACTGACGGTAAGGAAAATTTAGAGAGCCTAAACACTACAGGGAGGTAGACATTATGATATACGCTTTGATTGTAATCATTATTTTTGTGTTCATTTTTGCCATGTCAGGAATCAAGATTATCAGACCCTATCAGAAAGGGGTTATCGAACGGCTCGGTAAATTCAACAGGATAGGTGAACCGGGACTACAGTTCATCGTACCTCTCTTTGAACGAATGACGAAGGTGGACATGCGCGAACAGGTCATCGATGTTCCACCACAGGAAGTCATCACAAACGACAACGTTGTGGTATCCGTCGACGCGGTCATCTACTATCAGGTGACGGATGCCTACATGGTACTCTACAACATCTCCATGTTCCAGGAGGCCGCCGTAAAGCTGGCTCAGACAAATCTCAGAAACGTCATCGGTGAACTGGAGCTTGATCAGACACTCACCTCAAGGGAGATGATCAACACGAAACTCAGAGAAGTCCTCGACGATGCAACGGACAACTGGGGAGTCAAGGTCTCCAGAGTTGAGATCAAGAGAATAGATCCGCCACAGGATATTACGGACGCGATGAGCCGCCAGATGAAATCCGAAAGAATCAAGAGGGCCGTTATCCTTGAGGCGCAGGGAATCAAAGAATCACAGATCACAAAGGCGGAAGGGGCCAAACAATCGAAAATTCTTGAGGCGCAGGGTAAGGCCGAGGCCATCAAGCTTGAGGCGGAAGCTACGAAATACAGACTGAGCACGGAAGCTCAGGGACAGGCCGAGGCCATTTATAAGGTATTTGATTCCATCCACAAGGGAAATCCGACAAATGACGTCATCGCCATCAAATATCTTGAGGCGTTGAAGGATATCGCTAACGGGACGGCTTCCAAAGTATTTCTTCCGTTGGAAACCTCCGGAATCCTTGGAAGCATCGGCGCTGTAAAAGAATTGTTTGTTGAAGATAAAAAAGATAATGAAGTGAAATAATTTCAGAACATCTTCCGTCAAATCATCGAACGTACCCTGAGGGGGTATATCGATAAAATTACTGGAGGTAGACATGGGACTTTTAAAGAAAAAAGATCAGGAAGTTATACAGAAGAGGTTTGAAAAAGAATTGAAGGATAAAGTAAGGGTTGTACTTTTCACAACGAATGATCCGGCAAGATGTCAGTATTGTCAGACGACAAAAGATGTCCTTGAAGAAGTAGCCGCACTCTCAAACGGGTTGATAGAGATCGAACATCACAGCTACGAGCAGGACAGGGAACTTGCCGGCAAATACGGTGTGGATCAGGTCCCCGGCTTTGTCATTCTCGATAAGGATCTGAACAATTACAACGTCATCTTCCACGGCGCACCTTTTGGTCATGAATTTGCCACTCTGCTTGAAGATCTTGTTGTCATTTCAAATGGGGCAAATCCACCGGTAAGTGCCGATGTGGTGGAAAAACTCAAGGCCATCAACAAGCCCGTAAAGATTCAGGCATTCGTTACACCCACTTGTCCGTACTGCCCACCGGCCGTTTTGACAGCACATTTTTTCTCAATGATCAATCCTGAATTTATCAAGGGAGAAATGGTGGAGGCTTCAGAATTCCCAGAACTCTCGGCAAAATACGGTGTTTCGTCCGTCCCGCAGATGGTCATCAATGACGGGGCAAATTCCTTCGTAGGGGCTATCCCCGAAAAGGACTATCTCGCTGAAGTTCTGAAGGTATTATAAATAGTCTTTCGAAGGAAGGCTTCGGGAGTTTCGGAGAAACTCCTACATTTTAATGATTTCGGGGTGATTGAATGGTATTTTTTGATCTCGGCGGCAGCGGTGCAGGAGATTCAACACTTGATAACAGCTACGATATGATCATAATAGGTGGTGGGCCGGCCGGCCTCACCGCCGCAATATATGCCGCAAGAGGCGGGTTAAAGACACTCGTACTCGAAAAGAGCACCGAAGGCGGGCAGATAACGGTTACTCAGAAAGTGGAAAACTATCCCGGTTTCATCTCGATAGAGGGAATGGAACTTGCCGAAAGACTCGCAGAACATGCAAGGCATTTTGGTGCGGATATCTCGACAAACGGTGTGGCCAACCTTTCCTTCTGCTGTGATAAAAAGAGTGTGACACTCGAAAATGGCCGGCAGATAGATGCAAAGACACTATTGATTGCAACAGGCGCAAAGCACAGAAGACTTGGCGTTCCAGGTGAAAGTACCTTTGATGGAAAAGGCGTTTCATACTGTGCCGTATGCGATGGGGCATTCTTCGCCAACAAGCATGTTGCGGTAATCGGTGGCGGAAATTCGGCCATAGAAGAGGGGCTTTATCTCGCACAGCTCGCAGAAAAGGTAACCGTCATTCACAGAAGGGATCAGCTGAGAGCGGATAAGATTCTCCAGGACAGGGCCTTTGAAAATCAAAAGATGGAATTTATCTGGGATACGGTCGTTGAAAAGATAGAAGGTGACAAATTCGTCAGCAATCTCGTATTGAAGAATGTCAAAGACGGCAGCAAAGAAGATCTGCCCGTCGACGGAATTTTCATCTACATCGGACTCGTCCCGAATTCAGACCTGTTCAGGAATCTTCTGAAAATGACCCCTGAAGGCTTTATCATTACGGATCACAAGAGTCTTGAAACATCCATGCCTGGCGTTTACGCGGCCGGTGATGTCATCGACAAGGAACTCAGACAGATTATCAATGCAGCTGCGGACGGTGCGACCGCAGTATCCAGTGCAATAAAGACGTACTTCTGAGCAATAAAAAAACAACTCCTTTTCCCCGCTTTCTCCTGAAAGCGGGGTTTCCATTTATCAGTATTCTTCCACAACCCTTTCCTTCCAGTTCCCGATCTTGAGAAAGACATAGGCGATAATCATCGCGCTGATATTACTGATAATCATCGCATAGAATATTCCGTAGAACCCAAACAGTTCTGAAAACCACATCACAAGGGGGATTCTCACGGCCCATAATCGCAGCATATCAGCGGTGGTAGCCAGCGTAGTGTGTCCTGTTCCCCTGAGTGCCCCCTGAAAGACCGACATCGTTGCAAAGAACGGCAGTGAAAAGGCCACAAGTCTGAAATAGAGATACCCAAGATCGATGACTTCCGGATCGTTGATGAAGAACTTGGTTACGTACTGGCCAAAGAAGAAGAGAAGAGTGGAGATGACCAAAACCACGAGAAAGGTGATTATCGCCGATTTTCTCACGGTTTCTTCCGCCTTTTCGGGTTTATCCGCTCCGACAAACTGTCCGGCCATGGTGGCCGTCGCGAGTGACATTCCAACGGCAAACATGGTCACCATCGAAAGTACCCGGTTACCGATCCCGTATATACTGATAACAGCAGCTCCGAACTGTGTCACAACCCCCATGATAAACGTAAATCCGACGGCCGTGACGGATTGACCGATAGACCCCGGGAGCCCTATCGAAAGAATCTTTCTTATCATCCTGAAATCCGGTTTAAAGTCCTTCAGGTGAACGGTGAAACCGGTCCGGTTTTTAAGGAGGACATAAAGAAAATAGACAACTGAAACACCTCTCGCGATAAGGGTTGCGAGTGCAGCCCCTTCAACCCCCAATCCAAGGGCAAAGATAAAGAGCGGATCGAGTGCTATATTTAAACCAACCGTCAGAAACATGATCTGTAATGTGATTACGGAATTTCCCCAGCCTCTGAAAATACTCGAAAACAGTTCACTGAAAAACATAAACGGAATGGCAAAGATCATGACCCTCAGATAGCTTAGCGACTTGTCAAAGAGTTCTCCTTCTACATTTATCAGTTTCAGAATAGATGGTGCAAAATAATAACCAAGCGTCATGACAAAGACGGAAAGTACGAGCAGCGTCAGCATCACCTGTGCAGCCGACTTCTCCGCCATTTTCTTATTTTTCATCCCGATATACTGTGCGATCATCGATGTGGCCGCATGCGAAAAGCCGGTTGCAAGGGATATCAAAATGAATACGATAGAAAAGGTTACCGTGGGGGCGGAGAACTCAACGGTACCGAGTTTTCCGAGAAAATAGGCGTCTGTCAGATTGTAGAGTGTCTGAAGGAGATTCGTGAGAACGATGGGCCAGGCCAGCATAAAAAGCCCTTTATAAATCGGCAGATGAAAGATATCTACCTTCTGATTCATTCTGCCGCTTAATGTCTTAAAAAAATTCATAACGAGATCAGCTCCGTAATAAAGTTAGCATTCCGAAATATTATACCATACTTACGGGACTATCACAAGATCGTTCTGTTTCAGAGGAAAGGTCAGATTGAAAGCCATCCCAACCGGGCGAAAGGAATCTATTCTCAGATTATATAGTCAGTTATTGCCGTTTCGAATTCGCGTATACTCTTTTCAACCTCAGCGGTATCCCTCTCGGAAGAACTAAGCTGAATCCTGTAAAGGGTTTCCGCCAGATTGTTAAATTTCAGATTTCTCGTGACACCTTTCAGCTCATGTGATTTATCTTCCAGCATCTCAAACTCTCCCGCCTCAAGTTTTTCTGAAAGCATCTGCATAAACTCCCTGATCTCATTGAGAAATTCCGTGTAAAGAAATAATTTATCCTCGTCTCTCAACTTCAGTTCGTTTAAAAAATTGACCGATTTCCTCAGCTCTTCACTTAAAACAAAACCGATATCCGTTAATTTACCGATAAACTCTGTGTCTGAAATAATTATCACCTTTTTTACAATTTTTCATTTCCCTTCACATTATAACATTTTTTCTCTATTATGTTATGATTTAAGCTGATACGAACTTTTTATATCAGGAGGGAAAAGATGAGCTCAGTAAAGATTGGAATTATAGGTGCGGGAAGTGCAGTATTTTCAATGAGACTGGTCAGCGATTTGTGCAAGACGCCGAGTCTCAGGGGAAGCGAAGTCATCCTCATGGATGTGGACGAAGAAAGACTCAATGCGGTCTCTTTCATGGCCAAAAAACTCAGTGATGAATTTGATGCGGACATCACCTTTGAAACAACACTCGATCTCGATAAAACGATCATCGATTCAAATTTTGTCATCAATTCCGCACTCGTCGGCGGACACAAATTCCTGGAAGATACCCGGGCAATTGGTGAAAAACACGGTTATTTCAGGGGGATAGATACTCAGGAATTCAATATGGTTTCGGATTACTACACCTTCACAAACTGGAATCAGCTTTCCTATTTCGTAGAAATAGCAAGGAAAGTCGGCAGCAACAATCAGAAGGATGCCTGGCTGCTACAGGCTGCAAACCCCGTTTTTGAAGGGACAACACTGATTCATCGTGAGACGGACACCAACATGGTCGGCTTCTGCCACGGACATTATCACGTAGAACATCTCGCAAATGTCCTGGGATTACATATGAACGAAGTCGACTGGCAGGTCGCCGGTGTGAATCACGGAATCTGGCTGAACAAATTTGAAAAAGACGGGGAGGACCTTTACCCGAGACTCGAGGAATATTTCAACACCCGGAAGGAATGGGCGCCAAAGAATCCCACGGATGATCAATTGGCCCCGGTTGCCTGGGATGATTATAAATTCTACGGCATGTTCCCGATAGGTGACACACCGAGAAATTCCTCATGGAAATATCATTTTTCCATGGATGAGAAGAAAAAATGGTACGGTGAACCCTGGGGCGGTTTTGACTCGCCAAGCGGATGGAAATGGTACGGAAACAGACTCGTAGCCACAACAGCCACCGTTCAGGGCATGATGAAAAAGATCATGGAGAATCCCGAAGCCGATACCAAAGAACTTCTGCTTGCGGACATGAGCCAGTATCCGGAAGAACTCAGGGAACAGGTAGAGATCCTTTATGATCCGAACAGACTCAGCGGTGAACAACACATTCCGTTCATCGACGCCATCGCGAACGACAATGCGTCGAGACTGGTTGTCAACACACTGAACAACGGTGTCGTCAAGGGGGTTGCCGATGACGTTGCCTGTGAATTCTGTGCACTCGTTGACAAAGACGGGATTCACGCGGAAGAGGTCGTCCCACAGCTGACCGACCGGATCATCAACTGGTACCTTACGCCGCGGATCATGCGAATGGAATGGGCGCTTGAGGCCTTCCTGAAACGGGATAAGTCTCTCGTGGTCGAAATGCTGATGAGAGATCGTAGAACGACCTCCTTTGAACAGGCTCAGGCCGTGGTAGACGAGATATTCAAGATGTACGAATAAACGGATGGAAGCGGATGGGTAAGGAACTCATCCGCTTCCACCCTATACAACAGCCTGTTAGTTGGTAGAATCCATTTTGATCAGGAACTATTTCCTTCTCCGTTTTATAAATTTTATGATCTTCTGCGCATAATCAAAATCCGAGAAGAAATTCTTCAAAATGGTAACCGCACCCCCATAGGCAAGATTTTTTAATCCATCATGATCAATCTGAATAAAATTCTCATCGATGACCTGCTCTTTTTTGCGAAAGGGCAAGCCACGGAATATCTCTGTCTTCAAATAGTCGATGACCGAATCCGAAAAATCGGTAATATCCCCACCGAGTACGATTCTGTCGGGATCAAGCAGTGTGGTGACAACGGTAATCCTGTTGATCAGGTTGTCGGCCATATCCTTGAACAGTTCTGGAAAATCATCCGAAGGCCACTCGTATCTTCCAAGATCCATCGCATGCAGTTCAAGTTCTTTCGAGTATTTCCAGCTGTTGTCAAGGATGATCTCTCCCGCCGCCATCCTCGACCCCTTGTAGATCTTCCCGTCTATCACTATTCCGGCACCGACCCCGCCATAAGTCCTGAATCCCGATGGAAAGGAAAACATATAATAGATGAGATTTCTGTCGACAAGCGAAGATTCATGGAGATAGGATGCCGCACCGGCATTTGCATCGTTTTCAACATAGGTGAAAATCCCCGTCTTCTTTTCTATCACCCTTTTCAGTTCAAGATCTCTGATCTGAAGATCGAACGAATAGTCTATAACCCCCTTTTCCGAATCGACAATACCGGGGATAGAAATCGCCACGGCCATGATATGATCAAACTGTTCTTTCAGCTTTTTGACACAGGCCTCTATGACATCAACGATATTCCCGTTGTTTATTTTCACCTCAAATGTATCTTCATGTAAAAGATGTCCCCTGAAATTTGTCAGAACACAGAACAGCCTGTCATTGACCACCGTAATTCCTATAACGGACGCCTTTTTTTCGTTCAATTTCAGAACTTCCGTCTTTCTTCCACCCGTTTCACCCGGATTCTGGACACCGTCCCGAATGATGATCTCCTGCTCAAGCAACCCTTCCATCGCCCTTGAAACTGTCGATCGATTGACATTCATCTCATTGCTGATCAGCTGTCTCGTGAAAGAATCCCTGATCCATATTCTGTTTAAAATCTGATGTTGTGTTGGATTTTTTAGATTAAGCATATTTCAACCGCTCCTTTATTCTGGTTGCAGGCCTGCCGCAACCCCTAGCATTATAGCCCGGATGTCTTTATTTTCAAAATCCTTATCTCCCCTCACTCTTATCCATAATACCTTTTCTTCTTAGTGGAAAATCGGAAAAATCTCATCATATATTTTTAGATTTTTTTTATTATTCCGATAATTCCATAAGCTCCATTGAATTAAATTAAAACGGAAAGGTGTGAAATTATGAAAAAGAAGAACCGCGTCTTATGTTTAGCCTGTATGGTTGCCCTGTTATTTGCCGGATGTGCCATCTCGGTTTCAATCGCCATCCCCGCTCTGAATTTGAATTTTACCGTCCAGCCACTTCCTCAGCTCCCAATCTCATCCTTAAGAGCAGAGCTTCCCGGTGAAGTAACGGCCAATATGCACTGGGATGAAGTGGACACACAGGGAAGAAGACTGAGAAACCTTCATCTGAACATGGAAGTTTCACTGACAGCGGAAGCAACGCTCGATTTTGATACATTTGACTTTGAGCTTTACATGAAGGAACAGGAGGCCACGGATACGGAGTTTTTCTTTAACGCAGGAACCATCAGTCCCGCAACGGATACATACACATGGACACTCGACAAGGATAACAGTCCGGCGGTCAACGAGCTTTTAAATTTCATCAACGATCATAAGGCAACAGACCTCGTCTTCACCTTCCGGCATGATTACGGTGCCGACGGTCAGCAGGGTTCTGGAACGGCTTATGAGGATATTCAGATAAGGATCCGGATTACGGGGACAGCTGAAGTAATTATTATTTAAAAGACACAGATCTCTGACAGTGACAGACACTGTGACTATCACTGTCAGGGATCTATTCATCCACCATTCACACACAATCGTTCCAGGTTATTCCCCTCTCATCTGTGATATAATAAAATATCCTGGAGGTATCTTTATATTGGATCAATTAAATAATGAAGAATCACTGAAGAAGATACGAAGTGAAATTAAACATAGAAAAAATATAGAAGAAGTCCTCAACAGTGCTTCCGTTTCTCTGCTGAGTAAAGATGCTATACCGCTGGATCTGAAGATAGAAAAAATTCTGGAAAAGATGGGCAGACTGGCCAAGATTGACAGGAGCTACATCTTCCTCTTTTCCGAGGATGGATCCACGATGAGTAATACCCATGAATGGGCGGCAGACGGCATTTCAAAGGAAAAGAAAAACCTTCAGAATATTCCCGTCGATATCTTCCCCTGGTGGACCAAGCAGGTAAAAAACAACCTGATTATCAACATACAGACCGTCTCGGAAATGGAAAGCTTTGCACCCGCCGAGAAGGAAATTCTGGAATCACAGGATATCAAATCATTGTACGTTACCCCCCTGTATATCGAGAATAAAACGATCGGATTTATCGGTTTTGATTCCGTCAGGGAGGAAAAGATCTGGACCGAAAAGGAAATCACCTTTCTCGAAACGGTAAAAAACATCATAAGCAGCGCGATAGAAAGGGAAAAGTACGAGATGGAGATCCTCGAAAGGAAAAATTATTATCAGACACTTTTTGAAAATTCGAATGATGGAATCTTCATCATTGATAAAAAGGGAAACCATGTTCAGGTAAACCTAAAAGGGGCTGAAATGCTTGGTTACACTCAGGATGAAATCATCACTCTTGGCTATAAAGATCTGATTTTTCCAGATCAACTCGCTGATTCAGAAGAAAAACTGTGGAATATAATTTCTGGAAACGTCCCGCCCCCCTATGAAAAAATCATGCTCAAAAAAGACGGCAGCCTGCTGCCCGTTGAGATACATCTGTCTGTCATCAGAGATAGCAGAGGAAAAGTTGAGAAGATACAAAGTATCGTGAGGGATATTTCTACGCGAAAGGATTCACAGGCAAAAATAAAGGCTTTAACGTTTTTCAAGAATTCGATCTTCCAGGTGATCAACGAAACACTTTCGGGAAGAAAAACTCAGCCCCCTTTAAAGATCCTGCTGGATCTTTGTCTGAAGGTCATCGAAACCAGTAATCACGGCTGGATTTTTGAAACTTATTACGAAAAGATCATCCCGGTACTCGAAATCGGTGAGATGAAAAACGGGTTGTCTTATAAAAATATCCTTGAACTACAATCATCGCTTAAAAATTTGGAAGATGTCAGGGTTTTCAAGGCCTCCGATTTGTTTTTATCCATGGATATCCCTCTCGATACAACATTTCTCGTGATTCCCATCCGAAAGGAGAAGAACAATTTTTTCATCTTCTTCCTCAAACAGGCTGAAAACAGTCAACCCATCGGGGAATTCGAGATAGAGATAGGGGTTTTTCTGAAAAAGCATCTCGAAACCATGATGCAAAGGGTAACCCTTGAAAACAAACTGATCGAAAAACAGAAACAGTTATCAGATCTTGCCAGTATCGATAACCTGACCGGTTTTTACAACCGACGACGATTTACCGAGATCAGTTTCTCAAAATTGAAGCCGAATACGGAATATGCCCTCCTTTATCTGGATCTCGATAAATTCAAAGAGATCAACGATATCCTTGGACATACCATGGGGGATCTGATCCTGAAGAAGCTCTCTGAACGAATAAAGGTCACCTGTTCAGAAGAGGATGTCATCAGCCGACTCGGCGGGGATGAATTCGCCATACTGGTTAAGAACAGCAACAGGGAAGATCTTCAGAAATTTTCCCACAATCTCTTTGAGGCCATTAAGGGAGATTATAACATAGAAGGGTGGCATGGCAAGATACGGGCAAGCATCGGGATCGCATGCTATCCGAAAGATGCATCCGATTTTTCTACCCTTCTGAAAAATGCGGATATTGCCATGTATGAATCTAAATCCAGAAAAAATCATATAGAATTTTTTGATAAAAAGTATGAAGAAAAGATAAGGGCCAAACTGAATACGGAAAGGGAGATAGAAAGAGGTCTTCTCAGAAACTCATTCATCCTTTATTATCAGCCGATTGTCAGGGTAACGGATAAGACGGTAAAAGGGTACGAAGGACTAATCCGTTGGAATCATGAGACGAAAGGAATCCTGACACCCTATCACTTTATTCCCTTTGCGGAAAAAACGGGATTGCTCGCCAAGATAGATGAAAAAGTCAGGCATATCGCCTCTTTAAAACTGGCCGAATGGCAGGAAAAAAGAGAAACGTTCACACTGAGCGTCAACGTTTCCGCGAAAGAATTTATTGATCCGGAATTCAAACACAGGATCGAGAAACTCTTATTACTGTATGGGTTTGATGCGGATAAAATGATCATCGAAATCACTGAAAATTCTTTCTTGGACGATTTTGATCTCTGCATCGAGAATATGAACTATCTGAAGAAACTGGGATTCCGATTTTCTATAGATGATTTTGGAACCGGTTATTCCTCACTCTCGTATTTACAGAAGATACCGGCTGATTATCTGAAGATAGACAGAGAGTTCGTAACGGATATCGATAAAAACGAGAAAAAGAGAATCATCGTCGAATCCACGATCAATGTTTCTCACAAACTCGGACTGGAAACCATCAGTGAAGGGGTAGAAACCGAAGAGGAATTCAGGGTGATCAAGGATCTGAACAGTGATTATATACAGGGATACCTGTTTGGGAGACCCTCGCCGATTTGATGACGGATTATCAGAATCATCCCGCTGTAGCTGCCGAAAGACTGTTGAAGGACATTGCTTCAGACTATCAGGGGATACTCGGAAAAAATCTAACCGGCGTTTATCTTCATGGGTCACTTGCCATGGATTGCTTTAATCCGAAGACGAGTGACATCGATTTTCTGGTCGTCGTAAAACATCCGATCAACCATCGACAGAAAGAAAGACTGGTAGAAATACTCCTCTCCTATGATGCTTTGGCACCTGCCAAGGGATTCGAAATGAGTGTACTGCTTCTCAGCAACACGATGACCTTCACCTATCCCACCCCTTTTCTGCTTCATTACAGCCCCTCTCATAAGGAAGCCTTCATCAAAAACGGGACATTATGCGAAAACGGGAGCGACCCGGATCTAGCCGCACACATCACCGTTCTCAAAAAGAGGGGAAGGATCATCTGTGGAGACACTGTCGAGCGAGTATTTGGAGATGTTCCAAAAAGCGATTACAGGCGCGCTATCCGTTATGATTTAGAGGATATCGACAAGATGCTTGATACGGATACGACCTATTTTGTCCTGAATCTCTGCAGGACCCTTTATTATGTAGAAGAAGAGGTGATCGCCTCAAAGAGGGAAGGTGGAGAATGGGCCCTGAAACACCTTCCTGAAGCGTATTCACAAATTATTCAGAATGCATTGATTGCATATAAAACGGGGGCGAAGGGGTATAGAGAAACATCAGTGATGCTCCGGAAATTTGTTGAAGATCTATTTTCCAGGGTTGATCGGTTCCTTTGTCCCGAGTGATTGACAGAACTTCACCCGCTTTTTTTCGTCTTTATAGTATAGTCAAAGAATAAACCGATCTATAACAGTAATTTTCAAATTTATTGGCAATAACTATTTTCATCAACGACAGTTAGAAGGAGTGGTTTCATGATCAGAAAATCCGTTTTTCTATTGATACTGTTCTTTGTTTTGCCCTTTTCACTCTCGTTCTCTGTGAAAATCGTTTCTATCGCCATCGGTGAATATCCACCCTACACCTCGGAGTTTGATGAAAATGCCAGAATGACTGAAGAACTGGTAAAGGAGGCCTTTAATCTCGAAGGTTATGTGGTGGAAACCGGGTATTATCCTTGGAAAAGGGCCTACGAGATGGTAAAGGAAGGTGAAGCCGATGCAACCTTTCCCTGGATAAAAACCGAGGAAAGGACCGTTGAATTTCTTTTTCCGGAAGAAACGCTCATAGAGGCCAGAGAAGTCTTCTTTTATCTTAAAACACTCGATTTTGATTGGAAGGATTATGAAGATCTGAAAGCCTATCGAGTCGGAGGGACGAGAGGTTATGCACACACTGAATTGTTCAAAGAATACGATATCCCATACGATGAGGCAACGAGTGATGAGAGTAACTTTAAAAAACTCCTTACCGGTAGAATAGATATTTTCCCCATCGATTTCATCGTTGGCTATTATTTAATCAACGAACTTTTTGGTGTAGAAAGGGCTCCACTGTTCAACAATCACCCGAAGCCGTTTATCGCAGATAAATGGGCCATTATGTTCTCAAGGAAAAGGGAAGGGACTGAAGAACTTGTCAGGGCCTTTGATTCTGGGATGAAAAGGCTCATGGAATCGGGCCGATACGAAGAAATCGTATACAGGTATCTCGGTATCGAATGAACCGTTCATAGGGTTTCAAGTGATGATGCCTCCAAAAAACACCTCATCGACGATGAGGTGTTTTCATTTGGCTTCAATTACCGATTTATTTTTTAAAATACGGAATAGCCTATTTTATCCTTGTAAATACGCCTGATCCCTCTTCTTCAAACAGGTCTATCGATAAAGTCACGGCATAACCGGCGGCATCTATCCTAAACGTTCCCCGACCCATTTCACCAAAATGCATTACATCCCAGAAGAGGTCGAACGTATCACGGTTCACATGTCTCAGTTCGATCACCGATTCATTCGGCCCTATCCTGATAAACAGCTTATCATCAGCAGCATAGACTTCCATTTCACCATACACCTCGTTGAAATAAAGGCCGGTATAGGCTTCATTACTCATTGCCGGAGAAGCTTCTGACTGTTGGATTTCAACCGGTATATCGGCTGATAAGACTTCATCCACCTCTTTTAAGGCAAGTTGTCTGAAGGGGTTTCCGACGAGAAGATCCAGAAAGTCCCTTGTCAGATTATCCGGGAAATTCATTCCTCCCATGTTTGTCAGAATGACGATTCCGGTATCAAGTTCCGGGAAAAAGGCGATCATCGTCTTTGATCCCACCGTGCTGCCATTATGCCAGATCATCGTATAATCACCAACCGTTTCATAGACCCAACCCTGACAATAGGCGGCTAACTGGCCATGTTTATTGGAATGCACCAGTGTAGCAGGCTGATAAAGCCTATTCAGATATTGCGGAGCAATCAGTTGTTTCCCGTTGACGCAGCCATCGTTCACATGCAGCTTCAACCACTCAACCATATCGGCGAGGCTGGAATCAATTCCACCGGCGGGGGCAAAATGGTACGACCACTCAAACCCTTCCGCATGACAGTCGATTGGAATCACGTTGATCTCGGTAGGTTCATCCCCCGTCATCAGCTCAAAGACATGTGTTATCGTCCTGTTTTCATTGTTGACATGTTTCTCATAACTGACGCTCGTATCTTCCATACCGAGCGGATCAAATACCTGCCGTTGAAGAAGTTCTTCATAGCTCTGTCCGGCGAGGTTCTCAACGATCTTTCCGGCGACAAGAAACAGCGAATTGACATAGGTAAAATCCGTTCTGAAAGTCGCCATCGGCCGGATATATTTTAACCGTTCGATCAGATATTCCGGGCTGTATCCCATCATCTGCGTCAGATCACCCGAATAGGGAGCCAGTCCGCTATGCTGCGCCATAAGATCCCGTATCTCCATGTTTGCCGTCACATACGGATCATACAGTTCAAAATCGGGATAATGATCGCGAACTTTGTCGGTCCATTTTATCAGGCCATCCTGAACGGCTTTCGCCACAAGAAACGAGGTAAAGGCCTTTGAAGTCGAACCGATCTGAAACGTCGTGTCAAGGTCCACAGGCGCTGTCATTTCAACAGATCTGTACCCGAAGGCCTCCGTAAACAGAACCTCGTCCCCCCGAACAACGCCGACGGCCATCCCGGGGATACCCCATTTCTGCTGAACCTGCAATGCATAATCCCTGAATGTCTGAAGCACTTCATTCAGATCGGACTGCTGTGCGGAAAAAGCAACCGATAGACAACAAACAAAAAACATAAAAATGACCAGTTTTTTCATCTTATCACCTCCGATTTGACATAGAAAACCCGACTTTCACTTAATACGGGATCTACCCATCTGAACATCTCTCTTTCATCGCCCGTCAAAGTTGCGATTTCTTGTCCACGACGCATTTATTGTCTTAGCCGTATCTTCAATTCCTTTCTGTAATTCTTCCACAATTTCTACAGATACCGCGAACCATCCCAGCAGAAATATCCTTTTCATCATCTACATCTGGCCGAAAAAGCCTTATTTCCCTTAACTGCATAAATAGTATAGCAGTTTATCATACACAACCATACAATTTTGAAATAATATTCTCCTGCTTTATTTTTATTTAAAAGATTTTTGAGATATACTTAAGGGAAATTCTATTCGGGAGGTGATGTGTGGAATGTATGGACTCGTGCTGGAGGGCGGTGGAGCCAAGGGAAGTTATGAAATAGGTGTATTTAAAGCCATTCAGGAACTCGGTATAAAGATAGGCGCAGTCACGGGAACCTCGGTTGGCGCACTGAATGGGGCCTTTTTTGCACAGAAAAGATTTGAAGAGGCTTATGAGGTCTGGTATAACATGGACAACGGACTGGTTCTGAAAACGGATACGGAGACCTATGCGGAACTCGTCAATTTTGATCTGAAACTCATGAATATGCGTAAATATTATTCTTATTTCACCAATTTAGTATTCGATGGCGGGCTGGATATATCGCCTCTGAAAGAACTCATCCGCAAATATGTGGATGAAGATCTTCTGAGAAACTCTGACATCGACTTCGGGCTGGTTACCGTCTCCCTGACGGACATGAAACCACTTGAAGTATTTATCGAAGACATACCGAAAGGTCAGATCCACAATTATCTCCTTGCTTCCGCTTATCTGCCGGTTTTCAAGAAAGAAAGACTGGATGGCGCAAGATTTATAGATGGTGGATTTCACGACAATACACCTGTCAATCTGATAGCGAAAAAAGGGCTGAAGGACATCATCGTCGTCCGATTAAAGGCTATCGGCGTTTCACAGAAACCAAAATTCAAAGATCTGAACCTCATAGAAATCGTTCCTTCGGAAGATCTCGGTTCAATAATGAACTTTGATAAGGATATCGCCAGAAAGAACATGGAAATCGGTTATTACGATGCCCTGCGTGCGCTTTCAGAGGAGATTGAAGGATACCGCTACTGTTTAAAAAATATTCCCGATGAAGATTACTTTGAAACACATCTGTTCAACTTGTCGGATAACATGATCCGACAGATCGCACAGGAATTATCCATCAAACCGGGCCATCCGAAACGAACCCTTTTTGAAAAGATTCTTCCGGAACTTATCACCCTTTGTGAGCTGAAAGACTCCAATTCCTACAGAGATCTCTTTATAAAAACAACCGAAATGCTCGCCGAATACTATAATATCAATCGTCTTCAGATCTATGAATTCCAGGAACTCAACAACCTCATTCACGAATCGTTCAGAACGAAAAATCAGGCAACGGGTATTCTGCCGGGTAATCTGAAATTCAACCCGGAGATTCTTGATAACCTCCCCGACATGATCAGGAGTCAACCGATTTTTAAAAGGGCCCACAAGATTCCACTCCTGCTGAAATTGCTACAAATTGGCGATGATCTCATCATATGAAGAACCGGTAAGAAATTACCGGTTCTTTTTTTATCTTAAGCGGTTATCACCTCCATCCGTTGTAAAGACTTTCCCTTGTCTCCATAAAATCATCACAAAAGAGGTTTATATTAAAGGCATAGCGGGATTGATTCCCCCCCTGTCAAAAAAAATGGGAAATAAAAAAAGATATTGTTAGTTATAATATAAATACTTGACATGATAAACATTATCATGTATACTATGAATCGAGTAAGGTGATATATGATTTGTGTAATAAAAAAGATTTCACTCACGTCATATAACACGAACAAAAAAAATGCAACATGCACGATAAAAAACGGAGGTGTTTTAAATGGCAACAGAATACGTAGTGGGAATCGATTTGGGTACAACAAATTCATGTATAGCATGGGTAAAACCAGATAAATCAACGGAAGTCATACCAAACGCAGAGGGATCCAGAACGACCCCTTCCATCATAGCTTTCAGCAAGACCGGAGAGATCGTTAAGGGAGAACCGGCAAAGAGACAGGCCGTCCTCAACAGCGAGAGAACGATCAGATCCATCAAGAGACACATGGGCGACAGCAGTTATAAAGTGGCTATCGACGGAAAAGATTACACACCACAGGAGATCAGTTCGTACATCCTCAGAAAACTCGTTGATGACGCGGAAAGCTATCTCGGCGGCAAGATCAACAAGGCAGTCATCACCTGTCCTGCCTATTTCAACGATGCACAGAGACAGGCAACAAAAGAAGCCGGACAGATTGCAGGGCTCGAGGTCCTCAGAATCATCAACGAACCGACGGCGGCAGCACTTGCATACGGTATGAACAGAGAACATGATGAACACGTCATCGTATATGACCTCGGTGGTGGGACATTCGACGTATCCATCCTCGAAATAGGCGACGGTGTCATCCAGGTTGTCTCAACCAATGGTAACAACCACCTTGGCGGAGATGACTTCGACAAGAAGATCATCGACTGGCTCGCGGAGAATTTCAGAAAGGAACACGGTGTAGACCTCAGAACAGATAAGCAGTCCCTGCAGAGATTAAAGGAAGCGGCGGAAAAGGCGAAGATCGAATTATCCTCCAAGCTTGAAACGGACATCAACCTTCCATTTATCACGGCTACATCTGAAGGTCCGCTGCATCTCGAACAGAAATTCACCAGATCAACACTCGAATCACTCGTCAGAGATCTGATCGAAAGCACAAGAGAACCGATCATGAATGCACTCAGAGACGCAAAACTCAACACGGATGAGATTGACGAAATCCTCCTCGTTGGGGGTATGACGAGAATGCCGATGGTTCAGACATTTATCAAGGATATCTTCGGCAAGGAAGCCAACAAGGGAATCAACCCTGACGAGGCCGTAGCGGTCGGAGCTGCCATCCAGGCATCCATCATGTCCGGAGACATGGGAAAAGATGTCGTTCTCGTAGACGTTACACCACTCACACTCGGAGTAGAAGTCAAGGGTGGACTCCTCGAACCGATCATCGACAGAAACACCCCAATCCCTGTCAAGAAATCCAAGACCTTTACAACGGCCGAAGACAGACAGCAGGAGGTAGAAGTCAGAATCTACCAGGGTGAAAGAACCATGGCCGCACAGAATCACATGCTCGGAAGCTTCAGACTCATGGGGATCACACCGGCACCGAGAGGAATCCCACAGATAGAAGTCACATTTGACATAGATACAGATGGTATTGTACACGTTACGGCAAGAGATAAAGCCACTAACAAGGAACAGTCCATGGTTGTAACCGGCAGAAACAAACTCTCCGAAGATGATATCAACAGAATGGTCGAAGAGGGAGAAAAGAACAAGGAAAAAGACGAGGAAAAGAAGAAGGAAATCGAGATCAAGAATCAGGCGGATGCACTCGTTTACGCAACGGAAAAATTGCTTAAGGAAAGCGGGGACAAGATCCCTGAAGATCTCAGGGGAAAACTCGAATCCATCAAGAATGATTTGAGAGAAGCCGTCAACAACGATAACGTTGCAAGGATCAAGACATTAACGGAACAGCTTCAGGAAGAATCCATGAAGGCCGGAGAACACATTTACAAACAGCAGGCCGAAGAACAACAGGCTCAGCAGGCAGCCGGTCAGCCGTCAGACACAGGAGAAACCCCGCAGGATAACACCGTAAACGCCGATTACGAAGACGTGGACAACTCAGACAGCAACAACTAATTATGAGAAAAAAAGCGGGTTCCTCTTAACGGAACCCGTTTTTTTTTAGAAAACAGAAAGAGACCTACTAACAAGCAGGTGATAAAATGGCAATAGAGAAAAAGAAGACAATCGACAGAGATGATCCGTTTAACATGCCTAAGTTCATTATCAGTGTGGCATCCAGTATGCTGGGGATTCATCCCCAGACACTCAGACAATATGAAAAGAGGGGCTTCGTCGAACCGTTCAGACTCGGTAATTTGAGACTGTATTCAGAACACGACATAGAAGTGATCAATCACATAAAAGAACTCGCGGATGAAGGGATTCCAACGACGGGAATCGACAGAATCATCGAGCTGGAAACGAGACTTGAAAGGGCACAGAAGAAGATCAAACTCCTTGAAAGGGAAAACGAACTGTTAAAACAGAAAATGAGGAAAGAAATACCGCCTTTGCCGGTTAAGATAGAGTATAAGAGTTATGAATTTAAATTTTACAACGAAAAAGATATCGATAAAAAAGAAGAATAGAGGTGAAACAGATGATCAACATGAATGACTATACATCAAGCGCACAGGCTATATTCAACATCATGCAGGATATTCTCATGCGTTTCAGACACAGTCAGCTGAGAACCGAACATCTCCTCCTCGCCATGATGGAACAAAACGAGAACACCGGTGCTCAGGTCATACAGACACTGGCGGACAATATCGCCGTGTTAAAACAGGAAACGGAGAAGGCCGTCAGAGAATACGGTCCGACGGAAGCTGCTCCCGTACCGGGCGGACAGATCTACATCACACCGGAAGCAAGACAGGTACTGGAAGAGGCCAAAAAAGAGGCCGAAAGACTTCAGGATAAAAAGGTTGGCGGAGAACATCTCCTCATCGGCCTGTTAAAAGTCGAAACGTGTGAGGCGGCAAAGCTCCTCACTCATCACAAGGTCATCCTCGAATCCGTTTACGCAAATATTCGTCAGCTCAGGGCATCAGGCGGCGCTACCGAAAAGGAAAATCTCGGACCGCTTCAGAAATTCACCACCGATCTGTGTAAGATGGCGAAAGAAAAAAAGCTCATGCCGGTTATCGGCAGAGATGATGAGATCAGGCGTGTCATACAGATTATCGGAAGAAAGACCAAGAATAACCCGGTTCTCGTTGGAGATTCGGGCGTCGGAAAGACCGCCGTTGCGGAAGGACTGGCACAGCGAATCGTAGAAGGGAATATCCCCGAATACCTCAAGGGCAAGACCCTGCTCTCACTCGACATGGGAAGACTCATCGCCGGAACAAAGTTCAGAGGGGAGTTTGAGGAAAGAATGAAAGGGGTCATCGATGCCATCAAGAAAAAAGAGGGGGAAGTCATCCTCTTCGTTGATGAGATCCATACGGTTGTCGGCGCTGGTTCAACGGAAGGGTCCATCGATGCGGCCAACCTCATGAAACCGGCACTCGCCAGAGGGGAACTGAGATGTATCGGAGCCACAACACTTGATGAATACAGAAAATACATAGAAAAAGACAAGGCATTGGAAAGAAGGTTCCAGAAGGTCATGGTCGAAGAACCATCCGTAGAAGACGCCATCGAAATCCTCACGGGGCTCAGGGATGTCTTTGAAAAACATCATGGAGTTACCATCAATCAGGGGGCTATCGAAGCAGCCGTCAAACTGTCGGACAGGTATATCAGCGAGAGATTCCTGCCGGATAAGGCCATAGACCTCATAGATGAAGCCGCATCGAAGATCAAGATAGAAACCACCTATATGCCGATTGAGATCACCGAACTGGAAAAAGAGATCAAAGCGGGCGAGGAAAAGATCACTGAAGAGGCTGAAAAAGGGGATTATGAAGCGGCAGCGAGGTTAAAATCCGAAGTTGAACGGATCAGGGAAGATCATCAGCTTAAATATGACAGCTGGAAGGCCGAACAGGATGCCAAGCCAAAAGTGGTCAACGAATTCATCATCGCAGAAGTCGTTGAAAAATGGACCGGCATCCCGACTACCAAGATGCTCAGATCTGAAAAAGACAAGATTCTGAACCTCGAGAATATGCTCCATGAAAGCATTATCAATCAGAACGAAGCGGTAAAGAGTGTTGCACAGGCCATCAGACGTTCACGGGCGGGACTCAAGGACCCGAAGCGTCCAACCGGTTCATTCCTGTTCCTCGGACCAACCGGTGTGGGAAAGACGGAACTCGCCAAGACACTCGCTGAAAAACTCTTCGGAAGTGAAGAGGCCCTTGTCAGAATCGATATGTCCGAATACGGTGAAAAGATAGCCGTTTCCAGACTCCTTGGCGCATCCCCCGGTTACGTCGGCTACGAAGAGGGCGGACAACTCACGGAAGCGGTAAGAAGAAGACCCTATTCCGTTGTATTGCTCGACGAGATCGAAAAGGCTCACCCGGAAGTCTTCAACGTCCTGCTTCAACTGCTTGAAGACGGAAGACTCACTGATGGACAGGGACACAATGTCGATTTCAGAAATACGGTTATCATACTGACCAGCAACATCGGCGGAGAAAAGCTCATCGGAGGCGGTTCAAAGACGGTTGGATTCGGTGTGGATGAAGACAAGGAAATGAAGAAGGAAAAGATCGTCATGGACGAATTGAAGAAATTCTTCAAACCGGAGATCATCAACCGACTCGATAACATCGTCGTGTTCAAGAACCTTTCACCGGAACACGTTCAGCAGATCGCCTGTCTCATGATCAAGCAGCTCAACAATCGCATCATGGACAAGCACATCAAGATCGAGCTCACCGATGAGGCCAAAGCGTTCCTCTCAAAAGTCGGTTACGACGAAAACTTCGGGGCCCGACCGATGAGAAGGGCCATCGAAAAATACATTGAAGTCCCGCTGTCAGACATGATACTCGAAGGAAACATAGACGAATACAGTATCGTACAGGTCCTTGGGCCAAACGACAACGACGAACTTCAGTTTGAGATCATCAAGGAATAAAACTTAACTGATAAACACAAACACCCGCTTAAAAGCGGGTGTTTGTTATCCATACTATTAAATGAATTTCATTTAGTGTGAAAATCAGATGGTTTGAAGAATCATGTTTACTGACTTAAGGATTGAAGTCGCCTTATCTCGGTTTCTATCTCCCCAATAACATTTTTGTTCTTTATAACTTTCTTATTTTCCTCTTTCGCAGAAAAAACAATAAATACCTTTCCTCCATATTTTGCTTCAAAATCGTCAAAGTTCCCCTGCATTCTATCAGAGATTTTATAGTTACCAAAATTTGCAGCTGCTGTAATAGGTTTGATTTGTATACCAAAAGCGTATTTTCCAACATAGCCAAGATAATCTATATCTCCTGCATGATCAAGATCTGAGTCAGATTCTTCAAATTGAACATCCGGAAATTTTTTAGCAAGGCCGTCATTAATAACAGACTTCTCCAGTAAAAAGCCATCATAAGTCCTGACAAGGGTAACTTCTCGGATATAATCAATACAATCTTCCATTGTAATGGCCTTAAAAGCACTAGTCCATTCCGGAATAACTACTTCAGTAATTTTTTCATAAAGACGTTTCCCCAAATCAATCAAACTATCTTCATCAATTTTAACAGGTCTTTTTGTTTTAGTATAAGCCCGTTCAAAATAGAAAGCTTCCCATTCTTCTATTGAATTTGGTTGACATTCCCGAATTAAAGCCATAACTGTTCCAACTTTTGAAGGTCTTGTCAGTTGATAATTATTACTTGCATAATTGAGAATTTTTTCTTTTTTTCCGAAATCTTTCCTATAGTGCTCCATACTCAACCTCATTCTGTAATTTAACAAATTTTGATTTGTATTTGTATTCATAATTTTCAGCAACTTCTACGTAATTTGCTTTAATTAAATGTGCATTTAAAAATGTTTTATTTTTCAAGTACAAATATACCATTAATCTGTTCTCAGAGTCATACTTTTCAGTATCATATCTGAGAAATACCTTTTGATTTTTAGTTTTTTGTTCCAAGAAAGAGATTGCCTTTAGTTTTTTTTCTTCTATTTCCTTTATTCCGATTAATCTTACTTCAACACCGTTATTTAAAATTAATCGTGACGCGCTTAGAACCTTTTTAACAGAAAAAAAATCATCTCTTTCATAATTATCGGATATTTCAACTTTCGAACCAAAGCTCATTTTTTTGGGATCAATTTTTCTCTCCATATTAACAGGATCTATAAAGAGATATGGAAGTTTTCTTCGCTTAATTTCAAATTCGCCTTCATTAACTTCCTGTTTGACTATATCGTACCGCGTTCCGTTCAAATCAACTTTGTCAACACCTAATCTATCCTTTATTACAGAAATAAAATCATTGTTTATCTCATAACCAATAGAATTTCTTTCGTTCTGTTTGGCAGCAAGGGACGTTGTACCACTTCCAAGAAATGGATCTAATACGGTCTCTCCTTTAAAAGAAAACATTTTAATCAAACGATGCGGAAGCTCGATCGGAAACATTGCATGATGCTTTCCCTGCTTTGCACCAGCAAAATTCCAATGCCCGGAAAAATATTCTTTCCACTCGTCTTTTGTTAATGCAGAAGCAGCTTTTTCTTCTTTTCCTACTATTTTTACTTTACCTTGTTTTTTAAACAACAGAATGAACTCATAGTCAATTGACAAAATCCCATTTCTTGGGTATGGATAACTCCCCATAATACTGGCGCCACCAGTAGTGTTTGTGGTTGTTTTTTTTTGCCAGATAACTGCTCCCATATAATCAAAACCTATCGTTTCACAAAACCTAGTAATCTCTGTTCTTATCGGTATGACCTTATATCTGCCATAATAAACGGAACGGGCAAACTGATCACCTATGTTAACACATAGTCTGCATCCATTTTCAAGAACGCGATAGCACTCCTGCCAAACCATGTTTAATTCATTAATGTAATCCTCATAACTCTGATTGAATCCGATCTGCCTTTTATCACCATAATCTTTTAATTGCCAGTAAGGAGGAGATGTGATTATTAATTGTACGGACGAATCAGATACCTCTTTCATATTCCGACTATCTCCATTAATCACTTTATGTGTCGTACTTCTAAACAATAGTATTCACCTTTTTTTCAATATCAACAAGAAGCCTTATTTAACAACATCTTGAATATATTCCAAGTGATTTGAGTATATCATATCCACTTCTAATTTTTTAAGTTCAGAACGCGCATCAACGGTAAATAACATTAAGGGTTTTAAATAAAGTCAGATACAAGGTATTCTAATCGGTCAATTAGTACCTCTCAAACTAAACAGATAACTGTACGGGGCCTGTTCATTGACAGAAAACTTTATAGTTGTTATACTTGTTTTGACAATTCAGGTCTACAATGGTTGAAAGTTTGAAACAATGGGAGTAATCGCATGAATACACAGAAAAATATTGTGATGCTTGTGGATGATAGTCCCGCAAATCTTAAAATTCTTTCTAATCTTCTGGAAGACAAATATCGGCTGATCGTCGCAAAAGGCGGTCAGAAGGCACTTGATATCATCAATTCGGGGAACATCCCCGACCTGATCCTTCTCGACATCCTGATGCCGGATATCGACGGATACACCGTCTGTAGGCAGCTCAAGGGTTCTGAAAAGACAAGGGATATCCCTATCATCTTCATTTCTGCCATGAATCAGAGTGATGATGAGGAAAAAGGTCTGACGATAGGCGCCGTTGACTACATCACAAAACCATTTGTCCCGTCTCTCGTCCTTTCACGTGTCGATACCCATTTAAAACTAAGCAACTCGATGCGTGAAGCGAAGACGATGTACAGCCAATCCCTGGAGTTGAACAAAGATCTCGGGATTAAAAATGCCCAGATCAGCATGATTCTGAACCATTCGGGAGAAGGATTTTTAGTCCTTGAAAAAGATTTCAAAATTCATTCGGAACACAGCCGTGAATGTGATAAAATCTTCGGTACCAACGTACACGGAAAGGATTTCAAAACACTCTTCTCGGATTTTGAAGGCATCCGGGCGGATGAAGACATCGAAATTCTTTCGGAACTGTTTGACCTCCCGTGTGAGATATTACGAAAAAAAAGTGCCATCTACCTCTCCTTGCTCCCAGAAACGATCATCAAATCGGGTAAATACTACAATGTGAGATATTCACTCATACAAGCGGATGACCTTCAGGGAAGAAAGATACTGATCATGCTGAAGGATATCACCGAAGAAAAGAAACTAAGGGAAAAACTGGTACAGGAGCATCAGCTGCTTCTTACCATCATCAGTATTATCTCCAATATGGAAGAATATAAACTGCTGATCATCAACAGTTTCATGTTTTTTGGAAATGTCTTTCTCAGGAAGCTTAAAACGGCAGAACAACGGGAGATAAACTTTTTATACAGAGCCACTCATACCTTCAAGGGGGAATTTGGAAAACTCAATATCATGGAAGTGGTAAAGAAGCTCGATGGGCTCGAATGCATGATCTCGGATATTGTTGAAAACGATAAACCGCTCGATTATCCCGTATTTAAGGAAAAATACGACACACTGGATCTCCTGACCACTCTCGAGGAGACAAACCTTCTCGTGGAAAAGTATTCGGGTAGAAATGTCCTCCTTGAAGATGACATGAATGATTTTTTAACAGTCAACAAAAGGATCATCCACAATTTTGAGACTTTTCTTGAAAAGGCACCGGACAGGATAGAAAAGGCCGTCATCATAGATAATCTGAAAAAACTCGAATATAAAAGTCTTTACAGTGTACTGGATTCCTATTGCAGTTATTCAAAGACACTCGCCGCAGATCTCGGTAAAGAGGCGCTGAGAACATCCGTTACCGGCGACGATGTCTTCCTTGAACCCATAAGATACGGAAATATGTTAAAATCACTCATACACCTTTTCAGAAACATGGTGGATCATGGGATAGAAACGGCGGATGAACGTTACAATGCCGGAAAGAACATACACGGATCCATCACCTGTTCGATCAGCAGAAAGGACGATTGGGTTGCGCTGATCATAGCGGACGACGGAAAGGGTGTCGATCTTGAGCGTCTGAAGGAGAATATCCGTAAAACCCTCGGATTTTCCGATGAAAAGATAGAAGCGATGAATAAAAAGGAATTGTTCCAATATCTGTTTGAAATGAACATTTCGACAAAGCTCTCAAAGACCTTAATCTCAGGAAGGGGTATCGGTTTATCCGCTGTGAAGTCGGAACTGACAAAAATAAACGGCTCTGTAGAGATAGAGTCTGAAGCGAGAAAGGGAACGACTTATCTGATCAGATTTAAGATATGAAAAGGGAGTATGATGGCAAGAATACTGATTGTGGACGACAGTTATCTGATGCGGCAGAGTATCAGAAAGATGGTGGAAAGGATGGGACATACCGTTGCCGGTGAGACGGATGACGGTAAATTTCTCATCAATAAATATATACAGCTTTCCCCGGATCTCATCACACTGGACATCGTTATGGTAGAAAAAAACGGGCTAACCGCCTTAAAGGAATTGAAAGAGGAGCACCCGGAGGCAAAAGTGATCATGGTCAGTTCCGTTTCTCAGAGAATAAAGGTTCTGACCGCCCTGAAATACGGGGCCGATCATTTCATTCTCAAACCACTTGACGAAGAAAAACTCGGAAAGGTGATCAATGAGGTGCTATGTATTCCACCTGAGGAGGGCTCTGAAAAGCTAACCGTTGAATGTGAAAGGGGTTTACCTGAGAAACCGTCTGAACAGAGCAGCGTAAAAAACACCAATGAGTGAGGAGCCTGATAAGATGAGAATGCTGATGGATGTCGGTAATACCAATATAACGCTCGGAATATGGAATGGTGGGAAAATCACCGTTCAATGGCGGATTGATTCGGATAAGATAGGAACGGAAGACGTGTTTTTTTCGACGATTTCCCCGCTGCTTATCAACAGCGGGATAAAACAGGAATCAATAGAATCGATGGCCATCGCCTCTGTTATCCCGGGAAAGCAGTTCGTATTCAGACGATTTGCCGAAAAATATTTCAACACCAAGCCAATTTTCGTTAAGGCCGCTGACGGATTCGACATCACCTGGAAGGCGGATAATCCGAAAGAAATAGGGGCGGACCGAATAGCAAACGTTCTCGGGGCAAAGGATTATTACGGTTCAAACGCCATCGTTCTGGATTTTGGCACGGCTATCAACGTCGATGTGCTCTTCCGCGATGCGTTTGTCGGCGGATCCATTCTGCTTGGCATCAACACCTCAATGAAGGCCCTTTTTTCCAACGCAGCCATGATTCCTCCCGTAGAACTCTTCATGGAGGATCATTATCTTGGAACCAATACCGGCGACAATATCCGGATCGGGCTCGTCAACGCAAAATATTTTGCCTTGAAAGGAATCACGGAACAGATCATGAAGGAACTCGGCGAGGAAGTTCCGGTCATCGCCACAGGCGGACTTTCAGGTCTGTTTCAGTTTGACGGAACCTTTATCGATTATTTTGATCCCGATCTCACGCTGAAAGGCATCGCCTCATTTCAGGACAGATTCCACGAAGAAGGCAGGGGATAACCCCCGCCTCCCGCAGATCATCAGTAAAGCCATCTTTGTTCTACTTCTTTACTGTAATCCGAATAGTATTTTATGCCGAGGGCATCTTCATAGACCGCACGCACTTTGAAGACCGAATAATCCGGATCAAAAATGTTGACATCTATACCGAACTGCAACACCGTTTCAGTCTCCGTTCCGCCTACAAGAACCGTTGCAGGACCCGCACGCTTACTCCCCTTATACCAGACCTGGACATAGGTGGCGATAAGCGAGTGATTATCCCAGTTCAGCCGGCATCTCGCATACTGTGACCCATGGTCAAGAACGGTAACGGTCAGATTATCCGGTGCTGAAAGTGTCCATTCGAATTCATCACTGTCATCGGAATAAAACTTTCTGCCCACCGGATTTTCATAGACGGCCTTCGCTTTGAATCTGGAACCGGGGCCCGCCTCGGCAAACGGAATAGTCAGAAGTTCATCCGTTTCACCGTCCACAGTGGCAAACAGGGTATAATCCGTCTCACCGAGTTTCTTCACATAGATCTCTGTATGATTGTTGATCTGTGAGACATCGTCCCATCTCAGGTCGAGCAGCGCATCGCCTGATTTTGTCTCTCCGGTAAAATTCTGAGGAGCGGCCGGTTTAAGTGTGTAGACATCACTGTATGCGGAATAATGAATCCCCTTTGTTCCATCATCATAGACTGCCCTTGCCTTGAACTGCGTATCGAGATGATCGGTTGTCCTGCCGTAGGCGAAATCGGCTGCATCACCATCCACTTCACCGATGAGGACATAATCCGCATCATCCGGACCCTTTGCGAATATTTCTGTTTTGGTGTTCATTTTGGAGACATCGTACCAGATGAGTCTGAGATTTCCGTTGTCTGTAATGGCTTTCAATTCCTCCGGACAGGCAATCACCTGTAACTCCGGTGGATTGATCAGCTGATAGAAGTCCCTGTCAAGCACATCCACGTGATAATAGGCCTTGCATAAGAAGAGGGTATCAAGGTTCTGTTCAAATGTAAACGTCTCCGCATTTGCCGATTCCGTCACGGCCTCCTGCCAGTCATTGGCCTGATAGGGCTTGTAATAGATCCGGTATCCGGTTTCTACCGCAGATTTGTCATCCCAGTTAAAAACCGTCTGTTTGTATTCATCCGTCTTTCTGAAATTATCCGGCGCCTGCGGCCATTTGAAATAGACATCCCATATCTTCCATTTATGATCATACAGCGTGTACGTCTTATGCACACTGACACTCTTATAACCCAGCTTCAGCGTTATATCCTGTTCAAGTCCGCCGTACAGATCAAGATCTATCCACATATCCTCGGCCTTAGCCCGGTAATCATCATCCATATACACCCCGGCATTTCCATTACAGACTCCCTCGACATAGGGTTTCGTATTGCTCTGGACGGTGGCGATATAGGCGACGGTAAGCCCGAGATCCAGTTCGAAATAAGGCTTGATATCCAGCGTTCCCTTCATCTCAAGTTTCGGACCGTATTTTGTAAAATCCATGGAATGATGGAAATAATGATTAAACCCGTCACCGAGTTCATACCCCACACCGGCTTCCATATCCGCCGTAAACCGGTATCCCGTCCAGAAATCCGCTTCCGCATTTCCTGTAATGACCAGCCCTATCTTTCCATCGGCACTCAACGTGATGGGGACGCCTTCCACATCGATGGTCACTTTCGCTTCAAACAACTGCTTCACCCATTCTCTGGCATAATCCTCAACGGCTTTGTATTCCAGAAAAAAAGAGTGATCAAAGTCGAACTTTATACCGACATTGCATTTCAGCTCGATCTCCGGAATGACATGCCATTTCCAGTGAATACCCGCATGCATACTGGCACTGAGATCAACCGTAATGATGACATTTCCGGTTGCCTCAAGTGTCTGTTTAAATTCACCGTGTGCGGTATCAACGGTCTTTTCCCACAGGGTTTCATCAAAATCGTGTTCCCATTTTTCAGTCCGGTCCAATAGTGAACGATCTATCGATACCTGTACCGGCTGCAAATAATCCAGGTCAAACACGATAAAGGCCTTATCCGCCGTGGTATCCGTTGACTCAAAGAGGGTATAGTCATCGGTTCTTTCGAGGATGGCGACGATTTCCCTGAACCGCTCGTTCTGAGTATCTATGATAAAATCACCGATCCTCAGATTCGGCATGGAGGCACTGTAAAAAGCCACGGTTGTGGCAGTCGGTGTGATCTCATCGTAAAGCTCGAAATTCTTACTCGTAGAAATATACCGGCCATCCGGATTAATGCCGAGTAACCCCGACGGCAGTTCCCCCGAATCATACATCTCGCTGATTATCCTGTACCCGCAACTGTTGCCGTTTTCACGGGGATCGGAGAATCTCAGAAAATAGGCTGAAGAGCCGATATCTCTCCGTCCTTCAGTTAGCGGAGAGGAGACGGAATCGTAAAACTTGAAAAAGCTGTCCGGGAACCCGTCTTCGTTGAAATCAATCGAGCATAATTCATCCGAAGCGGAATCCAGCCGGGCATCGTTGCCAAAATGAGCGATCTCTCCTTCCGCATCATAGAAAAGATAATCAAATACGATGCTCTTCCCGTTTCCTTCGGCATTCTCCGAAATATCACCAATCTGCATATAGCCGTACATCACTTCTGCCACATAATCGTCATCCTGTACCCGTCTTGCGGCAAGTGGAATGTACTCGAGTCTCAGGGGAATGGTCATCCCGGTAACGATCTGATTGATCCCGTCATTTTCCGAATGAATCATATAGCCGCCACGATACGCTCCCTGTACAAGCTCATCCAGGGTATAGACCGGATGAGGAACCGGCGGGTTGTTTCCGTTTTTCAAACACGAAACCATGAACAGTGAAGACACTGATAGAAACAGACAGATTAACAACACTTTCAGTAAGCTTTTACCATACATCGGAAATCACTCCTTTTATGTGGAGGAACTCGTTTATTCGTTGGTTTTCAGAAAACAGATTGATTATTCTCATTATAGCACTTTTCTTTCCATCCGGCTCGGTCGGAAAACTTGATTTTAAACTCTCTGCAAGAAAAATCACTCATCTGCCGGTTTATAACACTCCCCTTTTTCTGTCCTGTCATTTTGGTGTATAATCGTACTGTATTACTCCGATTTTTTCGGTTGTATTCTGGAATCACATTAAACTCTTACAACAACACTCCAAGGGGGTTCATTGATGGAAAAATTAGCCCGAATATTTTTTGTTTTCACCTTACTGTTTGCCGCTGCATTCATCACATTTTTCCTGTTATACGCACAGGTGAAAAATGAAGTCACGCAGTCAAAGGTTGACCGTGCCGGATTACAGCAGTCGCTGAGTACACTTGAAAACGAATCAGGCAAACAGGCCATATTATATGAGGAATTACAGCGGAAATACGATCTGCTCGCTGAAGAGGCGGCGGAAAAATCAGATCTGAACGTTCAGGCGTTGAAAGATCAGATCTACGATCAGCAGAAGCAGATTGAGGATCAGAGCCGGCAACTCGAAGAAAAAGAGCAGGAAATTGATTCTTTAAAACTCGTGGTCGATTTGAAACCGGTACAGGATACGATCAACGCTTCCGTCATCAATCTGAATCCGAATACCGATCAGCTCGCCGAGATCTCCGCCGAATATGAAAAGGAGATCAAAAAGCTTCAGAATGAAATTATCGCTCAGAAGGCGGAGGTCACAAGACTGACGGAGGAATTGGAAACGGCTGCGAACGGTGACCAACGCATAAAGGACCTTCAGGAAAGAGTGGGTCAGACACAGCAGAGTCTTGAAACGGCCATCTCACAGGCAAAGGCCCTCGAAGATCAGTTGAACGAACGGAACAGGACGATCGATAATCTGAACGAGCAACTTTCAAATGCCGAAAACAGTACAAAACTCATCGCCGAAAAACAGACGGAAATTGCCTCCCTCAATCAGGAGATCAGCCGGCTCAACGATGCGGTGGCCAATGAAGTAAAAAAGACACAGGTGGCCGAGGAAGAAATTGCCGGTCTTAACGATGAACTGAATGGCAAGATGACCGAGATCAGGACACTTGAAGCCACACTGGAGCGGGAAAAGAAGTACGACCCGATTCCAGCCGGCGAGGCGGATGCCGTCAGGTATAAATACCTTCTTCTCGGAGAAGATGCCCTTTCTGCCGGGAACGACGTACAGAGTGCCGAATACTTCTCGATGGCAAGGTTGGATGATTTGGCCCTTGGAGACCTTCATCAGGTATACGAGAGAAAACGTGAGCTTGCCTATCAGAAGGCCATCGTCGTGTATTACAACGACGGTTATCAGCTTTATAAGGACAAGAAATATGAACAGGCCATAGAGAAATTCTCAAAGGCGGCTGAACTTGCCGTTTCGGTCAAGACCGATTACTTCGACGATGCACTGTATTACAGGGCGCTGTCGGAATACACCCTTTCGGATTACTCGGCAGCCGAAACCGATTTTGATAAAATCACAGAGACCCAGCAGGGATCAAATTACGTTCAGCATTCCCTGTATTATCTCTGCAAGATTCTTGAAGCACAGGGAAGAAAGGAAGAACTCAAGAAGATCGCGACTGAGCTTGTCAATTACAGCACCTACAGCGATTATGCCAAAAAGATCCTTGCAGCTCTAAATTAGGAGGCAACATGAGAAGATTATTCGGAACAGATGGAATAAGGGGCGTCGCCGGAAAGGAAATTTCCGCCGATCTCGCCTTCAGGCTTGGAAACGCCGTTGCACAGATAGTGATGGAAGACGGAATCAACACGCTGATCATCGCAAAAGACACGAGAGTGTCATGCGACATGCTTGAATATGCCGTTGCTTCGGGTGCGTCCTCAGCCGGGATGGATGTCAGGTGCTGCGGGATCATGCCGACACCGGCGCTGGCCAAGGTAACGGAAATCTACAAGGCTGCCGGGGTCATGATCTCCGCTTCACACAACTCGTTTGAATACAACGGACTCAAGGTCATGAAAACGGGATACAAACTTCCGGACAGGGAAGAGGCTGAGATTGAGGAAATCATCCTCGCGGGAAGCATCCGGGCGCAGACACATCACGCACTCGGAAGGATCACACGGTTCCCGGAGGCACGGGGCACTTATCTCAGAGAACTGTATAAACATTTTGATGAACTGGATCTCTCAGCCTTCCATAAAACGGAAAAGAAACCGTTTCATATCGTCTTTGATGCCTCCAACGGGGCATCATACAGCATCGCACCGGAAGTTTACCGGACACTTGGGGCAACCGTCACCGTCATCAACGATCAGCCGGACGGATTCAACATCAATCTCAACTGCGGTTCACAGCACACGGAAAAACTTGCCGAAACGGTCCTTGAACTGCGGGCGGATATCGGTATTGCACACGACGGAGACGCCGACAGGTGTATCCTGATCGACGAGAAGGGTAACGAGGTTGACGGGGACAAGATCATGGCAATCACCGCCAATTATTACCGTGAAATAAACAAACTCAACAACAATCTGGTCATTTCAACCGTCATGAGCAATCTCGGATTTGAGACATACCTCAGGGAACAGAAAATAGAACTGAAGCGAACACGGGTTGGAGACCGATACGTCCTCGAGGAAATGCTGAAAAGTGATGCCGTTATCGGAGGCGAACAATCCGGACATATCATTTATCTCGATAAAAATTCGACAGGAGATGGACTGATCACTTCATTGACGGTTTTACAGACGATGATGCATTTCGGGCGGATGCTTTCGGAACTGATCGATGAGATTCCCCGCTTCCCGCAGATCCTGAAGAATGTCAGGATTAACGATAAGGAACGAGTCATGGAATCCTCCGCTCTTGCGTCAAAACTTGAAGAAGTCAGAAATTGTCTCAGGGACAGTGGCCGAGTTCTGGTCAGACCTTCCGGGACTGAACCGCTCGTGAGAGTCATGTTGGAAGGAAAAGAGGAAAAACAGATAGAAGACTTATGCAATGAGATCATAGACGTGATAAAGGAGAACGATGCCTAATACAAGAAAAGAAATCAAGAATAAATACTCGAGGGGAAGCCAGTCGATTATCGTCAGAGGGGCAAAAGAACACAATCTGAAAAACGTGGACTGTGAGATTCCGAGAAATACCATGACGGTCATCACCGGGCTGTCGGGATCCGGTAAGTCTTCACTTGCCTTCGATACGATCTATGCGGAGGGACAGAGAAGATATCTCGAATCCCTTTCATCCTATGCAAGACAGTTTCTCGGTGATCTGAAAAAACCGGATGTGGAATCCATCGACGGGCTTTCCCCGTCTGTAGCGATTGACCAGAAGACCGTCAGCCGGAATCCCCGCTCAACGGTCGGAACGGTAACGGAAATCTACGATTATCTGAGACTGCTGTATGCCCACATAGGTATTCCACATTGCCCGAAATGCGGAAAGGTTCTCAGCAGGATGAGTGTGGATGAGATCGTGGATATCCTGTATACGGATATCGCTACGGCGGAAAACATGGAACCACGAATCGTCATCTATGCCCCCATCGCAAGGGAAAAGCGTGGCGAATACAAGAAGGAACTGGAACAGTTCAAAAAGAAAGGCTATTCAAAGATCAAGATAGACGGTGAATTATACGATCTCGAAGACGAGATAAATCTCGAGAAGAACAAGCGGCACACCATCCTGCTCATGATCGACAGGATGAAGCTTGAAAGGGACAGAGATCACATGCAGCGTCTTGCCGATTCTGTCGAACTGGCACTGCATGAGGGAGAAGGGTTCGTTGAGATAGAGGAATTCGGAACGGAACACTCCCACGTCTTCAGTGAAGACTTCACCTGCCCCTCCTGTGGTGTCAGTATACCGGAGATCACACCAAAGATCTTCTCGTTCAACACACCGTATGGGGCCTGTCCGGAATGTACGGGACTCGGGTACAAGTTTGAGATCATGCCCGATCTGCTCGTGGATAAGGAAAAATCCTTGAACGACGGTGCCTTCGGTCTGTTTAAGGATGGCTACATGCACGATCTGCTGAATAAAATCTGCCGGGTCTACGATGGCGATCCGGATATTCCATACAAGGACCTGCCTCAGAAATGTCAGGACTCGCTGATGTTTGGAACGGATCGCAAGATAATGAGAAGATATGAATTTGATTCCGGTCATTATGAGACATCAAAGAAATTTGAAGGGGTGTACAACAATATCCGGAGAAGATATCATCAGACGCAATCCATCGGGATAAAAGAGTGGGTAGAAAACAACTTCATGCAGAAACAGGACTGTGATGTCTGTCACGGTCACAAACTGCGGGCGGAAGCCCTCGCGGTCAGGGTGAACGGGCTCAATATCTCGCAGCTGACTGAGCTTCCCGTAGATGAAGCTTATCAGTTTATCACCACGCTTCCCCTCACTGAACGGGAGGAAAAGATAGCCGGTGAAGTGATAAAGGAGATAAAGAGGAGAATAAAATTTCTTCTCGACGTCGGTCTGGAATACCTCACACTCTCAAGGAGGGCTTCCACCCTTTCGGGTGGGGAATCCCAGAGGATCAGGCTCGCCACACAGATAGGCTCCAAACTTCAGGGCGTACTTTACGTTCTCGATGAACCGACCATCGGACTGCATCAGCGCGATAATACCCGGCTGATCAACACGCTGCTCGAACTCAGGGATGTCGGTAACACGATTCTCGTAGTAGAACACGATGAGCAGGTCATCCGAAGTTCCGATTATCTTCTGGATCTCGGTCCGGCAGCCGGTGTCAACGGTGGAGAGATCGTCTTTCAGGGGCATGTGGATGACATCTTCGATTACGAGAACGGGATTTCTCAGACGGCGGATTATCTTTCGGGGAGAAAATCCATCCCGTTGAAGACCGAGTACAGGGAAATCACCGACAGAAAGATTATCCTGAAGGGGGCCGCACAGAACAACCTGAAACAGGTGGATGTGGAATTTCCACTCGGTGTTCTCATCTGTGTCACGGGGGTTTCCGGTTCCGGAAAGTCTTCTCTGATCAACGAAACACTGTATCCGCTGATGAAAAACCGTATCTACCACACACATGATATGATAGGCAAACACAGTGAAATACTGGGAATGGAACATATCGACAAGGTCATCGACCTCAATCAATCGCCGATAGGCCGAACCCCACGAAGCAATCCCGCCACGTATACAAAGGTCTTTGATGAGATCAGGGATCTTTTCACGAAGACACCGGAGGCCCGTTCCAGGGGATATAACAAAGGGCGGTTCAGTTTCAACGTCAAGGGTGGACGATGTGAAGCCTGTGACGGACAGGGACAGACAAAAATCGAGATGCAGTTTCTCGCGGACGTCTATGTGGATTGTGATGTCTGTAAGGGGAAGCGTTTCAACCGGGAGACGCTTGAAGTCAAGTACAGGGGAAAGAGTATAGCCGATGTGCTGGAAATGACGGTAGATGAAGGACTGGAATTCTTCAAGAATATCAGCAAGATCCGGGACACCCTTCAGATCCTTCAGGATGTCGGACTGGGGTATGTCAAGCTCGGGCAACCGGCAACCACACTTTCAGGCGGGGAGGCACAGCGGATCAAGATTGCTTCCGAACTCAGAAAGCGGGCAACCGGCAGCACACTTTATATCCTCGACGAACCGACAACCGGTTTGCATTTCGAAGACGTGAGACGGCTGATGGAAATATTGAACCGACTGGTCGACAGGGGAAACAGTGTTCTTGTGATAGAACACAACCTGGATATCATCAAGAATGCCGACTGGATCATAGACCTCGGTCCGGAGGGCGGAGACAAGGGAGGAACCGTTCTGTTTTCCGGTCCGACGAAGGAATTGCTGAAGCACAAAAAATCACATACGGCAAGATATTTAAAAGAGTTATTTTAATCATAAAAGGGTGGAAATTTCTGCCCTTTTCTAATTTTTGACTGGAGGGGTAACAATGCAATTTTTTGGTAAGAAGGAACTCAGAATCATTCAGCTGTTTGAAGATCATATGGTTGCCGTTGAGAACACCGTAAAATCGTTTATCGATCTGCTGAAAGAACTGGAAAATGACCCGGAAAGTATCATCAAAACGGTTGAAGCCGTCAGACGGAACGAAAGTGATGCCGACATGAAAAGAAGAAAGATGGAGACCGAGATGTATCTCGGTGCGTTTCTCCCTAATTTCAGGGGAGACCTTCTCGGGATTGCCGAATCGATCGATGTTGTGGCGAACAAGGCCGAATCAACCGCCGACATGATAGAACTTCAGAACATCGATATTCCGAAGGCCATGCTGCCAAAACTCATCACACTCGCCGAAAAATCACTGGACACATACATCTCGGTAAAGAATGCGGCATCTGCCATGTTCAAGGACATGGAAGTTGCCAACACCTACATTCAGACGACCGAAGGCCTTGAGCACGAAAGTGATCAGGTAGAGAAAGAACTCGTCAGGGAACTCTTCAGAAATCCGGATATCGAACTGGCTCACAAGATGCAGCTCGAAAAACTCGTCAAGAAGACGGCGGATATCGCAGACCAGGCTGAAAACGTCTCAGACAGACTACAGATCGTCATCTTCAAGAGGAGAATCTAATGCATTCTCTTGAACAGAAAAAAGAGGAATTTGCCAAACTGCTCGGTATCATGGAAAAACTTCGTGGCGAAAACGGCTGTGACTGGGATAAAAAGCAGACACATCAGAGTTTAAAGCCCTACGCCATAGAAGAAGCCTATGAAGTGGCCGATGCCATAGATGACGGGGATCTCGAGGAACTCAAGGGTGAACTCGGTGATCTGCTGCTTCAAAGCATCTTTCATTCACAGATCGGCATGGAAGAGGGGACCTTCGATATCTATGATGTACTGCTGAAGGTCAACGAGAAGATGATCCGAAGGCATCCGCACGTATTCGAGGACAATCAGAAGTATTCCTATTCCTACAAGCAATGGGAGGACATCAAGGCGGCGGAAAAGGGAAAAAAGGCCGAATCGAGAATTGGAAAGATTAACAAGGCACTTCCGTCATTAAGTATGGCACGACGTGTTCAGGAGAATGCCGCAGAATGTGGATTTGACTGGGAGGAAACGGAAGATGCCGTAAAAAAGATAGACGAGGAGCTCCTCGAACTGAAGGAAGAGATCGATATCATGCAGCGCAGCAACTCTGTTGAAACGGGCAGAGTGGAAGAGGAATTCGGTGATTTGCTGTTTGCAGCTGTGAACGTGGCCAGATTCCTGAAAATTGATCCAGAAATTGCACTCAGAAAGGCAACGGATAAATTTATAAAACGATTCAGACAGATGGAAGACTTGATCAAAAAAGATGATAGAATATTCGAAGAACTCGATTTAAAAACCCTTGATGACTATTGGGAGAGGATTAAAAAAATTGGAATTCAGACTGAACAGTAATTATGAACCATCCGGCGACCAGCCACAGGCGATAGAAAATATCTGCAATTCTATAAGGGCAGGCAACAGATATCAGACGCTTCTCGGAGTCACAGGCTCCGGGAAGACGTTCACCATGGCGCATGTCATTCAGAAAATGGGGCGGCAGGCGTTGATCATCTCGCCGAACAAGACCCTGGCCGCCCAGCTTTACAGGGAATTCAAGGAATTTTTTCCTGAAAACAGGGTAGAATTCTTTATCAGTTATTACGATTATTATCAGCCGGAAGCCTACATCCCGAAAAAAGACATCTACGTAGAAAAAGAGGCACAGATCAACGAGATCATAGAAAAGATGAGACTCTCCGTCCTGCAATCCGTTCTCACACACAGGGATGTCATCGTCATCGCGAGTGTTTCCTGCATCTACGCCTCGGGTAATCCGGATGATTTCAGAAACATGAATCTCGTCCTTGAAAAGGGTAAACCTGTCAGAAGGCGTGATCTGACGCTGAAATTGACCGAAATGCAGTACGACAGATCTGAAGAAGTCTTTAAAGGTGGAAATTACAGACTGAAGGGGGAAATCTTAGAGATCTATCCAGGCTATGAGGACGTCGGCATCAGGATAGAATTTTTCGACGATGAAGTGGACCGGATCTTCAGTTTTGATCCGGTGACGAGGAGTCGGATAGAAGATTTTGACAAGATCATCATCTATCCGGCAACCGAATACGTTACCACTGAAGAAAAGATAAAGGGATCTATCAGAACCATCGAAGAGGAGCTGCATGAAACCATTATTGACTTCAAGGAGAAGAATCTGCTGCTCGAGGCACAGCGTATCGAACAGCGAACGAAGCAGGATCTCGAGATGCTTGCAGAAGTTGGCTACTGTCAGGGAATCGAAAATTATTCAAGACACTTTGACCAGAGAAAGGCCGGTGAACCCCCCTGGACACTGTTAGACTACTTTAATAAAGACTTTATCACGATCATCGATGAATCGCATATCGCCGTACCGCAGCTCAGAGGCATGTCAAACGGGGACATCGCGAGAAAGAAGAATCTGATTCAGTATGGATTCAGACTCCCTTCCGCGGCGGACAACCGCCCGCTCAATTTCGAAGAATTCTCCGAAAGGGTCGGGCAGATCGTGTTTACCTCGGCTACACCGGGTGATTTTGAGATGGAGCACTCGGATGAAATCATCCAGCAGATCATCCGTCCAACCGGACTTGTCGATCCCGAGATCGAATTCAGAAACTCCAGGGATCAGATAGACGATCTGCTTGAGGAGATCAGGGCAAGGATTCAGAAGAACGAGAGAGTTCTGGTCATCACGTTGACGAAATCCATGTCCGAAAGACTCAGTGAATACCTTCAGGAGCTCGGTATCCGCTCGGAATATATCCATTCGGAACTCGGAACCGTGGAAAGGGTAGAGGTCCTGAAAAAACTGCGAACGGGGGAAATCCACGTCGCGGTCGGTATCAACCTGCTCAGGGAGGGACTCGATCTCCCGGAAGTTTCACTCGTGGCCATCCTCGATGCGGACCGGGAGGGATTCCTCAGAAACGAACGCACGCTGACACAGATCGTCGGGCGTGCCGCAAGAAACGCCAACGGAAAGGTCATCATGTACGGCGATAAGATATCACCGGCCATGCAGAAGACGATTGAAGTCACCGAGTACCGGCGGGCCATCCAGATGGCCTATAACGAGGAACACGGCATCACGCCAAAGACCATCATCAAGAAGATAGGCGATGACATGTTCGCCTCTTTCCGCAACGAAGAGGAAGAGGAGGAATTCGAATACATGAACATCAGTGATGAGACAAAGAACCTGCTGAAGGTATCGGAGGATATGGAATCGGAAACCTATCTTGAAATACTGGAAGAAGAGATGAACAAGGCAGCACGTGAACTCCGGTTTGAAGATGCTGCAAAACTGAGGGATGAGTTAAACCGTAGAAAAGCCAAATAAGTCTTGTGGGGTGAAAAAATGTCATATCTGAATATTATCAACACTGGGGGACCCGTATTAATCATCATTCTGATCACCGCCTTGATCGGTCTGTTCTTCTTCTTTGAAAGGCTGATCGCCTTTCTGATGATCAAAACGGCCATGCGGACGGGAGCTGAAAACCGCTTTCTCGAACAGCTCAACGGTAAAATCAACACCATCAATTCAAAAAATGCCGATGAAATCCAGGAAATCGTCGGATTGCACTGTGAAAAGCTTCATAAAAATTTCAGAATCATCACCACGGCTACTTCCATTTCCCCGCTGCTCGGACTACTCGGAACGACTACCGGAATGATCAAGATATTCAACACCATCGGACAGACGGAAGCCCTGCAACACGCCGACCAGCTTGGCCAGGGAATAGGAGAAGCCCTGTATACCACCATTGCCGGACTTATCGTAGCCGTTATTCTGAGTATTCTCATGAGTATCATCAAAGAGATGTCCACGAGTATCCGGCACGAACTGACGGATTATTATGTCACCGAATGCCTGAAGGCGTCAAGAAGAAGAGAACATGTTTAACACCGCAGGTGAGTGATTATGGCAAAACACGAATTTAAAGATGATTCATCCATCAACATAACACCGCTGATCGATATTCTGTTCATCCTGCTGCTCTTCTTCATCCTCACATCGACCTTCGATCTTGAAAATGAGCGGGCCATAGATGTAACGCTGCCCGAAACACAAAGCGAACAGGTCGTGGAGACACCCGAAATATTCAGGATCGTTCTTGACAGCGACAACAGGATTTATGTCAATTCACAGGAGATCAGTCTGAATCAGCTGAAGGAAATGGCAGCCGTTAGGGACACCTCCACTGATTTTGTGACGGTTATCTCCGCGGACGAAGAGGCCTCACACGGGGTCGTCATGAGTGTTCTGGATACCCTGCGGCTCAGCGGAATATCCAGCATCAACATACAGGTACGATAAAAGACGGGTGATAGAGATAAGAACCGATTTTCTTTTCGAGCCGAAGTTCATCATATCCGCCATTCTGGCAGTCGTTGTAGAAGCTGCTCTTGTTGCTTCGCTTGTTTTTCTGATCAATGCCTCGCCAGTTGATATACAGCGTGAAGAGTACATCACCATCAACCTGAATATGATGTCGCAGACACAGCCTGAACAGATAGAAAAGCCGGCTGAACCGGTTCCGGATCCGGTAATGCCCGAGGAGCAGAAACCGGCGGAACAGAACAAACAGCCGGATGCCCTGCTTGAAGCCCTGAAGACCTTTCAACCGCAACAACCCAAGACCGAAATCGAGGGTGTAACTTCCGGCTTAAAAACGCTTGAAGTCCCTGAAACCGACAGAAGTGCGCCTGAAAGCATCTTTGAACAGAATACCATAGATTTCAACCGGATACAGACGGCTCCCGTCAAGAGAAAGATCAACTCTGCCACCCTGTTCTCGGAAAAAGACCTGTCCAGTACTAACAATCCCATTGATACCAGCCGGATTTACAATCTCAACGAATTGCAGCAGTTCGACATTCCAAACCTCGATCATGTAAAAAACGCATTAATTGAAGATTATCAGCAATTGCTGAACAAGAAAAATATCCGTGTTGAAAATGTTTCCGGTACGGTTACCGTTGAACTCGTTCTGGGAAAATCTTCGCAGACGAATGTTACCATCCTTTCCGCGGCCTCCCCCGAACTCGCCAATCTCGTCCTGAAAAACCTTAAACTTCTTTATCTTGCAGAAAATCTGAACCCGTTGACGTTGAAGGTAGAGGTTGCCTTTTCGGCCAAATGAAAACCATTTGATCCTGTATTTTCTTCTCCTTCAACAAATTATTTTAAATATAATACTTTTATAAAATTGTATATAACTTGAATTCCAAATATGTTATAATCCTTGAAAATACGGATTTCTTACAAAGCTGGGGGGTATTATCTTTGAGAATTAAAGCACGAAGTGTAAACGGGATCATGCTGAAAACGTTGGTCCCAGCCGTCGTCGTTGCTCTGATTGTGGCTGGCATTATCATTGTCAGTAACGTGAGGATACAATCACAACAGAGTACAATATCACTGACCGAGGAAATTACAACGCTTTCCAATACGAACGTTCAGGAATGGCTCACGGGAATTGTATCCGAATTGAAAATTGTAGCAAGTTCCTCAGATATAAAGAGTATGGAGAAAAACAACTATCTCCCTTATCTAAAGGAACTCGGAAAAAACAGTTTGTATGAGAGTGTTTTTGTCGCCGATCTTTCAGGAAAGGCCTTCACGCATGCCGGAAAGGAAGCGGATATTTCTCAGAGAGATTACTTCAAAGAAGTCCTGCGCACACAGCAGGACCATATCAGCAATGCCATGATCAGCATCGTATCGGAAAAACCGATCTTTCTGATCTCATTCCCAGTGTGGAATACGTCAAATAAGATGGTCGGGGTATTTGGAGCCTCGGTAAAACTTGACAGTCTTTCAGAAAAATTGACTTCACATAAAACAGGAGAAGGTCGAATCGTCTTTATCGTAGACGGTAACAATCAGACGATCGTTCACCCGGACAGCCAATTCATAATGAACTTCATCGTAAGAGAAAGTAGCGAGGTCGGTTATTCTGACTTGGATGCCATAGGTGAGGCTATGGCATCTGGAAAGAGCGGACTGGGAACATATAAAAATGATGAAGGAATTTCATACAATATCATTTATCAGCCGATCCCGGGAACACCAAACTGGTCGATTGGGGTATTACAACCAACGGCTCAGCAGAACAGCCTGAGCAACAACGTTACATGGCTCATCATCATTGTCTTTGTCATCATCATCGCCTTAACCGTCTTCTTTACGGTTATCTTCTCAAAAGAACTGACCAAATCACTCAAACTACTCTCCAAGGCGATGAAAAAGATAGCCGATTATAATCTGACATCGGGAGACAAAGAGGATCCGGAATTCAAAACAAAACTCATCCAACATTCGAAGAGTCAGACAGAAGTCGGAGATATGGTCAGATCACTGATGGATCTCCACAACAATCTCAGAGAACTTGTCAGAAAGATCAGTCTGCAGTCGGAAGCCATCAGTCAATCGGCAACTGCGCTGTCAGCCGTATCCAAGGAACAGTTTGAGGCCTCCGAGGAAATGCAGTCCCAGGCACAGACGGTGGACTCCAACGTGCAGAATACCTCAGCATCTATCGAGGAGGTTACCTCGGGCATTCAGGAAGTCGCTGCGAGTGCACAGGACGTCTCAACGAACTCCCAGAATCTGGCGCAAGAGATCGAACAGACGGAACAAGCCGTACAGAACGGACAGTTGGAACTCTCAAAACAGAAATCCAGAATGACGGCCGTAGAATCCCAGAATAAGGCAACATCTGAACTCGTAACGGATGTCGCCGAAAAGGCAAACAACGTCCAGGAGATCGTCAACACGATCTCATCGATCGCAGAACAGACAAACCTTCTCGCCCTCAATGCGGCAATCGAAGCGGCAAGAGCCGGAGAAGCCGGCAAAGGCTTTGCGGTCGTCGCCGATGAGATCAGAAAGCTGGCGGAAGAGAGTAAAAAGGCCTCTCTTAATATCGCCAACATCCTGAATGAGATAGATGAAGGGGCTTCAAACGCAAATGATGCCGTAAAAAAGACCGTCATCCTCTATGAAAAACTGGCGGAAGGCACAAAGATGGTCAGCACAGAATTTGACAGAATTTCAAATTCGATGGTGTCCGTCAACGGCAAGGTGGAATCCCTGCTCGGGACCTCAGAGGAGCAGAGTGCCTCGGCAGAGGAAATGGCTGCGGCTATGGACAATTCGGCAAAATTGACAACTGAAATTGCCGAAGAAATGGCGCAGATGACGGAATCGGTATTGAAACAGACAAAAGGGGCAAACGACGTCAGTGAAGCCGCAGAGCATCTCAATCAGCTGGCCCTGACGCTTGAAGAAGAAGTCAATAAGTTTTTAATAGACAAATAATACTTTTTTACGCAGTAAAGAAGTATTTTAGAAGAAGGGGAAGTTTTCATGATGAAAACTTCCCCTTCTTCACTATATCTTCATACAAAGAAATCAGATTTTCAGCAGCATGTTAAAGGCCGTGTTGATGCTTTCCGCTTCTTCCTGAGAGATCTTCTGATGATTGGCATAATCGTGCTTATCTATAAATCCCTGAAGCCTTTCCCGTAGGGTTTCTATCTTGACACTCTGAACCTCTGTCAGCACTGATACAAACGGTTTATCGCGACGCTTCTGAGCATAATTCTTCAGCATTTCAAAATGATCCAGGCAGAGTATGGATTCCGAATTTCTGAATGTCGCAAACCCGTCTTCCGTCTTCAAGACGTTGTAGGCAGAATTTATCAGCCGTTCAGGCAGAGAGGCGTTGTATCTGCAGAAATAGCAATCGTACGTCTGATTTTTCCTTGTCAGACCGGTCGGTTTTTTGATCACTTCAAACTGACTTTCTATCATATCCTTGAAGATGATTGCCGGGCCGAGACCCGCAACGGTCAAATCCTCCTTCACGGATTTTTTGAACATCTCAAAATGTTTCTTGCAGATTCTCGTATGGCGAATATCCCTTCTGAACTCCCGTTTTGTCACACTCTCATAGAGCAGAACCTTCATCGACTGCTTGATCCGTTCCTCTTCGAGTCTGCAGACGGGACATTCCGCCTTCCCTGACTTTATCAGTTCTATCAGATCGAAATCCGTATATGAAAAACCCATCCTGTCACATCCATTCATCCTCATGATAATTTCTGAATCATTATATCATCATCCAAAAATATTTTCTAAGTTTATTCCAAGGTTTATCCTCTATAATGATTTTGAAAAAGGAGGGATGCCCATGAAAAGAAAAACAATCGCAGTGTTATTGATCATTTTAACGGTCTTTGGCGTCGTGTTTGCAGAATTCGGACCGCCTTCGGATAAAGAGATCGTGACATTCACACAACCCGAGAGCTCAGAAACAGAAGGATTAGATTTCGTTTCATCATCGGAAGATAAAGGGTTCGGACCTGCTTCCGGGACAAACTTGACGAACAGGGTAGAAACAGTGAAAAATGATTTCTGGTTTCACGATATCTTCCTTAAGATAATCACCGTAGCCGCTCTGATCATCGCCTCATTGCTCATCTTCCTCTTTTTCAGGAATAAAAGATGGTATCGAAAACTGTTGATGGTCTCTTCCGTCATCATCATCGGCTTTATATTCGGTGGATTTCTTTGCCCGGTGACAGCCGTTCAGAACGTCATCATCAAATTTGGCACGGCCTATACGATTCTGTTTTCTATACCGTTGATTTCCACACTCCTGTTTGGAAGGATCTATTGCAGTAGTGTATGTCCATACGGTGCGCTCAGTGAACTGCTCCATATCAGAAAGTTTGCCATAAGAGTTCCGAAGAAGCTGGACAAGATTCTCAAATACGTCAAATACGGGATTCTCATCTTCCTGGTTCTCAGAATCTTTCTGACCGGTGAACTGATAGGGGATACCCCCTTCAAGGCACTTTTCACCTTCGGCGGTGAAACACTGAACTGGATCATGACCGGTGTATTCCTCTTCCTGTCATTGTTCATCTACAGACCATTCTGCCGCTATTTTTGTCCTTACGGTGCGTTGATGGCACTGATTTCGAAGATAAGTCTCTTCAGACTGAAAAAAGATGAAAAATGCGTCAGTTGCAGGATCTGTGAAAAGACCTGTCAGATGGACGCGATGGATGAACAGGCAAAGGCCAATTCAGAATGCATTCTCTGCGGAGAATGTTGTCAAAAATGTCCAAAAGACTCATTAAGTCTCTCTACAAATAAAAAACGATGATGGAGGTGTTCAGATGAAAAAATTTACGATGATGATGGTATTTCTGTTGACAGCTGTGGTGATAGGACTCAGTTGTGATTTCCGGATTGAAGCGGAATCTCAGACAGTAACAAGCGGAGATGAATTTTATATACGAATAACGGTTGTTCAGAATCATGGAACAAAATGTGTCCTGCCTTCCGAAGATGATTATCATTTTGATGCGGAAAACATGGAACTGCTCGGGATGACCGAGTGGGAAGAAATAGCCAACAGCACCCTTCAGACCTGGCTGAAGGTAAAGGCAACGGGAACCGGTGAAGGCTGGGTTAAGATCTGGAAGAACTGCCTTAAAGAAGGATACGAAGAAAAAGTAATGACGTTCACAATTCAATAAGACCGTCTGATGATGCAAAAGGCAGATTCGTCCCATGAATCTGCCTTTTTTCATCTCTTTGTTATATAATCAAGTATACTCGTCAGGACAACCGGAGGGATTTAAGATGAAAAAAATACTCATCGTTGAAGATGAAAAAAAGATTGCAAGACTGCTTCAACTTGAACTCGAACACAGGGGATTTGAGACGGAAACGGCTTATGACGGCATGGAGGGGCTAAATAAAGTTGATACCTTTTCTCCGGATATCATCCTGTTGGATATCATGCTGCCGGAAATAGACGGGATTGAAGTGGCAAAACTTATTCGGGAGAGAAATGAGGAGATGGGAATCATCATGTTAACCGCCCTGGATCAGATCAGGAACAAGATAGAGGGACTGAATTCCGGTGCCGATGATTATATCACCAAGCCGTTTGATTTTGAAGAATTGAACGCCCGAATCGAATCCCTCTTAAGACGAAAGGGTAAAAAGGTCGAACAGGAAATCATCGTCAATACCCTGAAACTACACCCCGAATCCTATTCACTGATTGAGGAGGAGGAGGAGATCAGCCTCTCAAAAACGGAATACGAACTGCTGCTCTATCTCGTCAGACATAGAAACCGGGTCGTCTCAAAGGATGAGCTGCTCGACGAGATCTGGGGATATGACTTTGAGGGAAATCAGAATGTCGTAGAGGTGTATATCAATTACCTGCGTAAGAAGATAAAGTCGGGAAAGACACTGATCAAGACGGTCAGAGGTGTGGGCTACACCATAAAGGAATAAGGGAAGACCCCATGAAAATATCATTAAAAACCGGAATCATCAACAGTGCGGCCTTTCTGCTGCTTTCCGTTCTGACGGTTGTCTTCTTTCAGATCTCCGCCAGAAACATCATCATCAACTCACATCTCACCGATCTGAAGAACACGGCCGAACACTTTCTGCAGCATGAGGAATACAGCTGGGAATCTCCTGGAAAAGGCCGTAATTTTTCCGCTGAAAACAGGTACTCTCTTCTTTCGGAGGGGATTTACATTGCTGAAATAAACGGGGAGAAAAACATATTGCAGGATCCGTACGGACTTGGAGAAGAGGCCTCTGAAGGGATCTTTGCTTCGGGGGAAATGGTGTTTATAGGTGTTACCACTGAAATCGGTTCGAAAACATTTCTCGTTGCCGGTGATCTTACGGCGGAATATGAATCAATCAACCTGTTTAGAACCATTTCGGTGCTTTTTATAATCATCACAATAATCGTATCACTCGTTCTCGGAATCATAACGACCAGGCTGTCCCTGAACCCCTGGAAAAAATTTCTTAACATCATCAAAAATATAAACACCTCCGATCTCAGCAAGCGATTCAGTGTTGAGGGGCAGGAGGACGAGATCAGGGAGATGGAACAGTCTCTGAATTCCATGTTGGAAAGGCTTGAAACGGGCTTTGAACTTCAGAAACGTTTCTCTTCGGATGCCGCTCATGAGCTGAGAACACCCGTCACGAGCATAAAGGGCTACGCGCAGATACTTCAAAAATGGGGACTTGCCGATAAGAAAATTGCCGAGGAGTCCGTAGATTCGATCGTAGAAACGGTCAATGAGATGGAAGACATGATAGAAAAGCTGCTCACACTCAGCAGACTGGAAGCGGAGACCATCAGGATGGAGACCTTTGACACAGCTGACTGGCTCATCCGCTTAAAAAAGTCCCTGAGGAGAAAGTATCCCGATAGAAACATCGTCTTTGAGAATGAGGGCTTTACAAAAACACTCACAAGTTCTGAAAAATATCTCAGCATACTGATTTCTATCTTTGTAGACAATGCCGTCAAGTATTCGGACGCACGGCAGGACGTCAGCATTATTTTGAAAAAGAAGACAATCATCGTTAAAGACCAAGGTGTGGGGATTCCCGAAGGGGAAATCGACAAGATCTTCGAACGTTTTTACCAGGTGGATGCCTCGAGAAAAAAAACGGAAAACAAAGGCTTCGGTATCGGCCTCTCCATCGCGAGGAAGATTATTCGTTTGCTGAACATAGACTTATCGGTAAACTCCAGGATTAATCACGGAACGGAAATAACTCTTACGATGACGGAAGAGTCATGAATGTTTTCTAAGCTTGTTTTAAGCTGTTTCTAAGTCCTTTCCAAGTTCTTTATCGTATGATGTTGTAGAGCATAAAAAATAAGGAGAGTGAATCTTATGAAAAAATCGGTATTAGCGTTCGTTTTAATCACTATGGTCAGTCTGTCGGCCCTGTTTGCGGCCGCATTCAGCGAAGAGGCGATACAGCAAATCACATGGGTCAGGGAAGAGGAAAAGCTGGCAAGAGATGTCTATCTCACCCTTTACGATCTCTGGGGGCTCAAGACCTTCAGCAGCATCGCGGAGAGTGAGCAGAATCATATGGATGCCGTCAGAGACGAACTCATCATTCCAAACGGTATAGAAGATCCCGTTAAAACCGAGGCCGTCGGTGTCTTCTCCAATCCCGATATCCAGACCCTTTACACTCAGTTAATCGAAAAAGGGTCCACTTCAATACAGGATGCCATCACAATCGGGCTGATGATCGAAGACATGGACATCTTCGACCTCGAAGAGGTCATGGCGAGTATCGATGACGTCACCGTACAGGAAGTGATGGGCAATTTAAAGAAGGGTTCCGAAAATCACATGCGCGCCTTCGACCGCCAGGCGGATAAATACGGCGTCGTCTACAAAGCAGCCTATATCACTCAGGAAGAGATGGATGCCATCCTTGCCGGATCCGATTAAAATAGAAATCAACAAAATCAAGTTCAAAGACAGGATAACGGAATACTCATAACTGTGAGAATAATACCAACACAGCTAATAAGGAAAAAACATTTTCCGTAAGTTAAGAGCCCTCAAATTGAGGGCTCTTAACTCGTACGGACCTTTTAGATTAACCGTTCAAAATTATTATGACCCGTCAGATTCTCTAAGCTCATTTTAAGTATCTTCTAAGTCCTCTCTAAGTTTTAAGTCGTATGATTGGATTGAACATAAAAACAAGGAGAGTGAATCTTATGAAAAAATTTGTATTAACGTTCGTTTTAATCACAATGATCAGTCTGTCGGCCCTGTTTGCAGCGACACTCAGTGAAGAGGATATACAGCAAATCACATGGGTCAGGGAAGAGGAAAAACTGGCCAGAGATGTCTATCTCACCCTTTATGAACTCTGGGGAATCAAGACCTTCAGCAACATCGCGGAGAGCGAGCAGAATCATATGGATGCCATCAGGGATGAACTCATCGTTCCCAATGGCATTGAGGATCCCGTTAAAACGGAAGCCGTTGGCGTCTTCACCAATCCGGATATCCAGACCCTTTATGATCAGCTGATAGAAACCGGCTCTGCTTCAATACAGGATGCCATCACAATTGGACTGATGATCGAAGACATGGATATCTTTGACCTTGAAGAAGTCATCGCAAGTATCGACGACACCACCGTACAGGAAGTGATGAACAATTTACAGGACGGATCGGAAAACCATATGCGCGCCTTTGACCGTCAGGCGGATAAATACGGCGTCGTCTACGAAGCAGCCTACATCACTCAGGAAGAGATGGATGCCATCCTTGCTGGCTCCAACGGAAACGGTAATCAAGAGAATCAAAGTCAGGCTCAGGGATATGGACAAGGTCATGCACAAGACAATTCAAACGGTAAGGGAAATAACAATACACAGACTAATGCACACGGAAATCAGAACAACAGCACGACAAACAATAGAAACAACGGACAAAATTCCACTTCAACCGGAAATGGCAATTCCGGCAGAAATAACGGTAGAGGAAAATAAAGATATTTTAACCAACATAAAAACATGCCTTCAAGAAAGAGGGCATGTTTTTTTATGTAGATTAACACTGTTATTCAAGAGGCCGTCCAAGATGATTCATCTGAGCCATATAGTTTCGATACTTACGAAAAATATTTAACGGAAACAGGGAGAGACATAAGAAAACGAGACCGCCGACAGCCATGTTTAGAATGGTGTTGCCTTGTTCCGACATAAAAAAACCGAGAACGACCATAAAGATTGAAAAACTTAGGAACAGAATAGTTTATTGATCAACCATCGCATAGGTATTCAGCTGAGCATCCCACAACTGCCGGTAAAGGCCACCTTTTTCGAGCAAGGCCTCATGTGTTCCCACCTCGGCAATGGTACCTGAATCCAAAACGACGATCCGATCCGCCAGTTTGACGGAGCCGAGTTTGTGCGTGACGATGATCCCCGTTTTATCCTTCAACAGCTTCCTGAACTCCTCATAGAGTTTTGATTCGGCAAAGGGGTCGATGGCACTGGTTGGCTCATCGAGGACAATGAGTTCGCCGTCTTTGAAGAAGGCCCGCATGATGGCAACTCTCTGCCACTGTCCGCCGGATAACTCTCTCCCTCCGAAAGGCTTTCCCAGCTGAGTATCCGCCGTCAGTCCTTCTTCCGAAGAAAAATATTCTGAAAGGAGTGCTTCCACCTTTTCACGGTTGTATCCGTTCAAACGGCCGATGGAAACATTTTCACCCAGCGTAAAAAAATACCGGTTGAACGTCTGAAAGACGCAGCTGCTTTTTTCAAAGAGCCGTTCCTGAGTGACTGACGCTATATCCTGCCCATCGTAGAAAACAGACCCGCTATCCGGCAGATACAACCCCAGTATCAGCTGTGTCAGTGTCGTCTTGCCGGAACCGTTGTAGCCGACGACGGCAACCGTTTCTCCTTTTTTGATCTTCAGATTGACCCCTTTCAGGACATCACCCACGCCGGTGGGATATTTAAAAGAGCAATCCCTTAACTCAATTTCCTTTTCAAGGATTATACCGCTTTGATTACCCGTTTCACGCTCCGGCAAATCCATAAAACGGAAAAAGGGTTTGACGTATTGAATGAACTGATTGAAATACCCAAACAGGGAAAACAGTTCGACATAATTCGCCTTTAACAGCTGATAGGCCATCAGAGAGGCGGAAAATTCACCGAAGTTGATCTTTCCGTCTGACAGCAGATAGAGTGAGAGCAGAAATCCCGCACAGTCCCCGGCCATTTTCAGAGGAACCAGCAGCAACCTGAGCCGAAACATCTTCTGACTCATCCGATTTTCGACCTGCACCCTTTTCCGGTGACTGCTGCGCCATTTTCCGATAAAAAGATCCGACAGGTTCAGAAACTGCGTTTCCTTTGCCCTCTTTAACTCCGTAAGGGTGTCCGCATAAGCCGTTTCCTCTTTCAACAGCTGTGTCTTACGGTTGAGAAAGCCCATCTGTTTTCTCGTGTTGACAAGAATTTCAACCACCGGCGGGAACAGAGCCAGCACGATGAAACTGATCAGAAGGGGATTGAACCGGGAGACGTAAAGACTGACCACAAGGGTGGAGACAACGGCCGAAACAATACCGATGACGATTTCTATCAGCCGATAGATGTTGATACTCGCATTCTGTGCCTCGATGACGTGATTGTATATGGAAGGATCTTCAAAATCCTCATTTGAAATTCGGCTGCACTTTTCATGAAGCGTAGTTTTCATCCGCTGTTCAAACTTCAGAAGAGAGACAAACTGGACGTAATAACGGTTGTACAGAATGGTATACCCAAAAGAGAGGAGCAGAAACAACGCGTACAACACGAGATAAAGCATCAGCGAATGGGATGAAGAAATTGTCTGCTGTTTCTGATACAGGTTCTGAACCGTTGAAAAAAGTCCGGAAGTCAGGGTTATCCCGACGATGGGTAAAGCGGCGTTTAAAAGGGATATGACGGCCATCAGCACAAATTCACCCGTAAAAAAAGAGAGTCCCGTTTTCAGCGTTCTGAAAAAGATTTTATTCTTAAACATCAGACCTCCTCATTGTAGAGTTCCAGTTGACGCGTATACAGATCATAATAATACCCCTTCTGTACCATCAGTTCCCGATGAGTTCCATGAGCGGTAATCCGGCCGTCTCTCAAAACGAGCACTTCATCCGACAATCCCACCGAGCCCAGCCGGTGAGAGATGAACAGTGTCGTTTTGTCCTTCAGGATTTTCCTGTACGTGTTGTACAAACGCTCTTCAGAAATGGGATCCAGTGCGGCATTCGGTTCATCGAGGATCACCAGCTCCCGATCGGCGTAAAGCATCCGCGCGATGGATAATTTCTGAAGCTGTCCAAGCGAAAGACTGGAACTCTCGCTGTTGAGATGATTCAGAACGGTTTGTTCCTTTAAAGGTAATTGCTGGATCTTTTCATCCAATCCGAGAGTTTTGAACAGCTTAAAAAGATCTTCCGTATTCCCACTTTTTTCAAGGGCACCAATCCGCACATTTTCCTCAACGCTAAGCGGATAGGCGTTAAAATCCTGAAAAACGACCGCCATTCTACGACTCAACTCCTCGGAACCATAATTCCTTACGGGAAAACCGTTCAGAAGACACTCGCCCTCAAGGGGTTCGTACAATCCAAGCAGCAGCTTGACGATGGTGGATTTTCCCGAACCGTTTTCACCCACCAGTGAATAATGTTTTCCACGTTTTAGTTTAAAGCTTACACCGTTCAATACCGTTCTCTCAGAATCGGGGTACGAAAAGACAACGGAATTGAAGGTTATCCGTTCAAAAGACTTTGATGCAATGACCTCTTTTTTTTCGATTGTGCGCACCTCTTCAAGATTCAGAAAGTGCTCCCATTCCTTCAGCTGTGAGTGCATTTGCAATGATTCAAACAGGGCATTCAGAATAATTTTTGTCGATCCGAAGAATCCGACGAGGGCAAAGAAAATGGAAGTGAGTGCACCGATTGTCAAGGAACCGGATAAAAAGGCGTTTAACAAAAGAAAAAAACTGATGATCAGAAACAGAATATTGGAGATTTCAACAACCGAATCAACCTTCAGTCTCGACAAGGCATGATGTTGATTGACTTTTTTGGCCTGTTCAAACGCTTCGTCAAATCGATGCTGCATGGCTCCGAAAAAACCAAATAGCTTCTTTTCCGCCGTGTATTCCCGGTTGATGAGCAGGGAGGAAATATATTTCGACCGCCGCATCGTCTCCCGGTACTTCTGCCAGAAATGCAACTCTTTTTTTGAATTCAGCACGCTGAAGAACACGGTACAGGCTGTAAACAGACAGATCAACAAACCGATGGGCAAATCATACAGGGAAATGGTGATCAGAAGACAGACACTTTTAAGTGTCTCACTCAGAAAAAGTGTCAAATTTTTAATACCCTTCAACACATCCTCCGGAAAGTGTTCCGAAAAAAAGAGCAGCTTCCGTGTCTCCTCCCGTTCGAGTACGGTGTAAGGAATGGACGCACATTTCTTGAGTCTTTTGAGATGAACAGACTCTTCAATGTCCATATTCAACCGTTCCGTTACCCGGATATTGAACAGATTTAAGAGCGTATTCAGAGCGGTCAAAGCCACATACATGAGAACCGGCCAAAGAAAGTCCGAAAGTAAAAGGACGTTGTCGATCAGCGTTTGCCGAATGGCAAGTGTTAAAGAGGGAATGATCCCCGTTAAAAGGATACTGAAGAAAAAATAAATCAGGTATTTCGTTTTGGCCATTGAACATATTTTTTTTACGCCTATACGATCATCCTCCCGAGATTTTATATCACTGATTTTTTTATTTACCTTCAATCTTTTTTATGTTTCTCATATAAAAGGGATCGGAAACAGACGATTATAACATATATATAATTTCTTTTGCATCACGCTAATAAAGATGATCTTATTTTTTTCAAAAGCTGAAATAGTAGACCACACGGATGATAATATACTGATTATTCCTGAATTTGAACGACACCGCATAAATTAAAATCATCATTGTTTAAAAGATAAAATGATTTGTTCTTTACTCAAAGATTTACGTATTGTCAGATTAACGGGGAATAAAATCAGAATCAATGCCAGAAGAAACAGAATAAAAATGATATACAAGGAATCTTGCGTCAAAATAAAACCGGTGTTTTTCATTAAATTAAAGATTAAGATAAAGACCGGTAGAAACAAAAAAGCCCCAAAAGAGAATAGCCTTCTGAATAAGCCAAGTTTTTTCGTTTTTAAACAAAGGCTAATAAAAAGCTTTGAGGCATTGTACATAAATACGATAAAAAGGCCATAGAATAGAATCAGATAGGGATTTAAAAGGATCAATCTCAGAGTGACAAGATTAAAAATGACCGATATAACAAACAATTCGATGTTTAAAAAGATAACTGGAACTAAACAAACGAGAAAATTGATTCGAATATACATTTTTACCATCTCATCGATATCCATCTTATTCGCCAGCATCAATTCACATCTCCCGGAGGCTTTATCCGAAATAACCGTTAAATCTATTGAGATAACATTCAGTTGTAAAAAGGCATAAGTTATAAGTATAAGAAAGATCGCCTGTATAATAAATACCATTCCTGAATCTACAGTACCATCAAATTTATAAAAAGTGTACCCGGAAATAACAAACAAAATGATTAACCCAATTAGAAAGGAAAAATCTTTAAATATATTTTTTATATAGACCCTTGTTATATCATTCATCCTATCAAACCAACCTTGTTTTGTGAAAATAGATTTCCTCAAGATCATGAATTGAATCGTTATTGATAATCGTCTCTAAG
>ERZ795048.151-NODE-151-length-74431-cov-25.395625_pt1 | contig 74431 bp, 79 predicted proteins | sample MGYA00375132_ERZ795048 | MGnify/ENA primary metagenome ERZ795048 (study PRJEB30177, sample SAMN05720225) | activated sludge metagenome | isolation source: Anaerobic digester | place: Hong Kong | collected 2014-12-17 ...
AAATGCCTCTGAGCAATTCAAATCACAGATTTATGTAGTAGCTTCTGTGGCAGAAGAAGTCTTATAGTTTAAATCAATACTCCTATCTTCCATTCAGATATGCAGGAACTTATTCCTGCCGTTTCTTTGATTTTATAACCCACATATTTCATAATAATTATCTGGGCATTTGCACAGGTTTTAGATTTTATTAATGAATATTCAGAGATTTTACTTTTCTATTGTCAAGTGACCAATTTTAGGTTTTAATGATTAAGGCGATAATGACTGACAGGAGCCTGTGCGCTTTAATGAAGATTCTGATTAAAATGGAGGTCTTTATGCATTTTGACCGTGGCCTTATAAACAGGGATAATCTGTCACGGATTTGCCTGGTGATGTTTTTGTTGTGTTTATTGCCATGTGTTGTTCTCTGTGGATGCCGTACTGAGGCGGATGATAAAGATCTGAAGAATACCAGGGTAGTTGTTCGCCAGAAGATAGAATTCCAGGAAGAGCTTCCTGCAGAAAATGAGGTTGAGGCCGAACCTGCAGTGCAGGAGATCAAGGTCGAAGAAAATTCTATCCCCGAAACGGAGATATCAAAGCCAGAACCCGGTTTAACACGGGAAAATGCCGTCTCAGTGCGCAGGAAGGATGGGTTTTATATAATACAGAAAGGAGACAGTCTTTTTGCTGTGGCTGACCGTTCGGATGTTTATGGTGATTCCCTGAAGTGGGTCAGTCTTTTTCGTATTAACTTTAAAGAATTAAAGGGTTTTATGGCAGCAGAGGATGGTTTTGAGCACCAGATGCTGCCTGAAGGGCTTGAATTAAGGTATGTGACAGAAAAGGAGGCCGTGAAAAACTCTTCCATGATAGGGAATAAATGCTGGGTGGTGAATGTTTTTTCCTCCCAGGATCCTGAAAAGATTGCTATGCCTGCAATAAGTCTTATCAAAAATGGTTACCACGCATATCTTGCCTTTGCCGAGGTTAAGGGAAAAAAATGGATAAGACTGCGGGTGGGATTTTATGGAGATCGATCGGATGCCCGTTCTGAGAAAAAGAAGATAATGGCTTTGCTGAAAATGAATGATATTTGGATAGACAGAATAGATCATAACGAGCTGATTCAATTTGCAGGGTATTAGTTAGTGCCCATCCATAAATGGCCAATTTTAGCAATCTCGGCGTCAGGCTCAAATTTTAATCCTCGAAATACTTCTATGTATTCCTGCGGTTAAAGTTTTAGCCTTCCTTAACCTTGCATAAATTTTCTCATTTCTGGATGGACACAAGTTAGGTTCAGGGTAATAGGCAGATAATTCAAGATGAAGGTGAAATGTGAAAGGAAAAAAGATTGTAATTGGTGTAACAGGCGGTATTGCAGCCTATAAGGCCGCGGAACTGGTGCGCCTTCTTGTAAAGGCAGGGGCTCATGTAAGAGTAGCAATGACATTAAATGCCACTCGATTTGTTTCTCCTCTCACTTTTGAGACCCTTTCAGGAAGCAAAGTAATCTGGAGCATGTTTGATAGGGAAGGCACCTCTGTTGATCATATAACATGGGGGCAGGATGATGTTGACCTCATCATTATTGCTCCGGCTACTGGTAATATTATTGCCAAGATGTGTCATGGAATTGGTGATGATTTTCTTTCCACCATGATTATGGCTGCAACTGCCCCGGTATTGATATGTCCCTCAATGAACAGCCAGATGTATATTAATCCTGCTGTACAGGGTAATATCAGACTGCTCAGGGAGAGAGGGGTTCTGGTAATGGAACCCGGAAAGGGGGAGCTTGCCTGCCATACAGAAGGGCCGGGAAGGCTTCCTGAGCCTGAAGATATTGTCGAGTATGCCTCCATGGTTATTTCCGAACATGATTTGTCCGGCCGGAGCATACTTGTTACTGCCGGGCCGACTCTGGAGCCAATAGACCCTGTCAGATACATAACCAACAGGTCTACAGGAAAAATGGGATACGCTCTTGCCAGGGCTGCAAAAAAACGGGGAGCTTCAGTGACGCTCGTAAGCGGTCCTGTCGGTCTTAAGTCTCCTCTAGGCGTTGAAGAATGCCAGGTAAAGACTGCCGAAGAGATGATGAAGACAGTCATGGAAAAAAGCAGCAGTTGTGATATTATAATAAAGGCTGCTGCTGTTTCCGACTACAGGCCAAGCGAAGTTGCACCTGATAAAATAAAAAAAGGTTCGGATACCTTAACTCTCGAACTGGTAAGGAATCCTGATATACTGGCGGAACTGGGGAGAAGAAAGAAAGAACATCCCTGCATTCTGGTCGGCTTTGCAGCGGAAACCAAAGATCTTCTTGCAAATGCAAGGGAAAAGCTTAAGTCGAAAAACCTTGACATGATTGTTTTGAATGATGTTTCAAGGAGTGATGCCGGGTTTGAAACAGACACCAATATAGTCAGGATGATTTTCAGTGACGGGCGGGTAGAGGACTCACTCCTCATGACCAAGGATGAGGTTGCCGACCTGATACTGGATAGAGTGAAAACAATCTGGGAGGCTAATTTTGACTCCGGAAGCTGAACTGAAAGAGATTGTCAGCTCTTTAAAAAAGCTGATACTGGTGAATCAGGAGATGGGTGTTGGAGTTCCTCCCATCTCTGCCGGCATTCTTGCAGATAATCAAGAAAAGGCATCCGGAGATATTATATCATCCGGTCCCTTAAGCGACCTGACCTCACTTGAAAGTCTGGCAGCCCATATTGGTGATTGCCGGAGATGCAAACTATATAAAGGCAGAACGAAACTGGTATTCGGAGAAGGCCTGTCCAGGGCCAAGCTGGTCTTTGTAGGTGAAGCGCCTGGAAGAGAAGAGGACCTGGAAGGAATACCCTTTGTCGGAGAAGCCGGCAAGCTCCTTACAAAGATTATTGGAGCAATGGGATTGACCAGGGAACAGGTTTATATTTGCAACGTATTGAAATGCCGCCCGCCCGGCAACCGGGATCCGGAGGGTGACGAAATAGAGGCATGCATCCCTTTTTTAAAAAAGCAGATCAGCATTATAAAACCGGAAGTGATCTGTGTTCTGGGCAGAATAGCCGGACAGGCACTACTGGGGGGTGATTTCAAGATTACCAGGGACAGGGGAAAATGGTTTTCCTACATGGACATTCCGCTGATGCCCACCTACCATCCCGCATATCTCACAAGGAGTTCCGGCTCCAGAGAGAGAGAACTGAAAGGTCAGGTGTGGAATGATATGAAGATAATTATGGCACGTCTTGGACTGGAGGTTAAGAAAAGTGTTTAAGGCAAGATCTGTCATTATTTTTTTCTGCATCTTTTTAATGTCAATGGTTGTTTCGGGAATACCTGAAAAGACATTTGCCGGCAAGGAGGTCGTGATAATTGAGCTTGAAGGACCGATTAATCCCGGGACGGCAATGTATCTTTTAAGGGGCCTTGACAGCGCCCAGAAGAGGGGAGCGGCACTTGCGGTAGTCCAGCTTGATACGCCTGGGGGACTGGCTTCATCCATGCGTACAATTGTCAAAGCTATTCTGAACTCATCAATCCCTGTGGCGGTTTATGTAGCCCCAAGGGGGGCCGGGGCTGCCTCTGCCGGTGTAATGGTTACAGTAGCAGGGCATATAGCTGCAATGGCTCCGGGAACAAACATAGGGGCAGCGCATCCTGTAGGTGCCGGAGGCAAGGATATTGAGAAGACCATGTCGGATAAGATAGTCAATGATATGGCTTCCTATGCCCGCGGAATTGCCGAAGATAAAGGAAGAAACGGAGAGTGGGTGGAAAAGGCAATCAGGGAAAGCGTATCCATAACCGCTGATGAAGCACTTGAGAAAAAGGTTATTGATTTGATTGCCGAGGATATGGATGATCTGCTCAAAAAACTGGACGGCAAGGAGATTGAACTTGCAGCAGGCAAGACAATACTAACGACGGCCGGATTAAAAAAGATTTATTTCGAGCCCGGATTCCGTGACAGGGTGCTTCAGACTATAAGTGATCCGAACATTGCCTATATACTCATGATGATAGGCCTGGCAGGACTCTATTTTGAACTGGCCCACCCAGGGGCTATTTTTCCGGGTGTAATAGGAGCGATATCGCTTATACTTGCCTTTTTTTCGTTCCAGACACTATCTGTAAATTATGCAGGTTTGTTACTGATAATCCTGGCTATTATATTTTTTATCGCAGAGGTTAAAGTTACAAGCTACGGCATACTTTCAATAGGTGGTTTAGCTTCTCTTGCAATAGGCTCCATTATGCTTTTTGAAGACGTGGGTGTATCATTAAGAGTTATGATGCCCACAATTCTTCTGATTGGAGGATTTTTTGTCGTTGTTGCAGGTCTGGCTTTCAGGGCATACAGGGCAAGGCCGAAAAGCGGCTCAGAAGGACTTCTTGGCGAAATAGGCATTGTTGAGGAGGCTGTTGACCCGGAGGGTTTAATATTTGTGCACGGAGAATACTGGAGAGCCCATTCAGATGAAAAGCTTGATTCCGGAGACAAGGTTGAAGTCATTGGCATGAAAGGTCTTGAATTAAAAGTCAAAAGGGCCTCTGATCAGTAACTTTAAACAAGGAGGTATCATATGTTTTTCCCATCACCTTTTTATATTCTCGCAGTAGTTCTGGTTGTGCTTTTTCTTGCATCGGCCATAAAAATTCTGAGGGAGTATGAGCGGGGTGTGATTTTCAGGCTTGGCCGCGTTATTGATACCAAAGGACCTGGATTAATTATTCTTATACCGGTTATTGATAAGATGGTCAAAGTGAGCCTGCGCCTCGTGGCAATGGATGTCCCTTCCCAGGATGTGATAACAAGGGATAACGTATCTGTTAAAGTGAATGCGGTTGTCTATTTTCGTGTAATGGACCCCACGAAGGCCACCATAGAGGTGGAGAATTATCTGTTTGCTACCTCACAGCTGGCCCAGACAACACTGCGAAGTGTCTGCGGCCAGGTAGAACTTGATGAACTTCTTGCGGAGAGGGAAAAGATCAATACAAGGTTGCAGAGTATCCTTGACAGGCATACTGATCCCTGGGGGATAAAGGTTACAAATGTGGAGGTAAAACATATTGATCTGCCTATTGAAATGCAGCGTTCCATGGCCAGGCAGGCAGAAGCTGAAAGGGAACGTCGCGCAAAGGTGATAAATTCAGAAGGCGAATTTCAGGCTGCTGCTCGTCTGGCAGAGGCTGCCGGAATCATAAGGGAACATCCGGAGGCCTTACAGCTGAGGTATCTGCAGACGATGAGAGAAATTTCATCTGAAAGCAATTCAACAACCTTTTTCCCTGTACCTATTGATCTTTTAAAGGTCTTTTTTAGGAAGGACGAAAAGTAATACCTAAGAATAAGCAAAGAGTTGTTTAAAAATATCAATAGAAAAAGGAGGAATAGAAAAAACGACATGGAAGAGGATATAAAAAAAGAAGAAGCTCAGGAAAAATCTCAGGAAAAAGCTCAGGAAGAAGCAGTGATTTCGGCAAAGGAACTTAACAGGATGACGGTCAAGGACCTTAGAGAGATGGCCAAAGATATTCCCGGTGTCGCTGGTGTCCATGCCATGAAGAAAGATGAGGTGCTTGCAATTATAAAGGAATACAGGGGCATAACGGATGAAGAGCCGGTTAAAAAGGCCAAGAAAAAAATTGCAATGAGCAAACAGGAGTTGAAGGCTGAGATATTGCGTTTAAGAGAGGAAAAGCAGAAAGCGCGGGAGAATAGAGACCGGCAGGCTGTGGATGTACTCCGGCGTCGTATTAACAGGCTTAAAAAGAGGAGCAGAAAAATAGTCGCAGCCTGATTTTTCTGGGCTTAATTATGTTCAAAGACAACGAAAAGTCCGATAAAACTGTTGCTGTAATCCCTGCCGCAGGAATGGGAAAGAGGATGGGCATTGCAAAGGCAAAACAGTTCCTGGCCTTTGGAGGCAGGCCCCTCCTTGCCTTGACTATTGAAGCGTTTCAGAAATGCAGTGATGTTGATGCAATAATTCCCGTAGTTCCTGCAGCCGATATTGATTTTTGCCTGAAGAATATTGTTGAGAAATATAGATTCAATAAAGTGCACAAGGTTGTCCCGGGAGGAAAGAGACGACAGGATTCCGTGAGGCTGGGAATTGAGGCAACCGATGGTGAATATAGCCTTGTAATAATTCATGACGGCGTCCGCCCTCTGGTAACTTCCGGGCTAATAGACAAGGTTATTGCAGCATCAAGAAATCATCGGGCAGTAATTACAGCACTTCCGGCCAGGGATACTGTGAAGGAGGTCAACGATTGTCTTGAAATAACCGCTACTTTTGACAGGCATCGTGTATGGCTTGTGCAGACTCCCCAGATCTTTCGTTATGAAGACATACTGAAGGCCCATCAGCATGCCCACATGGAAGGATGGAATATCGCAACGGATGACTCTGTTCTTCTGGAAAGAATCGGCATTCCTGTTAATGTCATTGAGGGGTCAGAGAGTAATATCAAGGTAACCACCCCACACGACCTTAAATTGGCAAAATTCCTGTTGAGCAGGGAAAAATCGGAAAAAGAGGCAGGCAAGGATGTTTCATGAAAGACTTCTTATTCCTTTTTTTCAGATTTTATTGACCTTATGCATATTTTTTACAGCAGTCGGCGAGGTCTGCTCAAAAGATATACGAAGGGCTGTATGGGCAGGATCTTTTTATCCTGCCGCACGCTCTGAACTGGAGAAAATGATTGACAGGCTGACTCTTCAGGCAAAGAAGGCCGATATTGATATCCCATCCAACAAGCCTCTCAAGGCACTGATACTTCCACATGCAGGTTATATCTATTCAGGGTTAACCGCGGCACATTCCTCTCTTGTTTTAAAAGAAAATCAATTTAAAAAGGTCATTTTGCTTGGTCCTGATCACAGGGTAGGTTTCACTGACTGTGCAATCACCAATGCAGAGGCATATGAGTCTCCGCTGGGTTTGATAAAACTGCATGCTGATGCCGCAAAATTAAGAATAAACCGGGAAATGTTCAGGTATATACCTGCCTCGGATAAGAGTGAGCATTCAATAGAGGTACTACTGCCATTTCTTCAGAGGTACCTGGGCCGATTTGAGATTGTTCCTGTTGTTACAGGTTACGGGGATGCTGAAAGGATTTCCGATGCCTTAAACGATGTTGTTGATAAAGATACATTGCTTGTGGTCAGTTCGGATCTGTCCCATTTCCTGTCATATGAAGATTGTGTTTTAATGGACAGAGAAACAATAGATATGATTCTGAACCTTGAGATTGATAAGATTTCAGCGAGCATTAACAGGGCATGCGGAAAAATACCTGTTTCAGTGCTGCTTAATATTGCTGCCAGCCGACGGTGGAAGTCTGTGCTTCTTCACTTCTGTAACAGCGGTGACATAACCGGGGACAAAGGCAGGGTTGTTGGATATGCTGCAATTGCCTTTTACGGAAGTGATTCAGGGTATGATAATAGAATATCCGGGACCAGGTTTAATCAGGCTCAGGGCCAGGCCCTGCTGAAGCTTGCCCGAAAGGCCATAATGGAAAAATTCGGCATGAAGCTGAGTAAGTCTGATGAATATGAACTGGAAACCGCCCTTACTGATTCTATCTTCAAAACCTGCAGAGGGACATTTGTCACGCTGACTATTGACAGGAAGTTACGCGGCTGTATTGGAAATCTGGAGCCAAAAGTGTCAATCCTGGATGGTATCAGGGATAATGCAGTAAAGGCGGCATTCAGTGATTTCCGGTTTGCACCATTAACTGCAAATGAGCTTGAACGGGTTGATATCGAAATAAGTATACTTAACAGACCACTGCCTCTTGAATATCTTGACAGCAATGACTTGCTGGCTAAACTGCGTCCCAGTATTGATGGAGTTATCATAAGGAAAGGAGCATCCGCGGCAACTTTTCTTCCCCAGGTATGGGGACAGCTTCCGGAGCCTGAAGGCTTCCTCAGTCATCTGTGCATGAAGGCCGGAATGCCTTCCGATGCCTGGCGGAATTCCGGGCTGGAGGTATTAACATACCAGGTCCAGTATTTTGAAGAAAAATGAAGGTGCAATAACAAGGGTTGTTATAGCCACAGGCGTTTCTTCCGTGGTTGCTCAGTTGCTTACAATCCGGGAATTTCTGGCGCAATTACATGGCAATGAATTCGTTATAGCCCTGATTCTTTTCAACTGGCTGGTATTAGGGGGAATCGGAACCCTTTTTGCACGTTTTGCTGCAAGGGATTTCTGGCAGGCAAAGCCTGACAGACTGGCCTGGCTGTCTATATTACTGTGCTGTCTTCCTGCAATCCAGATTATGGCCATCCGCTGGCTGCGTGATGTGTTTTTTGTTCACGGCGCTTCAGTGGGGTTTTATCAGACACTTTTCTATATCTTTTTTACTATTACTCCCTACAGCCTCATTTTAGGATTTGTACTCCCCTACAGCCTTTTTGTAATACGAGCCCTGAATCCGGTTTATCCTGGCACACGCATGTATCTTGCCGATAATATTGGAGACGTGACTGGCGGAGCCCTGTTCTCTTTTGTACTGGTTTATCTTGTCAGCCCTATGACTGCGGTTTTTTTATCCAATCTGCCTTTATTAATTTCTGCATATCTGCTTTTTCCGGCTTCACGGCGCAACCGCCTTTGCATATTGCTTTTATCTGGTTTATCTCTTGTAATCCTTTTAACAGGGGTCATTTTTGAGACTGCTTCTCTATCCCCTCGTGAAGGCCGGCTGGCTTTTTACAGGGAATCCAGATACGGACGCATTGAGGTGCACCAGGATCAGGAGCAGTTCACTCTTTATAGAGACGGCAGCCCTGACTTCAGCAGTCAGAATTTGAGTATGGCAGAGGAAATCATTCACTACCCTCTGTCACAGATCAAAGATGTCAGGCATGTACTGCTGATTTCAGCAGAGAGCGGAATGATGGAGGAACTGGAAAAATACAGGCCTGAAAGGGTGGATTATGTCGAACTGGACCCGCAGGTTACTGATATCCAGTTCAGGTTTAATCTCCTGAAACGATTGCCGGGACTGAATGTTATTCATGAGGACGGGAGGGCCTATCTGACAGGGACTGACAGGATTTACGATGCCATTATTCTAAACCTCCCTGAACCGGACACATTTCAGGTAAACCGTTTTTTCACGGATCAATTCTTTTCTACTGTGAGGCAACATATAAGGCCTAATGGGGTATTCAGTTTTTCAATGGAGGGATTTGAAAACTACCTGTCTGAAACACAGCGCCGGAAGCTTTCCTGTCTTTTTAATACGGTATCAGGGCATTTTTCCAGTGTCCTTCTGTTACCAGGGCAGAAGGTATTTTTTATATGCTCGGCCCTCCCGGTCAAGACAGATATTCCCTCCCTTCTTGCCGAAAAAGGCATCTATACTGATTACATCAGCAGATTTTACTATGGGAACGTGACTGGTGAAAGGATAAGGCGTCTGAATGATTTAATGGATACTGACGTACCTGTAAACACTGATAGTACACCGGGATTGATACGGTTAATGTTTACAGGGTGGTTTGAAAAATTCTCAACCTCTCCGGCTGGTTTTATTGTCGTCCTTTCCGCGATTGCCGTGATCTATCTTTTTCGAATTAAGCGGGAAGAATTTGTCCTTTTTACAAGCGGCTGCATGGTCATGGGAAGCGAAATACTTGTCATTTTCGCGTTTCAGATATTTTTCGGGTATGTATATTTCCAGATCGGACTGATCATTACCGTTTTTCTGGCAGGACTTTTCCCGGGCGCCTGGCAGGGCCACAGGCTTCGTCACAGGGGAAGGTCAATTCTTATGCTTACCGATTGCCTGCTGATAATTTTTATGGCAACATTCATATTATTCATAGTATTTGCTCGCGGTCAATTGCCGATTGCCTTATTCTTTATTTTCGGTCTCCTGATCTCATTTGCCTGCGGCTGTCAGTTTCCGGTGGTGCTTTATTTAAGGGGAGATGACAATCCGGCAGCAACACGCGCCTTTTCAGCTGATCTTATTGGAGCGGCCTGCGGCACTCTGATCGCAAGTGTGTTTTTAATTCCCTATGTCGGTCTTGTATGGACCGCGGTGCTTTTAATTGCACTGAAGCTTGTGAGTTTAATTGTGGTGGCGGCAAGTCATGGAAAAAATATCCAGACGGCATTTCCTTTATTGTAGTGCAGCGTTTCTTACCACATCCGTTTCTGCCTGGGGTGCATGGCCCTTTGGAGAGAAAAAGGAAAGTGATGCCGAAAAGGAAGATATTGGAGGCAGGGTATTCAAGGGAGATGCCCCTGAAAAGCCATGGAAATGGTCGCATGAGGGATTTCTCTATGAAAAGCTCAAGAATGACAGAGTAATCTGCGGCATCTGCCCTAATAGATGCATACTTTCACCTGGAGATCGCAGCGTATGCCGGTCAAAGGTTAATATCGGGGGAAAGCTTTATTCACTGACTTATGGTAATCCGTGCGCTGTGAATGTTGATCCGATAGAAAAAAAACCTCTTTTCCATTTTAAACCCCGCTCAAGGGCCTTTTCCATTGCTACAACGGGCTGTAATTTCAGGTGTTTGAATTGCCAGAACTGGGAGATTTCACAGGTCAGGCCCGAAGATGTGCGTTATTCCAAGCTCTTCCCCGAAGAAGCCATTGAGGCGGCGAAAAATGCAAAGGCAGATTCCATAGCTTACACCTATTCGGAACCCATAACGTTTTTTGAATACATGATTGACACGGCGAGGCTTGCAAGGAAAAACGGTATTAATAATCTTTTGATATCAAATGGTTATATTAACAGAAAACCGTTCCTGGAACTCTGCAAGGTGCTTGACGGCGCAAATGTCAATTTGAAATCATTCAGTGACGACATATACAGAAAACTTAATGGCGGAAGGCTGAAGCCGGTTCTGGAGACATTCAGGACCATGCATGAGAAGGGTATTCATTTTGAGATCACCAATCTCGTTGTGCCCGGATATGTGGATGACCAGGAAATGGTAAAAAGTATGTGCGGATGGATACTGGAAAATCTGGGTCCTGATCATCCGCTTCACTTTTTAAGGTTTTTTCCAAGGTATAAGCTTAACAGATTGCCCCCTACGCCGGTTTCCACACTGACGAGATTCCGGGAACTGGCAATTTCAGAGGGAATACGCTATGTCTATGTGGGAAATGTGCCTGATCATGAAGGAAATAACACCTATTGCCATAATTGCCATAAGATGTTAGTTGAACGGAAAGGATATTTCATTCCTGTATATAATCTGGTCGGTAACAGATGTAAATTCTGCAATACAGTTATCCCCGGGATATGGGATGAGGGAGGCCCGGGCCCGCAATAAGTACGGGATAAACCCGTCATAAACACTGGCGGGTAAATTCCAGACTGTCCCGGATTCCTGTTCGGGGTCGGGATCCAGGGGTTTCATAAGTGATTGAAAAGACCGGATTCCGGCTGCCGAGGTTGTCTCATAATTCCATTTTCGTCATTCCGTTCAAGCGGAGCGCGACACGGAATCCAGTCCCGCCTTGGCGGGATTCAATATGTTCTGGATACCGGCTTTCGCAGGCATGACTGACTTGATGGTACTTTTGGGAATTACGACACAACCTCTTCCGCAGGAATGATGTTAAAATAAAAATTATTTACTATTTAGAAACCATCAAAATTAATTCGAGATATTCGAAATGATACCGTCAGGGTGGATATGAAATTCAAGATAGGCACAAGAGGAAGTAAACTGGCCCTGGCCCAGAGCAAATGGGTTAAAGAAAGAATTGAGGCCACGTATCCGGAGCTGGATGTCGAAATCAGGGTATTTAAGACAACAGGGGATAAAATCCTTGACTCTCCCTTAAGCAAGATCGGCGGCAAGGGGCTGTTTGTTAAGGAGATAGAAGAGGCGCTTTTAAGGAATGAAATAGATCTGGCAGTTCACAGCATGAAGGATGTACCTGTTGAGATCCCTGGCCCTCTTGTGTTTTCAACCTTTCCTGAAAGGGAAGATCCTCGTGATGCACTGATATCTGCCGGAGGTTACAACCTTGATCAGCTCCCCGTCGGATCAGGGGTTGGTACCAGCAGCCTGAGAAGAGCGGCTCAGCTGCTTAATTTTCGTCCTGATCTTGAGATTGTGCCTCTGAGAGGAAATGTGGATACCCGCCTTGCAAAACTGGCTTCAGGGGATGTACAGGCGATAGTACTTGCCGCTGCCGGATTGAAGCGTCTGGGTCTGTCTCAGCGAATTACCCAGTATGTTTCTACGGATCATATTCTCCCGGCGATAGGGCAGGGTGCCCTTGGTCTGGAAGTCAGGCGCGATGATGAATGGACAATAAATATCCTTGATTTTTTGAATCATGATGAAACAGAAGTAACGGTCACAGCCGAAAGGGCTGTTTTAAGAGAGCTGGAGGGGGGATGCCAGGTTCCTCTTGCTGCATTTGCACGTCTTGAAGGGGAATCCCTTTATCTCCAGGCCATGGTGGCAGAGATAGATGGAGCCAGGGTTATAAGGGACAAAATCACAGGTAAAAGGCATGAGGCGGAAGAGATTGGAGTTAAACTGGCAAGGAGACTGCTTGAGTCAGGAGCAGACAGGATTCTGGACGCTGTGTATAAAAAGGATGAAATAAATGACAGACAATAGGAAAGGAAAGGTATACCTGGTCGGAGCCGGGCCGGGTGATCCGGATCTGATAACTGTTAAAGGCAGAGAGTGTATTGGCCTTGCAGATGTAATTATTCATGATTACCTGGCAAACAGGGTATTTCTTGAATATGCTGATAAGAAAGCAGAAATGATTTACGCAGGAAAAAGAGGCGGATGCCATACCTTTAATCAGGCCGAGATTAATTCGCTAATCATTGACAGGGCTGAAAAGGGTCTAACGGTTGTGAGACTCAAAGGAGGGGATCCATTTATTTTTGGAAGAGGAGGAGAGGAAGCCCAGGAACTTGTCAGGGCAGGAATATCCTTTGAGGTAGTTCCCGGTATTACCTCGGCTATTGCAGTGCCCGCCTATGCAGGAATACCTCTCACCCACAGGGATTATACCTCTACAGTTGCCTTTATTACCGGACGCGAGGGGCAGAGCAAAGAAAAATCCAGTATTAAATGGGATAAAATTTCAACAGGGGTGGGGACACTGGTTTTTCTCATGGGAGTTGAAAATCTCCATCGCATAACTGAAAACCTGCTGAAAAATGGACGGAGTCCTGATACACCTGTAGCAATAATATGCAGGGGAACGATTTCAGAACAAAGGACGCTTGTGGGCAGGCTTAATGATATTTCCATGCTTGCCGTTGAAAGGGGGATTAAACCACCTGCCGTCATAATAGTCGGCGAGGTTGTGAACCTGAGAAATGAGCTTGACTGGTTTGAAAAAAGACCTCTTTTCGGAAAGAGAATAATTGTAACAAGGGCAAGGGAACAGGCCAGCGGATTTCTAAAGGTTTTAAACTCCTTAGGTGCTGAATGCATCGAATTTCCAACAATAAGGATTGTACCCCCTGAGAGCTGGGCTGCTCTTGACAGGGCTATAGCTGAGCTGGAAACATACCAGTGGCTGTTGTTTTCATCTGTGAATGGTGTGAAGTATTTTATTGAAAGAATGAAATTTCATGGAAAGGATGTCAGGGATCTCAAGGGTATTAAAATTGGGGCGATCGGCCCAAAGACTGCGGAAGTCTGGAATAATATGGGAATCAGCCCGGATTTGATACCGGATGAATACAGGGCTGAAGCCCTTGTGGAATGTTTTAAAAAACTGGAAGTGAAGCATGCAAGGATACTTTTTCCAAGGGCTGCACTGGCAAGAGAAATCCTGCCCGAGGAACTGAGAAACATGGGGGCTGAGGTTGATGTGGTGGAGGCATACCGTACGGTGAGGCCTGAGAGTGGCATCGGCCGTGTTAAGGAAATGCTTTCAACGGGATCTGTGGATGTTGTGACTTTTACCAGTTCTTCAACAGTGATTAATTTTGTTGAAATGTTCAGACCTGAAGGAGAAAAGTTTCTCGAATGGATGGAGAGTGTAACTGTCGCCTGTATCGGCCCGATAACGGCAAATACAGCGCAGGAAAATGGCCTTTCTGTCAGTTTAGTAGCACCTGAATACACTGTTGATGGCCTTGCAAAGACCATTCTGGAGCGTTTTAGTTGCAGATGAAAAAAGAAGGCACCTTTTTCCGGAAAACAATATTGACGTAAATTACTGCCCGAACAATAAAATGTCTGGGTAACATTGAAAAATAGAAGGGAAATAACACAATGAAGTTAGGAATCATAGGACTTGAACAATCAGGCAGGGCAACTATTTTCGCGGCACTCACAGGGGCAAGAGGCGAGGGGAAATTTACTTCGGATGCAAAAATAGTAACCGTTACGGTTCATGATGAGCGTGTGGATTTTTTGTCTGAGATGTACAAACCAAAAAAAACGACCTATGCAAAAACTGAATATATGCTTCCTCCGGAAATACCGGGGACCTCGTCTGCCAAGTCCGAAGGCGGGCCCTGGAACCAGGTGCGCACCTGCGACGCCCTTTTGCATGTGGTAAGAAATTTTAAGATACCGGGAGGGCCTGAACCGACTCCGGAGAAGGATTTCTGGCAGCTTGAAGAAGAGATGGTTTTAAGTGATCTGGTGGTGGCGGAAAAGAGGATTGAAAGGATAGAACTGGATTTGAAGCGTGGAAAGAAGGAAGAAGAACATGAACTCTTACTTGTTCAGGAGTGCCGGGATCTACTGGAAAAAGGAGGGGCTTTGAGGAGTAATTCCGAACTTGCATCCAATCCTGCTCTCAGGGGTTTCACTTTCCTGTCAGCAAAACCCACACTCATTATCTGCAATAATGATGATGAAGATGAGGCAATTCCCGGGTGGGATAAAAAGCCTGAAGGAATGGAGTTAATAACAGTTCGAGGCCGTCTTGAATGCGATATTGCTTCGATGTCTCCTGAGGAGGCAGAGGAGTTTGTCGAGATGTATAATATTAAGGAGTCCGCACTTGACCGGATTATTGGAAGTTCATTCAGGCTGTTGAATCGTATATCGTTTTTTACGGTCGGCGATGATGAGGTGAGGGCATGGCCTGTCAATGATGGGACACCTGCTGTGGAAGCTGCAGGGGTTATTCATACTGATATTCAAAAAGGGTTCATTCGCGCAGAGGTTTTATCTTACGAGGACCTCAGGTCACATGGCACTTATAATGATGCTAAAAAGGCCGGTGTTGTCCGACTTGAAGGAAAGGAATATAAGGTTCGTGACGGTGACATAATTCATTTCCGCTTCAATGTGTAAAACAGGTAACGAGTATTGATAAATTTGTAAAAAGTCGTCACTCCTGTGCAACCCGGCGTTCTTGATCATGGAACACAGAATTATCTCCGCTTGCACGGAATGACGAAAATGGAATTATGACACAGTCTCTGCAGTGCGGTATGTTACATGCCCACCGGGGGCACGTCGTGGTATAAAAATCCACCCTGCAATGTTTTGCTCCTCATAATGACTGCCTTGCGCTGTAGTTTTATGCAATTATGCCCTCTATACAGTTGTTTCCGCAAAATCCTCATGACAAAAGGGGGTTGTCAGCTCAGTAAATGAAACTTGTGCATATCAAAAAGGCACCCATATTTTTTCCTCTTGAAACGTCCTGGTCTGGTCTCTGTCGATGGAAAGCTTGAAACACCAGTAGTTTACGACTTTCTTTCCCAGATTTCGGTTGTGTTTCAGGGTATGGACAAATTTCTTCATCCCGTATTTTTTCTGTACTTCATCAATGAAATCAAAACCGCCGAAATTGATGGCCCGTTCAATAATGACATCGGCCGAAGCGTCATCCTTGTTTCTATCCCAAAAAAGCTCTTCCCTCATTTTACAAAATCCTGGTAGAAAATCTTTATGTTTTCCCATTCGACATGGGTCATTCTTCGCGGTTCGTTGTTCTTGAGCATGATGATTTGATCCACTTCACCTTCAGCATCGTCAAAATATACAAAAGAAGTTTTAAGCTGGTAGTCATAACTATGATTCAGGTCATACTTGTCTGTGACCAGGTTTGCAAGACGGTCGAAATCAAGATTCGTTTTTCGCAGCATGAAAAACAGGTCGATGAAATCCTTTATGGATCCCCTCTGATTGATTGCCACTGCTTTCATCGCGATGATATCATTCAAAGACGCCAAAGTGCAGATGGCCCCCTCCTGAATTTGCATTTCATAGGCTTGAGACAGCAGTCGGTAGGGGAAATGGAAGAGCGAAAATTTCAATTTCTCGGGGCCAAGATAGAATATCACCGTATCCCTGCCAAGCAATTCAACCGTTATTTCATCAAAGCATTCCCTTATGCTGTGCAGAAAAAACTCGCTGCTGAATGCTTCAGGGGTAAAAAAATCCAGATCTACGGATATCCGATGCCGCAAATAGAAGTAAACGGCTGTGCCTCCCGCCAGATAGGTTCCCTGCGGAAGGATACCACATCTGAGTATCCGAGCTAATGGCTCTTCCAATGAGGCCATGCCGTTTTTTAAAATGTTTTGCATATCCAAACCACTATCAGCTTCGGCACATCCTGTTCCTTGAACAGATAACACAGCCATCTAAACATACGAATACAGGCATTATACGATTTTGTGCGCAAAATGGCAATGGATACGGCAAACCGTTACCCCATTTTTTTAACAAAGACATACAATCTTTTTTCTGTATCCCAGGCAACCCGTCACAAATATGAATGGACAGTGGCCTTGGATAAAGGCTTTCAGGGTTTCAGGAAGAGAATCCCTTTTTTATTGACTCCAGACATTATTTAACCCTATACTCCGTCCCTTAAACATCTCTGTACTGAGATGTTTAGTTTTTATTGATTTTTTAACTGGGAGATAAGATGGGAATTATACGCGGATCAGCCACTTTTACTCGATTTACTGTTACAGAACCTCTCCCTGAAGACTACATAGAGAATTTTCCAAATTCCATTCTTCGTTACGCATTCAGGCCTCTTGGTGAAGATTCCGATGCAGAGCGTTCAGCAGGGTGGGTCAATATCCTGGATATGTTTGACAGTCAGTTTAATGCCATGGAGTTTTTTAAAGACCCTTATATCGCCATGTCCTTACGGATAGATGCGAGGAGCGTACCGTCAAAGGCATTGAAGCAGTACTGCAGAGATGCGGAAGAAGATATCAGGATCGCGGAGAATCTGCCCTTCCTGAACAGAGAGCGACGCCTTGAATTGAAGGAAATAATACATGCCAGGCTGTTAAGGCGTGCGATTCCACGCTCCAACACTTACGATATGATATGGAACCTCGATACAGGCGTTGTCCTGTTCGGATCAGTCAACAGCAAGCTTTCAGATGAATTCTCAGAGATGTTTCTAAAGACATTCGGAATGAATGTAAACCCTTTATTTCCCTATTCACTTGGCCTGGCTGCTGCTGAAAAGGAAAGGCTGTCTCCAGGCCGAATCGACGAGATAGTACCATTAAATCTGGGGGGGTATGAGGTATAATGGCTGTATTGGAAAAGGCCAGAAAAACCGAGTTCATGGGAAGGGATTTCCTTTTGTGGCTCTGGTTTAAGAGCGAGACCGGAGACGGACAATTCGATTTAGGGGAAGATGGCCTTGTTGAAATATGGTTTGACAACATGGTCACACTTCAGTCTGAAAGTGATGACAGGAAAGAGACAATCAGGTGCTCCGGAGAGAACTGCCTGCTGAAAGAGGCCCGGTTTGCCCTTACCAGGGAAAAGAAGATAACCCAGGCAATGATCAGGCTGATTATCGAAGAAAATGAATGGTCTTTTGTCCTTGATTCCATGTGGTTTGATTTTCGAACCTTAAAGACGCCAAAGGTAATTCAGGATAATAGAGACGACCCTGAAGGACTGTTTTATGAGAAGGTCCTTCTTGTTGAGCAGGCAGTTTCTGTCATCAATGCTGTTTTTGCATCCTATATCAGGGAAAGGCTGTCTCCTGAGTGGAAATCTCAAACTTTGCCGGCCATGACAGAGTGGATAAGTGAAGGTCGCCAGTGAACCTTAAAAATAAGAGCATTAAGGTAGAAGAATCAAACATGAAAATCATTGATCTGTCCCATTCTGTAACGCCTGATATGCCTGTTTATCCCGGTACCGAAGCTCCGGTTTTCAATGAATCACACTCGATCAAAGGACAGGGATTTCGTGAACGGATGATTACAATGGTTTCTCATACCGGTACACATATGGATGCCCCTGCACATATCTTACCTGAAGGGAAAACCCTTGATCAGATGCCAATTGATCATTTTGGGGGAAAAGGTGTGGTTCTGGATATGCATGCAACTGAACGATCACAAATCCACCTTTATGAATTGAAATCCTTTGCCAGCCTGATCGAAAAAAGTGATTTTATCCTGATTCGAACAGACTGGAGCCGATTCTGGGGTAAAAAGGAATATTTCACAGGATATCCTGTGCTGACCCGGCAGGCCGCCCAATGGTTATGTGGTTTTAACCTGAAAGGCATTGGTGTTGACATGATTTCATTTGACGGTGTTGGTTATGAGTTCCCTGTGCATAATATTCTCCTGGGAAACGATATGGTGCTTGTTGAAAATTTGACTAATCTGAGTTCACTGCCCGAAAGCGGATTTTTGTTTTTCTGCTTTCCTTTAAAAATGGAAGATGCAGACGGGTCACCGGTCCGTGCGGCAGCGGTCGTTCCGAGTCCATAGACAGGAATGCATAGGCCGAATATGGCCTGTGATATTTCGTTTCATATCTTCGATTAAAGGTTTTGATGCCTTGATCTGTATTAATAGAGATTCCTTGGAATGGGTTTTTTGTCAATATGTTAAAATTGCTCACTGCCCAGAACAACCGCAAGAGCTGCCACGCATTTTTCATCCCATTTCTTTCCTGCATGTTTTCTGAGTATCCCAATTGCCACATCCGGAGTCATGCCCTTCTGATAGGGGCGGTCAGTGGTCATGGCATCATAGCCATCGGCAACTGCCAGGATCTTAGCCCCTAAAGGTATGTCGCTGTCTTTCAGTTTTCTCGGATATCCATCGCCATCCGGACGTTCATGGTGGCAATGGATGTATTCAAGTGCAGGCCCAAGGAAATCGAGATCATGGAGGATATTTGCGCCAACAGCAGGGTGTTTTATTATCTCCCTCACAATTTCCGGGGGATTCTTTTTGCCATGAGATTCAAAAAGTTTGTCTGAAAATCCGATTTTTCCAATATCGTGCAGAATGCCGCCAATACGTATCAGTTCTGATTCATCCTGTTCAAGGCCGAGTTGGCAGGCTATTTTGAAGGCAAGATCGCCAACCCTTGCTGTATGTCCTTCCGTATAGGAATCCCTTGCAGCCAGAGCACTGGCCATAGCTGAAACAACATTGATTATGTTCTGTTTGATTTTTTCGTTCAATAATCTGAGTTCCTCAACCAGCATTTCAAGCCTGTATTCGCGAGCTTCTACCTTGACCATCATCATTGCCATTGCCTCAGCAATGGTGCGCACTGTCTCTGGTTGATCCTCATTTGTCAGTTCCATAATATCATTGGAGTAGTTGCCTTTTGCAATTTCCTGAATTATGTCAAGCAGTTTATCTACACCCGTCATCATTAACACCCCTGTTATTGTATGAGATAATTATCTTTTATGGCAGTGTGTTTTCTTGTATGCTATTTTACAGTTAAACAAAAGCCCTGGCTAATAGTGTTAAATTATGCTATTTAAACATGCTGAATATTCATTTTTTTAACGAATTGGCTGTCCATGATATCAACTGTGTGCAGCAGGAGTAAACAGAAAAGGCCTTTTTTGAATTAAAACCCTTTAATATTTATCGATGCCATGGAAAAATTCATTTATCTGGATAATGCAGCCACTTCCTTTCCAAAGCCGCCAGAAGTCATGGATGCGATGATTCATTTCATGACAGAAGTTGGAGCCAACCCCGGGAGATCAGGGCATGAACTTTCCCGGGAGGCTGATAGAATTGTGCATAAGACGAGGCGGAGCCTGGCCTCATTATTCAATATCTCCGATCCGTCACGAGTAGTATTTTCGATGAATATTACTGAATCCCTTAATACCGTGTTTAATGGTTTTCTTAATGAAGGGGATCATGTAATCACCTCATCAATGGAGCATAATTCAGTAATCCGTCCTCTGAAATACCTGGAAGAAATATCTTTTATTTCTTTAAGCCTTGTTCCGTGCGATTTTCGCGGTTTTATGGATATTGATGCCCTGCCGAAGCTTCTGAGAAAAAACACCGCCCTGATGGTCCTCAATCATGCTTCAAATGTCTGCGGGACCATTCAGGATGTGAGGGAAGTAAAACAGGCTGTTGGAGATATCCCTTTGCTGCTTGATACTGCACAGACTGCGGGGAGTTATCCGATTGATGTTGAAGCGGATGGGATAGATTTTCTTGCATTTACCGGTCATAAAGGATTGCTGGGGCCTCAGGGTACAGGAGGCCTCTATATCAGGGAAGGCCTGAATGTAAGGCCGCTAAAACGCGGTGGAACCGGCAGTATATCCGAAAAGATGGTACAGCCGGACTTCCTTCCGGACGCACTTGAAAGCGGTACCCAGAATAATGTCGGCATTGCCGGACTCGGAGCAGGAGTGGACTTTATCCTGAGAGAAGGTGTGGAGAAGATTAGAAATCACGAAAAAGAACTTACAGCCAGAATACTGTCCGAGCTGCGAAATGTTCAGGGGCTTACAGTCTATGGCCCGCTCAAGCCTGAAGATCAGACGGCCGTTCTGTCAGTTACCTTTGACAGTGTTTTGCCGGCACTTTCTGAAAACCGATATGGAAACTGCGGTTCAATCAATCTGGCCTGGATGGAGGAAGGAGTCACTCCTGATGATGCGGGAGATATCCTCAACAGTGAGTATGACATATTCGTAAGGGTAGGCCTGCATTGCGCCCCTCTTGCCCACCAGACCCTTGGCACTTTCCCTGACGGAACGGTCCGCTTCAGCATGGGCTGTTTCAATAGCATCGATGAAATGGAAATTACCGCCAGGGCTATCAGGAATATTGTTGAAAGGTAATTCAGTCCTCAAGGACTTCTTTGAGTACTTTGATTGTACTATCGATTTCTTCCCTGCTGATGACAAGAGGCGGCAGCAGTCTTATAACATTTATACCGGAAAGAAGAACAATAACACCATTATCCATTATCTGCTGTACATACTGGCCCGCTTTTTCCTTGAGTTCTATTCCCAGCATGAGTCCCAGTCCTCTGACTTCACGGATTTTTTTGCTCTTAATGGATTTAAGCTGTTCCAGAAAATATGCTCCGAGGGTTTTTGCCCTTTCAACAAGGCCCTCTTTTTCAATGAAGTCCAGTGATGCGAGGGCTGCTGCACATGCAGTGGGGTTGCCCCCGAAGGTGGAGCCGTGGCTTTTAACCGGGACGGAAATGTTGTCAGTGCACAGCACCGCTCCCATTGGTATGCCGCCAGCCAGGGCCTTGGCAAGGCAGAGCAGGTCAGGTCTGATAAACTGTTCACATGCAAACATTGTCCCTGTCCTTCCAAAGCCTGTCTGTACTTCATCAATGATAAGAAGTATGCCTTTTGAGTCGCAGAGACTTCTGACCTTCTGAAAATACTCCTTATCCCCTACACGTATTCCTCCTTCACCTTGGACAAGCTCCAGTAGAACAGCGGCGATATTATCATCAACGGTCTGCTCCAGTTTTTCAAAATCATTATATGGAACATGCTTCAGCCCTTCGAGCATTGGCATGAAAGGCCTCTGGTATTCAGGCCCCCAGGTTGCAGCCAGTGCCCCCATTGTCCTTCCATGAAATCCTCGCATAGCTGCAATGAAATCTTTTCGGCCGGTTGTTGCGCGTGCGAATTTCAGAGCGCCTTCAACGGCCTCAGTACCTGAATTGCAGAAAAAGACCTTTGTGAGCCCTTTTGGGGCTGCCTTTACAAGCCTTTCAGCGAGCTCGGCCCGCACCGGGTTGTATAACATGCTGTAACAGTTGCCCAGCGTAAGATACTGCTCATATATTGACTTTGCCACATTTTCATTACCGTGGCCGATGTTGGATACACCAATATTCGCTGCACAGTCGATATATTCCCTGCCCTTATCATCATAAAGTTTTGAGCCTTTACCCCTTACCAGGACAATGTCTCTTTTGGGATAAACGCCAAGTTCATAGGTATCCGTGATTTCCTTGGTGTTCATGATATAACCGTTCCTTTCCCTGCAAGGGCGTCGATAACAGGATGCTCGGTTCGCCCATCGCTGATGATCACCTTTGTTGCCCCGTGCTCAAAGAGCTTTACGAATGAAAGCATTTTTCTCTTCATTCTTCCGTCAACCTGTTGCTCACGCTCTTCCAGCTCCAGGGGGGATATCTTTTTTATCAATGATGATTCATCATCCTTATCAAGAAGAAATCCGGACGCCTCAATAAGGCTTATTACCGTGTCGGCCTGGATTGAATCCTGTAAAACCCTTACTACATCATCATTTTCAGTATTTATGGCAATATTGTTTTCATCAATGATCGGCACAGTCAAAACAGGTGTATAGCCGTTGTCCAGAAGCAGTCGCAGGAATGAGGTGTTTACTTTTTCCGGTTTTCCGGAAAAATCCCTGATGATTTTCTTTTTTCCGTCCTGAATTACCCTTATTCCGCTGTTTCTTTTTCCCCTGATTACCTTTCCGTCAATCCCCGACAGTCCTACGGCATTAATACCATGCTGCTGGCACATCTCGACAATCCGCTTGTTTCTTAATCCCGAATAGGCCATCATCATTACGTCAATAAGCTTTTCATCAGAATATACGCTGTCATATCCCTTTACAGATGTGAGAACCTGCTTGGGCTGCCCAAGGGCTTCAGCCAGTTCGTCACGAAGTGCATTGGCTCCGTGAATGATTATGAACCTGTCCTGAATCCCTGACAGATCCTCTATGATCCCTGATAGGTTAAGCGAACTTCCGCCTCCAATTTTAACAATAATCATCTACCAAACCCTCATCGTATTATTTTCTATTCTCTGCCAGTCATTTTCCTCGGGAAACTGTTCGGAACATATTATCAGATCCTTACCATGCCTGTATCGCATAGTGAAATATTCTTCGTCTTCAGTAAAAAAGGTCGAGACATAGATATCATTGTCTCTGACCATGATTATATTCATTCCCCTTATGTGGCTGGTTCTGTTTTTTATTATTGTGACCGCCTTTTGAATGGCCTGCAGAGGATCATCACTGTCAAACCGCTTGATGAAATTAAAGATCTTTTCAGCACCGATTCTTCCCTGTTCCCTTATCTTTACTCCCCGCAATTCGCCGTTGAATATGTATACGTATCTTCCGTCAAAAAAAGGCATGTTGTTTTCAACGAAAATATCTTTATCTTGAAATGCGCTTCGTGCATGGGCAACAAGGAGTCTGGTTGATGGGAACCGGGCAAGATTATCCTCCCAGATGGGGCTTATATTTCTGTAGAGGTTCCATCTGTCGTTTTCATCCCTGTAAGCGCATCCCCATCCATGTCCCTGATATTCCTTGCTGTTTTTAGCGACATGGGCAAATTTTTCGAGATGATGCCTTATCGGGATTGTATTTTCAGCCCTTACAACCAAGAGTCTGCACATTTGATGCCTTCGTCACATATCAGATCGGATGCAATCCGGCGAAGCCCAGACCTGCTGTTTCCTCAAAGCCGCACATGACATTCATGGCATGCACAGCCTGTCCTGCTGCACCCTTCATGAGATTGTCAATTGCTGCCATAACCACCAGCCTTTTTCCTTCGAGTTCAAAGCCAATGTCACAGTAGTTTGTTCCTGCAACTATCTTGGGCTCAGGGTAGCGGTAGATGCCCTGCCTTTCCTTGACAATCCTGATGAAAGGTTCCTGGCCATAACTGCCCCTGTATGCCTTCCATATATCTTTTTCTGTAATGCCTTCATTTACAAAAACATGTGCTGTAAGCAGGATGCCTCTTACCATCTCAATAGAAGTGGCTGAGAACTGAACATCATGGCCCAGCTCCTGCTGCATTTCAGCAATGTGCCTGTGCCCGGTAGGTTTATATGAGCGCACACATCCGCTTCGCTCGGGGTGATGAGACGCCTCGCTTACAGCATTGCCCCCTTCAGATGAGCCGCATTTAGCCTCTGCAACAACAGGGAGTGAGGTATCCACAATGCCCTGCCGGAAAAGCGGCCATAGCGGCAATATTGTTGCCGTAGCGTTACAGCCTGCTCCACTGATAAACTTTGCCTGCCTCATTTCGCTCCTGTGAAGCTCAACATTGCCGTATACGAATTCAGCAAGCTTTGCGGGTTGTGTATGTTCAATTGAATACCAGGTTTTATATGCCCCGGTATCCTTCAATCTGAAATCAGCTGAAAGGTCAATGATCCTGTCTGCAAGGGACGCAAATTCATCAAATCTCTGCATGAATTTTGTGTGCGGGAGTGCAGTGAAAAGCAGATCGACCCTCTCAAGTTCTTTTGTGCTGCAGAAATTCAATGATGTCTGTTTGCGGAGATTAGGATGCAGTCTTGTAACAGGCTTGCCTGCAAACCTTTCTGATGTACATTGATGAACCTCCACATTGGGATGCCCTAAGAGCAGCCTTAACAGTTCGCCTCCGCCGTATCCTGATGCACCAATAATGCTTATCTTCATTTTCTGCCAGCCTCCAGTACATAATCAACTATTTTTGCCGGGATATTAACACCTGTAACATCGATGCTGTTTCTGAATTCCATTGTATAGTTGACCTCGTTAACAGAAAGCCCGTTATCGGTCTCAAAAAGATCAATTGCAACAACTCCGCCTCCAACAGATTTGGCAGCCCTTACGGATATATCATTCAACTCATCTGTAACAGGGCAGTTAATGGTTTTTGCTCCCCTTGCCGTATTGGTTATCCAGTGCTCTGAAAGTCGGTAGATAGCTGCTATGCATTCATTCCCCACAACAAAGCTCCTGATGTCCCCGTTCTTTTTTTCGATATATTCCTGGATATAGAAAATGGAGTGATGATAGCTTCCTAATATGGCCTTGTGTTCAAGTATGGCCTCTGCCGAATCCTGGTCATTGACCTTTGAAATCAGCCTTCCCCATGAACCGGTAGTCGGTTTTATTACGCATGGATATCCGAGTTTTTCCATAGCTTCTAATGCTGCTTCAGGTGTGAAAGCCAGGTAGCACCTCGGGGTAGGAATACCTTCCTTTATCAGAGCCTGGGTTGTAAGGAACTTGCTTCCGCAAATCTCGGCTACCTCCGGTGTATTAACAGTAGGTATGCCGTTATCACTGTAGATCTTGAGCGCGTGTACTGCCCTGGAGTGGTTTACGCAACGCTCTATGACGACATCATAATCAAAATTATTCTGGTTAAGGAAGAAAACCTGTTCTCTGTCATCAATTTTTATCAGCTCAACATCTGGTCTTTTCCTGAATTCATCAAGGAGATATTTCTCTTCTTTTCTCAATATTGAATGTAAAAATCCTACTTTCATGTTTTACTCCGCCTAAGCAAAAACAGCTTGCCTGGATTTAAAGTTGTTTGACGCTCATTACTCATAAAAATATATTATCTATATACCTGTCACATGCGTAGAATACATAGGAAGGCAAATTCCCTTATCATAGAATTGAGATAATAAATAACCGGATTAGTATGTGTATCGGAAATTTGTTCAGGAGGGAAATCTTTTAACTGTTCATAATGTTGTTAAGCCGGATAGACGCTTTGATTAAAAGTTTATTCAATGCGATCTTCCGGCTCAACAAAAAACTATTCGCCCCAGTCTTCCTCTTCCAGTGGCGCTTCCTGTACGCTGTCTTTGCCTGTTACTTCAAGTTCAACCCCGCAATCATCACAGGTGATAATTTCTCCCTCCTCTGCACCTTCAGGAAGGTTTATTTCAGCTCCACAAACCGGACATTCCGCCATTTTCTGGTCCTCCCTAAGTTTTTTTGGAGAGTTTAGTAGAAAAACTATTAAAGTGTCAAGCATGTAATAAAATTAAATTAATTTCTTATTTATCAATTCCCCCCATTGAAATTTTTCGGATGCCCCCCTGTGGGCAGGGTGATTTACTATTTTCTATTTTCCTGAATTTCATAAAATTAATGTCGCATCAGGGAAACCCTATGCAATATTTTACCGGCAAAAAAAAGTGAATCATTGCTGTATGATCCTGTTATGTCACAGGTATAGTTTATCCATTCCACTCTCAGTAAAAATGCTTTGACTCCATTTTGATGGTGTATTATTATACACATAAGGGGGTGTATGATGAGAACAAATATTGTTTTGGATGACAGCCTGGTGGAGGAGGCATTCAGGTATGCTGAAGGCATTTATACTAAAAAGGGTTTGATAGAAGCAGCACTCAAAGAGTTTGTCAGAACGAGAAAAATGCGGAATTTGCGCGATTTAAAGGGAAAGATACAATTCGCAGAAGGATATGATTACAAAAAAATGCGAGCAGGCGAATGATACTGGTAGACACCTCAGTATTAATTGACTATTTCAAAGGTAAGGATAACAGGGAAATAAGAGCCTTGGATCAGATACTTTTGGACGGGATTCCCTATGGAATCAACGACTTCATTTATCAGGAGTTGTTGCAGGGATCACGAACAATAGAAGAATTTAAAACGCAGAAAAAGTACCTGGAAACCATACCCTTTTATTATCTTAAGAATGGCAGAGAATCATATGAGAAAGCAGCATATTTGAATTTCAAGTGTCGCAGATCCGGAATAACTGTAAACAGCACTGTTGATTTATTAATAGCCGAAACAGCAATAGAAAATAACCTCTATTTACTCCACAATGATAAGGATTTTTTGAATATGAGCAAAATAGTACCGGAATTAAAAATATACGAGGTTAATGAATAATGTGAAAATAATCTTTTTTCAGGCTTCAGACTCAGTCTGAAGGCAGGGTTGAAATCGCTTAATTATTTGTTATAAATAAGGAATTTAAAAAACCATGAAAGCATGTGATGTTATTGATCTGATAGGAAACACCCCTTTAATCAAACTCAGGAACGAGAACATAGTGGCCAAGGCCGAGTTTTTAAACCCTGGAGGCAGCATAAAGGACCGCGTAGCTCTTGCAATGATAGAAGCAGCAGAACGGGACGGAACGCTTAAGCCGGGAATGAAGATCGTTGAGCCAACTTCAGGTAATACGGGAATCGGAATCACCCTTGTCGGAGTTGCAAAGGGATATGAAGTATATATTGTAATGCCCGAAGGAATGAGTGAAGAAAGGAAAAATATTATAAAGGTTCTTGGGGGAAACCTTATTCTAACCCCGGACAGCAAAAATATAGCAGGCGCCGTAAAAAAAGCAGAAGAACTGGTTGAAGAATATAATGCTTATATGCCGCAGCAGTTTAAAAATACCAATAATGCACTTGCGCACTATGAATATACCGCACCTGAGCTGTGGAGACAGTCAGGAAACAGAATTGATGCCTTTGTTTCAGGTGTTGGAAGCGGCGGGACGATTCAGGGCGTCGGCACCTTTCTGAAGAAAAATAATCCGGATGTTATGATAGTGGCGGTTGAACCGAAAAATGTGTCTGCTCTTCTTGGACACGAACCGGGTTTACACCAGATTCAGGGGATTGGAGACGGATTCATACCTGATATCCTCGATGTTTCACTGATAGATCGAATTATTGAAGTAACTGATGATGAAGCAATTTCAACAACACGCGGGCTTGCATCGACTAATTCGCTTTTATGCGGAACTTCCTCCGGTGCCAATATCTGGGCAGCAAGAGAAATAGCCAGAGAGCATCCGGAATGGATAATAGCAACTGTTCTTCCGGACAGGGCAGAGAGGTATTTCAGCACAGGGTTGCTTTAGCAGGGAAAGGCACGGTCCAGACCCACAGGTATAGTTTTATATAGGACATGTAATTAAGAAGGGCTTTTTTTGTTGTTCATGGACATGATATTCCTTTCATGGAAAAGGAAGTTATTATTGTAATCACAGGAGTATCTGTTAATGAAAAGCAAAATGAGAGCCTTTTTATTTTTATTGTTGATAATACCGGTAATAACCTGTTTGTTTATTAATAATTCAGTTTCAGCCGAGGATGCACCAGTTACTTTCCTGGCTGGAAGCTGGCCCTTGTACGCCCAGGGCGGGATCAGTGTCGAACCCTATCCCCTCGTTGCCTCCTGTCTCACCGAATTTTGCGCTGAGGTGATCAATACCGACGGAAGCTCGGCACACACGGTATCTATTAAGTTTTATGAAAAATATAACGTGAATACCCCGCCTTTTAAGACGGGGATGAAAGGTCATCCTTTAAAAGGTATTCTATTATTCTTTTGACTGATAGACGGTATTTAAGATAAATAGAATATTAAAGAAAAGCAGGTCTATCTGAAAATAACTGAAAACGGAATCTGATAGTCAAGGAGGAAGGAATGAAAAACAGGAGTAATGGGAAGCTATTTCTTTGTTTATTGGCTGCTATTGGCATGCTGATAGTAATGGGAGGACCGTCAAACGCTTCAGTTACTCTTTTGAGTGCTTCCGGGCCTCCGGCAGGCGGTGCATCGGCTGACAGTAAGCAGGCCGCTACTGGACCGGTGCCGCTCATTCTGGATGACGGCTCCCGCGAAAACGCAATAGGTCTTTATGCTGGAGGGCAATTTATCTGGCTGAACCGCTTTACGCCTGTGGCATCGGATTTTCCGTTCCAACTGGAGCAGGTACAGGTATTTTTTGGTGCTTTTACGGGTGTGAACGTTGGGGAATTAGTGGACATTTATATCTATGAGGATACAGACTGTGACGGAGATCCTGGGACAGGGGCTGTTTTAGCGGGCTCCTTTCTCAATGCCCCAGTCCAGTTTGTGGACGATGTGAACTGGTCCACATATAATCTGACGGCGCCCATAGTGTTGAATGGCCCCGGAGATGTCCTGATCGCTGTGGTTAACCGTACCTGTGGACTTACATCAAGTACATACCCTGCTGCAATAGACACAACTGCATCACAGGGGCGATCGTGGGTTGGGTTTTACAGCGCTGGAAATGTGCCTCAACCCCCAACGATGCCACCTGATTCACATTGGAGCACCATCGATTCTGTAGGTTTTCCTGGTAACTGGATGATCAGGGGTGCAGGAGGTCCTGTAGCCGATGCTGCTGCAATCCCGTCTTTATCAGAGATTGGAATAATATCTCTTTTTATTCTATTGATGTCTTCAGCTGTACTGTTTATCAGGCGAAGAAATCAGGCACTGTAATTTTATAACTTTTTCAATCCGCAACCCAGCCAACCAGCCAAAGGCTGGTAAAAGGCTGGTAAAAGGCTGGTAAAAGGCTGGTAAACCATCCAGAGGCAGGTAAAAGGCAGACAAGCCCGCCATAAACACGGCGGACAAGTCCCCGCCCCTTGGGGCGTTAAATACTTTTTATGATACCCCGCTGCTTGCGGCGGGGTAGTTCATTTCCCCGGATTTTTCATCCCATTTACTTACCAGATAACCCTTATGTTTCTCGAATTTCATCGCCTGTTCTTCAACCAGTTTTTCAGCTTCAATAGAAGACATTTCCCAGCTTTGTTTAACAAAAGAGGCCACGCGGGCATAATAAAGAGGGGTCATAAGATCAATAAGCTTGTAGCGGTTGATCTTCCAGGAATGAAAGGTTGCGGCCAGTTCATAAAGAATCTGGACCCATGCATCAGTAGAAAAATAGAAATTCGATGTGTCGAGTTTTGAGGCTTTCTCAATGTGTTCAAAACTATCTTCACAGAATATTTCCTGCCACAGGACCGAAAACTGTCCGAATCCAATCTTGAAGTTTTCAATTGCACCTGCAAGGTTAACGCTGACCGGTTCCGGCTCCATTTCACCTTCATAACCGAAGGTTTCTATGGTTTCGCTTCCGCTGACATCTTTCCATGCTTTTTCATATTTTTCCATGAGAAAAAAGATAGTCCAGATCACCTGACGGAACATGGGGCCGAGGTGCTGTGCAGGGTCTTTGGCATCGTGTACTTTGACGCCCAGATTCGACTGACATATTTTAAATTTATGAGTGATCGCAGTTGTGGTCAGCCAGATATCAATACCAAAGCGGGCTACATCTGTTTCCCATACCTCCTGATCAATGTAGAAACTGATAAGGTCCCGGGAAAATGCAAAGTCTCCACCTATGGGCTGGCGTATGCGTTTTCCATAAAGAGACCTGGTGAGATTATAAACGACATTGTTGGTAATGGTTCCGTCGTATTTGTGCCTGACATAAACCGGTGCAACGAATTGATATCCTTTTCCGAGTACAGGATCAAGCAGGTAATTAATCCAGTCAGGTGTGATGCTGCGAAGATCAGAGTCCACGACAGCACATGCTCTTACTTTAAGTTTATTGGCTGATTCCAGTATGGATCGCAGGGCTGTTCCTTTTCCACCAGGCCCACGGTATATTGTAACTATTTTTTCCTGCCAGGGTTTCAATTGAAAATCCCTGACAACCTCGCGGGTATCGTCAGTGGAACCCCCATCAGCAATAAAAATCACGCATCTCCGGTCATTGTAATAATTGGCAAGTCCATGTGAAACCATTTGTATGACATGTTCAATGGTTTTCTCATTATTGTAACAGGGAATACCAATCAGTATATCTGCGCTTTCAATTTCTTCAATCCGCTTTGCTCCGTAACTCCTTAAGGCTGTGTTATATTGCATGATATCTTTATGACTCCAAATCAGGTTTATTACTTTAAGATATTACCATATTTTGATTAATAATGAAAGGTAATCTTTTTTGAGAAAATGAAGCGGATAAATTAAACTAAAGAGTTTAACGAGATGGCTGTAAAAAATATTCTCTAATAAATCAAAATCGTTAAAATATCTTAGAATTTGAGATATTTTAAAAGTAATATGGATTTCATTGGTAAGAATTGCTTTTTTATTAGTGAGTATTGCAGGTTTTAAGTTTGAAATTTTAGAGAATCTGATTAGAATGACAAAATTTTATTGAAGCCTTTGCGGTTTTGTATATCTTATCAGCAAGGCTGAGACAAAGCAAAAGATACCCAGATATATAAACACAATCTTGAAATTTCCATTGGTTGCATCAAGCACATGTCCGCTTAACCATGGCCCGAGGGCGCCGGCAAAAAACCCGTAGGCCGTGAATACCATTCCAAATATGGCACCGAAATGCTTCATTCCAAAACAGTCAACTGCAAGCGGGGCTGAGACCGCAAATAAAGTCCCAAAGGCAAAACCAATAACCGCCGCCAGTATGGCAAGCAGGATAATTCCCTTTAAACAGGGCATAAGTAAATATGCACAACCGGCGGCAAGAAATGTGAGTGTTATGGTAATATTGCGACCGAATATGTCTGAAAGATGCCCGCTTATTAATCTGCTCATTCCGTTTGTGAGATTGAATGCTGTCAATATCAGCACCGCCTCCTGTATGGTCAGGCCTGTTGAAGTTCCGAAAGGTTTTGAAAGACTTACCATTGCTATGCCTGCTGCCCCGCCCAGCGCCCATGTCAGCCAGAAAAACCAGAAAGATCTGGTTTTCAGACTTTCAAACACAGTTAAAGAAGGTCCGGCAGCCCGGACATCAGTCGGGGGTTTATCCTTTGGGGGTGGCTGTATTTCCGGAGATTGAATAAATCTGGCCGCTGTTAAGCCTGAGATCAAGGCAGCAATTCCCAGAATAAGGGTCATGGTTTTATAATCCATGCAGTTATGCATCAAATTGAAAACAGGAGACATAATAGCTGCTGAAAGGCCGAATACCATGCTAACGAGACCTGAAACCAGTCCTCGTCTGCCCGGATACCATTGCTGGACTACTGTCATAGCAGGTATATAGATGAACGAAGAAGAGGCTCCGACAAGAAATGCCCATATATAGACGTGAAATATGCTTGAAGCATAGCCAACAATGATAGTGCTGGTTCCGCAGAGTATGCCCCCTATCGCCGTTAACCATGCCGGCCCAATATTTTCCTGCCATCTGCCGCTGAGAAACATAAATGTACCTACTGCGGCAAGTACAAAAAAAAGAATCTGGCCAATTGCTCCTCTGCCGACTGTGAAGGCCGTTTGCCAATGCTCTCCCATTATACCGGGAAAACTAAAAATAAAAGCCCCTGGCCAGAATATGGCTATACAGGCGGCAATTAAGACTGCCGTACCCGAAAAACGTTTATCCATGTTTGCCCCAATTCTCTACATTTTAATTTTGGAATTTTTAAAATATGGACATTTGCATTGCCTCAAATCCATTGTCGCCTTAATCAAGGAATGCCATTTCGACCCCCGATTTTCATCGGGATAAACTCCGGGAGAAATCTAAAATATCTCAGTCGTGAATACTAATTCGAAATGACAAAGTATCGTTGACATGACACTATCTTTATACAAAGGCTTAATGTTTGATATTTAAACCTTCATATTATGTCAAGACTTGAATTTTCAAAAGGTGGCTTGTTTGCAAAGTTATATTTCTAAATAGTTGCATGATTGCAATCGAATACTGTTTTGTATTCTAATATATTGCTTAAATTAATAAGCAAATTCAATAGGATAAATTGATATTGAAATGAATAAAGATAATGGCATATTTTATGCTGAAAATAAGAAACGGGCGGAGGAACTCCTGAATGAATTTAGCGCTTGCAGAGTGGAAAGGCAGAGTCTCACCGGTATTTGATGTGTCACGCCATATACTGGTAGTAAATATCAAGGACGGTGTGATAGTAGACCGGAGAGAAGAATTATTTGATGAGGAAGAACCCATCCGAAAGGCGAAAAAACTGGCCTTAATGGAGATTGACCATCTCATTTGCGGTGCTATTTCGCGGCCATTAGCAGGAATTATCAGTGCCTACGGCATTACTATAATTCCATTTGTTGCGGGAGATGTAGAGGAAGTTTTAAAAGCCTTCATTTCAGGTCTGTTGCCTGCTCCTTCATTGTCAATGCCTGGTTGTTGTGGGAAAAAGACTCGTTTTTGTTTAGAGAAGGCTTTAATATCCACAAAAAGTCAGCCCGTAAACATTATTAAAGATGGAAGACGGAAAAAGAAACGGAAAAACAGTAGAAATACGGAAATTTGATAGAAAAATAATTTCATTAGGTACATAGAAAGCATTAACAAGAGAAAAATTATTAAAAAGAAATGTAACCAGGCAAATCTCTTTAAATAATATTAAAGACATTTTTCCAGTAACAATTTAGTGCTGATGGCGTCGAGAAAGGATGAATAATGAAGATTGCTGTTACTACAAGCGGAGAATCACTGGATGCACCACTGGACCCGCGTTTTGGAAGGGCGAAGAAATTCCTTCTGTATGATACTGATTCCGGTAAATTTGAATTGATAGATAATGTTCAGAACCTTAATGCGCCGCAAGGCGCTGGTATTCAGGCAGCTCAGAACGTTTCAAGACTTGGAGCTGAGGTGGTAATTACCGGAAATTGCGGACCAAAGGCGTATAAGACTCTGACGGCTGCAGGCATAAAGGTTGTCATAGAAGCTGAAGGAAGTGTTGTCCAGGCAATAGAGCAATTCAGGAGAGGTGAGCTTAAACCTGCTGAAACTGCTAATGTTGAAGGGCACTGGTGAGTAAATACAGGCATTCAGGTAGCTTTTTTTTTGACATATCTGCAAAGATGAATACATTAATAATATATTTTTTACAGGAGGCTGTTTATTTTATAAGTATTTAAAAATAATTGCGTTCAGATTAGCAATATAAAGACTAAATAGTAAAAGGAGATAATACATGAGAATAGCAATACCCGTTGCAAACGGACAGTTGGCCATGCATTTCGGACATTGTGAGGCTTTTGCCTTGATAGATGTTGACCCGGAAAGCAATTCCATAATTAAAAAAGAAAATGTGACAGCACCAGATCATCAACCGGGTTTACTGCCACGCTGGCTTGCAGAGCGAGGGGCAAATGTTATTATTGCCGGGGGCATGGGATCAAGGGCCCAGAACCTTTTTGCTGAGAACGGCATAAGGGTTCTTGTGGGTGCACCCGGAGGGACACCCGAAAGCCTCGTATCAAGCTTTCTTTCTGATACACTCGAGGTGGGTGGGAATATTTGCGATCACTAAAAGTAAAAAAAATGGAGGTCTGTAAATGAATGTTCATCTCAAGTTCAATGGTATGCCGATCCTCTATAAGACGCTGAAGAAAAAGAAAGAATTTGTCATGGAATTTCCCGGGAAGACGCTGGGGGATTTAATAAGAGAGCTGGTCAAGAGATTCGGAACTGCAATGAAAAATGCATTGCTGGACAATAAAGGCAACATTGATATGGAAATAAGGGTAGTGCTGAATGAAAAGGACTATCTTATTGAAGATCGAATGGAAAAAATCCTGAATAACGGTGATACCCTGACATTTATGGGGGCATCCTGAGGATAGAAAAGGCAGTCAGTTTGACTGCTAGATTTGTTCTATAGTGCTTTTTTATCATTAAAACTGCTAACTCAGGGTAAGATATAGAAAAATAATAGAAAATTTATGAGGGATTCAAATCTGGATTTTTTAAACAGGTTTGAACTTTATTAGGAGGTAAAAAATGAAGATAGCAGTCAGTTCAACAGGCCCGACGCTTGATGATTCAGTAGATCCACGTTTTGGTCGGTGCGCGTATTTTCTGGTTATAGATACTGATACTCTTGAATTTGAAGCATTTCCAAACTCCAATGTTGCTGCGGGCGGTGGTGCAGGTATACAATCCGCTCAGTTTATTGCCAGCAAGGGTGTGTCGGTTGTTTTGACCGGAAACTGCGGTCCTAATGCCTTTCAGGTTTTCAGTACGGCAGGCATTCAGGTAAAAACCGGGGTTAGCGGCCAGGTAAGAGATGCTGTAAATCAATTTAAATCCGGGAAGCTGTCTGATTCTTCCGAAGCTAACGTCCAGAGTCATTTCGGCATGGGAGGAGGTATGGGCGGAGGCAGAGGTATGGGCGGCGGAGGCAGAGGCATGGGTGGCGGCCGTGGCATGGGCGGCGGCGGCAGAGGCGGCGGCGGTTTTGGCCGTCAATAGAGAGTTGAGCTGAAGGTTTTGTGTAACCGCACTATTACAGGAAGTGCTTTATCTTGAAAAATAATTGTGTATTTTTCAAAAGCTGTTAAAGCTGAATATAAAAAGCGTTTATAATTTTAAAATAACGAAAAAATATATAAAAATATTTCTTAGGAATAAACGGAGGTTGTTGGTTAATGACAGATGAAAATCAAAACTCCGGCTATGTTAGTCGAGAGGAACAGCATCAAAAGCAGGATATAGAGATCAAGGAAATATTGAGCCAGATCAAAAACAAGATTCTGGTTATGAGCGGCAAGGGTGGAGTCGGAAAGAGCAGTGTGGCGGCTTATTTGGCGGTATCACTGGCAAAGCGTGGTTATAAGGTGGGGCTCATGGATGTTGACCTTCATGGTCCCAGTATTCCGCGAATGCTTGGACTTAAAGGAAGCATAGGGCCTGGAGCCATAGAGGGCAAGGCTCATCCTGTCAAATTTATGCCTAATATGGAGGTTATTTCTATTGAAACCCTGATGGGTGATGACAAGGACGCTGCAACCATCTGGAGGGGGCCTCTCAAGATAGGTGTCATCAGGCAGTTTATTTCGGATATTGAGTGGTCTAATCCAGATTACCTGGTGATTGATTCACCCCCTGGTACCGGTGATGAGCCATTAACCGTTGCTCAGACCATACCGGATGCAAGTGCGCTTATCGTAACTACACCCCAGGAGATATCACTGGCCGATGTAAGAAAGTCTATAAATTTCTGCCGAAAAGTTAATATGAAAATGCTTGGTCTTGTGGAGAACATGAGCGGCTTGAAGTGCCCTCATTGTGGGAAAATGATTGATATATTCAAGTCTCAAGGCGGAATACTGACTGCGCAAAGGGAAGGCCTGAATATGTTAGGGAGCCTTCCGATGGAGCCTGAGGTGGTATCAAAAGGTGATATTGGAAATATGGATTTTCTGGACGATAAAAGCCTTTTATTCGCTCAGGAATTCAGCAAGATAACAGACAAGGTTATATCGTTAACAGAGAAGGCCGGCAGCTCTGTTTTGCAATAATTTAAATAATGTAAAATGGCCTTCCTGAGAGAGTCTGGATTGATGGCCTGGCATTAAGCTGATTTTTGCCGTCCCGTGACAGAATCCTATCAGCAAAGCCATCATCTCAGGAACAGGCAGGAAGGCGTTTGGGTATTAATTTCAGATTATCAAGTATAATGAAGTAGAGGGGGCGGTCTGATGAGCAAGAATCTCGATGAATTTGTTGAGGGCCTTCAGAATCAAATATACGATGAAACCAGGGCTGAATATGGTGAGGTTGGTTTTGAAAGGTGGATGAATCCAAAGTATATGGGAGTAATTGAAAACCCCAATGGTTACGGTCGTATTACCGGACCATGCGGTGATACCATGACAATATATTTAGGCCTGGAAAATGACAGGGTTAAAGAAGCAAAATTTCAAACCGATGGCTGCGGGGCCAGCATGGTGTGCGGTTCATTTGCTGCTGAACTTTCTCTTGGAAAAAAGGCAGATGAAGTCCTTGATATTACTGATGAAACTATTCTTGATGTGCTGGGCGGTTTGCCCGAGGAAGACAAGCACTGTGCACTTCTTGCTGCAAACACACTCAAGGCGGCCATTAGCGATTACAAGAGCAGGCTCAGATAAGAAGGGCAAAATGAATTATCCTGATACTATTTTTTTTGCTGTTCGTGATCTAAAAACAGTATATGAATAAAATGGGCCGGAAATTAAAAAGAATATTGAGGTCTTTCAGGAAACTGCTTTCATGTTATTGCTTCCATTTTTATTGCCGGTTTTATTCTGCCGGTGATAGAGCCTGCTCCTTTTAGCCTGTATAATCTCACATTTCTATTCAGGAAGACCCGGTATGCTTGGAATTTTATCCGCTGTTGATCTCTGTTTTTTAAATCTGATAACAGGTCTGATTTACGCGAAAGATGATTTAGAATTTATGTATAAATAAAAAAGGGTTCAGGGACATATGCAGTTCGCAGGCATAACAGGGTTGTCGGTTAAAATGTTAAGTATCTTCCTTTAACCACGCTGCAGAAAGCCCCCAGCTCCCGCCGGGGGATGAATGCTTTCTGCAAATCGCGGGATGTCGCGTTTTAGAATGGAGCCTCCGGCTCCCTCCGGAGGGGCATAACTAACAGAAAATAATATAAATGGAGGTAGAATAAAATGCCAAGAGGAAATGGAACAGGTCCGGCAGGAGGAGGCGCAGGAACTGGTAGAGGGCGCGGCGGAGGAGCTGGAGGGACGGGAAGAGGCGGCCAGGGTCGAGGCCGGGGAGGCGGTTTTGCAGCAGGTCCTGGAGGAGATTGTGTTTGCCCAAACTGTGGGACCAGAAGTCCTCATCAACTTGGGCTGCCATGTTATGAGCAGAAATGCCCCAAATGCGGAACCTTTATGACGCGTGAATAAAAAAAGTAAACCATCCAAAGACGCCTCAGGGATATTTTATAATGAGAACATATCTTGATTGTTTCCCATGTTTTTTAAAACAGGCACTTCGAATAGGGAGGATCGCAACAGAAGACGAAGATAAAATTAAAAAACTTCTGAATGAAGTTGGCATGATGCTGAAAGACATTCCGGCCGACAGTACACCTCCTGAATCCGGTATGCTTATACACCAGAAGGTACGGGAGATTATCGGCAATAATGACCCTTACAGAGAAATCAAGGACGAGACTACCCGGAAGGCATTGTCCATGTATCCTTCCCTTAAAAAAAAGGTTGAGGAATCCGAGGACAGACTTATGACAGCAATAAGAATTTCTGCGGCCGGAAATGTTATGGATTTCGGGGTGACAAAGGAATTTGATATTGAAAAAGACGTCGCCGAGATCCTCGGAATGGATTTTACCGTATGCGATTACAGTGAATTCGTCGATTGTCTGGATAAAACCGACAATATATTATTTATTGGTGATAATGCCGGTGAATGTGTATTTGACAGAATTCTTATAGAAGAAATGAATAAACCTACTGTATATGTGGTAAGAGATATCCCGGTTATTAATGATGCTACATACGATGATGCTGTTCAGGCAGGAATAGATAAAGTTGCTACAATCATGTCATCCGGGACAAAGGCTCCGGGAACTGTACTTAAGACATGCAGTGATGACTTCAGAGCTTTTTACAACAGCTCAAGCTTTATTATTAGCAAGGGGCAGGGCAATTACGAGGGCCTTTCCAGTGAGAAAAAACCCGTATTCTTTCTGCTTAAGGCGAAATGTCATGTCATAGCCGATGACATAGGTGTTGAAGAGGGGAATATTATTTTAAAGGGTATAAATATCAAGGGGACAACTTAATGAAGATCCTGGATGATTTGATATCGATGTTAGACCTTGAAGCTCCGGTAAAGGATATTCGTCAAGGCGTTTTCCACACCGGTGTGATGACACGTTACTGCGGCCTTGCAGCGACATTGCCCAGGGATGCACTTCGTCAGGATCCACCGAACGTGAAAGAGCCAGGGTTTTTAACGGAAAAAAGTGCATTTGAGCTGGCCCGTCTTGCCTATTCCGAGAGCATACTGGAAGCCTCAATAGGCGTGGCAGCTATCAATTCTCTTCTTGAAGTCGACGAGAATCTCTGCATTGAAATTAATGCCGCTGAAATAATAATGGAAAAGGGTAAGGGGAAGAAGGTCGCTATAGTAGGGCACTTTCCTTTTGTGAAACGAGTTCGTGAAGTTTCAGATAAGCTCTGGGTAATAGAAAAGAACCCCAGGGAAGGCGATTTCAGTGAGAACGATGGAGAATCCCTGATTCCTCAGGCAGATATCGTTGCCATTACAGGGACGTCGCTTACAAACCATTCATTTGATAATCTGATCAGTCTTTGTAATAAGAATGCCTTCATTATCATGCTGGGGGATACTGTCCCTCTCTCTTCCGTACTTTTTGATTACGGCGTGGATGCAATATCCGGGACAAGGGTTGTAGATGCGGAGTTAGCTCTCAGGTGTGTCAGTGAAGGAGCCAACTTCAGACAGATTAAGGGAACAAGGCGTCTGACCATGCTGAAAAAATGAAAAACATGGTCGGATTTTATTTTTCTTGATGTATTAATAAATGACGGACTCGTAAAAAGCCCAATAACCGTCATTCCGGCCACGAATCAAGTGCGGGACCGGGGTGACGAAAAAACAATTTATGACTTTTGCGAGTTCATCAATAAATAAAGGATTCAAAGGGGATAAACATATCTCAGAAATAGATGAAGGAGGAGATATTAATGAGCAGTTTTCCGTTGCCGTTAAAGGAAGTTGATCGTGTCGAGGTCGTAACGCTCATGGATAATTATACAGATGTCCTGCTCAAGGATACTGATATAATCACCCGTCCGCATACATCAAAAGGAGGGCGAATTGAAACTGATACATTTCTTGCAGAACATGGACTGTCCCTTCTTATCAGTGTACAAAAGGGACAGGAAAGGCATACTATCCTCTTTGACGCCGGTTATACAAGCATAGGCGTTCCCCACAATCTGAAAAAACTCGGTATTGATATAAGAAATACAGGCCTTGAATGTATTGTGATCAGTCACGGACACATGGATCATACGGGCGCCCTCTATCCTGTTCTTGATATGCTCGACAGTCCAATCCCCCTTATAGTTCATCCAGGAGTCTTTTTTTCACCACGCTATGTGGTACGCGATGACGGATCAAGGGATATGTTTCCAGATACACTTGTTAAGAGTGATCTTGAAAAACATGGTGCTGAAGTAAGGGAATCAAAAGGGCCAAGCCTTATAGCTGATAATACAATACTTGTCACAGGAGAGGTTGAGCGCACGACTGATTTTGAGCTCGGATTCCCAAACGCTTTAATGGAAAGGGATGGAGATCTTGTAAAAGATCCTATCTCCGATGATCAATCCATTGTTATTAATCTCAAGGATAAGGGTCTGGTTCTTATATCAGGCTGTGCTCATGCTGGAATAATTAACACCCTGCTTTACGCCAGGAAAATAACCGGCCTTGATAATGTGCAAATGATTCTGGGTGGCTTTCATCTTTCAGGGCCAGTCTTTGAGCCTATTATAGAAAGGACCATAACAGAATTAAAAAAGGCGGATCCAGAGGTTATCGTACCAATGCATTGTACAGGCTGGAAAGCGATTAAGCGGATTTCCGAGGCCTTTCCCAGGGAATTTTGTTTAAACAGCGTTGGTTCAAGATTTACTTTAACCTAGTTATTTAATGCTTTAAACAGATAAAAAAGAGGTTTATTGATCCACATGGATAATGTTCATGATGATATTAAGAAAAAAATCAGGGTAGAATGTTCAACTGAATACATTGGAGAAAAGACCGTTACAAAAGGTATTTTGAAGAATGAAGGAGATGGTGCTGTTGTTATTCAGGAGTTGAAATGCCTCCATAAAAACTTTGATGGGTTTGTAATCGAAGTTGATACAATGAGCTGTAACTTTGCTCTGTCTTCCGGGGATTCATTACCTTTTCGATTCCCCGAAAGAGACAGACCGGTCAATTCTTATATCTCCGAGGTTGTAGTGTCTAAAATCCTCGCAGAGTAACTTTTCCCTAAGAATATCAGTTATTTTACAAATCATAAAAAGGAATATCCATATCCTGAATATCAATTCCAGTATTAAGAATCAGGGTAAAATCGGGATATCCCTTCAAATATCAATCCTGCAGAGAGGAGTGTGTGGTATGGCTCTTTATCAGTTTGGAGATAGGGTGCCTGAGATAGGTCGGGGATGCTACGTCAGCGATTCAGCGCGTGTTATCGGAGATGTGGTTATAGGAGATAATTGCTATATAGGTCACGGAGCAATTTTACGTGGCGATTATGGCAGTATACGGCTCGGCCAGGGCACGGCTGTGGAAGAAAATTCGCTTATTCATATTCGCCCGGACGGATTAAGCGTTCTGGGCGATAGAGTAACCATAGGGCACGGTGCCATAGTTCACGGAGACCGTATCGATGACTTTTCGGTTATTGGAATGGGTGCAATAATAGGCATGCATGCCGTAATTGGTAGATGGTCGATCGTTGCTGAGGGATGCGTATTAACCCAGGGGACTGAAATAGGTGAAGAAAAATTCGTAACAGGAGTCCCCGGTAAGATAGTCGGGGATATTAAGGACAGGCATAAGGATTACTGGAAATGGGGAAAGCAGCTTTATGTTGATCTTGCCAATTCATATAATGAAAAGTTGAAGCGAATTGATTAGGAATTTGTGAAAAACCGGGGAACTGTTTTGAATGTTACTGAAATAGAAGCAAAAAGCATCCTCAACAAGTCCAAGATATTTGATTATTGTCTCAATCCCTATACCGGCTGCCAGATCAACTGCAGGTACTGTTATGCAAGACTTTTCATGGGAAGATATTCCGGCCACAGGGAACCATGGGGTCAATTTGTTGATGTGAAGATAAATGCCCCGGAGGTGCTCAGGAGACAGATTAAAAGGGCAAAAAGAGGCACTATCTGGATATCTTCGGTCTGCGATCCTTATCAACCGCTTGAAAAGAGATATGGAATTACCAGATCCTGTCTGGAGGTCCTGCTGGAGAGACAGTTCCCTGTAAACATCCAGACCAAATCGGATCTTGTTTTGTGTGATATGGAGCTTCTGAAAGAATTTGATGATATTGAGGTCGGTTTTACGATTACCACTGACAGAGAAGAAGTGGCACGATTGTTTGAACCTGGAGCAAGCTCCGTGAAAGACAGGTTAAAGGCACTTGAAACCCTTCATAAAAGCGGAATAAAGACATTCGTCTTTGTTGGCCCTGTTCTGCCTGGCGATCCTGAGAATCTGATTGAACGTCTTGAAGGAAAGGTGGACAGGGTCCTTATTGACAGAATGAACTACCTGAGTTCGATTAAAAGGTTCTATTTTAAGTCTGGTTTAGAAGAATATACATCGGAAAGCTTTTTTCAGCAATACAGAGACAGGATGATATCCGAAATGGACAAAAGGACTATTGAGTTTGAAACACTGTTTTAGATGAAAATACAGTGAGTTGCGCCATAAACCCCTTGACATGTAAGACCTCTTTACTTATTCTCACAACAACATAAATCAATTTTGCCAATCAAAATAAACTGATCCAAATATACTCTAAAGGACAGCATGAGGTACATATTAGTATGAATTTCACAAAGGAGAAATTCCCTTGAAAAATACCGCGAAAAGAAGCTTTCAGGCCATTTTATATATCTTTCTGTTTTTTATACTGCTCGCCTGCGATAACAGGGACAGACTCGGTTGCGAGACCTTTAACTCGACCATTCAGAAAACATCCCGGTTCATTACCCAGATTATGGCTGAAAGGGATATGATAGGCATGAGCATCGCCCTGGTTTCCGACGACCGCATTGCCTGGGCCGAGGGATTCGGATGGGCGGACATTGAAAACAGTGTTCCTGCAAAGCCTGATACCAGATACATGCTGGGCTCAGGGTCAAAGACCCTTACAACAGTGGCATTGCTGCAGCTGGCCGACCTGGGACTTCTTTCGCTTGACAACCCTGCCACGACTTGTCTACCTGAATTTCAACTCGCTGAGCGTTACACAAACCAGATGGAAGAAATAACGGTGCGAAGGCTTTTAAACCACCATTCAGGAATCCCGGGAGACATATATAACGGTGGATTCGTTGAAACTGCATGGAACCAGTGGGGATGTGACCTTTATATAGACTGGATTTTAAACTATCTGGCAGATGAATATCCCAGCTATGCTCCGGGGGAAATCTCTGTTTACTGCAATACTGGTTTTGTTCTGGCCGGGGAAATCGCCCTGCGTACTGGAGGCCGGGAAGGGGAGACTTTCAATGAGTTTATGATTCGCCAGCTTTTCAAGCCGCTGGGAATGAATAATACGTCCTTCCGTGCTGATCCTGGAAATATGGCAGTTGGATACATCGGCGGGGAGCCTGTTCCGCCTGCCGAGGCAAACTGTGTTTTTGCGGCCACGGGAGGTGCGGTGACTACTGTCCAGGATATGGGGCGTTTTTTAATTATGATGCTGAATCACGGGTGGGGACCTGGAGGCGCCCGGATTATTTCACCTGATACTGTGGATCTAATGGGACAGGGCGAGAGAACGCCTCTGGATTTGAATTCTTATTCCACACCCGGCCTGGGTCTTGATACCATGGATGATCCTGTGATGCGTTATGCCGGCAGGGCATGGACAAAGAACGGCAGCACAGGGCATTTCAATTCATTTATGGAGATGCTGCCTGATGAGAAGCTCGGTGTGATCGTCCTCACAAATTCCAACACGGCGCAGTGGGCTGTCTATTCCATCGCCCGTGAATGTCTGAAAAACGCGGTAGAGGAAAAAACAGGCATTAGCCCTTCTTTTCCTCCTTATCCTGACCTTGCAACGGAGACAGGTCCCGGCGAGATTGTGGGCACCTATGTGAAAAAAAACGGCTATGATCGGATTTTGAATAATCTTGATGGTACCCTTTCCTGGGCAAAAGACGCCCACCTTGCAGATCCCGATGTGAAGATTCTGGTATACGGAGAAAATGCATGGAATGTTCAGGGAGGTTCTGAAAGATTTATATTCAGTAATATCTCATTCATGGGCACGGACCATTTCGTTATGGTCCAGATGGGAAGCGACGGCTCGGTCATAGATGAGAGTGTATTCGAAGGGTATGTTGTCATGGCTCTGGGAGAAAAGCTGGATATCCCTTTTATTCCCTCTGAGTGGCAGGATCGTACAGACCTCTATTGGATAATTGATGATATTCCATTCAATGATCTTAACTGGGACTTTCCTTTTCTTGAACTGGTGGATGCCAACGGTGTCCTTATGATTCGTCAGGGAGGAAATCTTCAGGCAATTTTTCCTCAGGATGAGAATCTGGCATTTGTGGGGGGGCTTGCAAACCGTAATGGAAGCTGCGTAAGGGTTTTAAGTGAAGCCGGGATGGAGCGGCTGGTATTTGTGGGTTATGAGGCCTATCCAATAGATCAGGTTCCTGTTGTTTTTTCAGGGGACGTAATAAACGGCAGTGTGGATTTTCACAAGACACACTGGTACCGATTTAATTGCCCGGCAGATGGAACAGAAATTCTTTTCGAAATACCTACCGGTGATGGAGGTTATCATCTCAGGCTTTTTACTTCTGAGCTCAATACTTCCGTTTCCCAGGGCATAGACAGGGTATCATGGATTGCGCAGGAAGGGGCCGTTTATCTGGCAGTATGCCGGGTTCCGGATTCTCCTGAGAACTATATGCTCCTTGTTAATCCATGATTCACAAAGCGGAATAGGGTTATTTATAATCGCTTGACTTTACTGCCTAATCTTTCATCATGATATTGTCCAGCCAGTCAAGAATGCGGGCATTTGATATAAGAAGGGCTCCCATCTGACAGTGCTCTTCTGCACCTTCCTCGTTGTGTCCAGGGTGGCACTGTAGATGGCTATCCCTCCGCCGTAGCTTAACCCGTAGAGGCCTATGCGGTTTTTGTCGACACTTGATAAGGACTTGTGATAAGCAATAGCTGAAAATACATCTTCAGCCCTTTCAAGGGGAAAGAGGTAAGTTCTGGGACGCCTGTCATCGCTTTTACCACAACCACAGTAGTCAAAAGCGAGAGTAATATATCCCGCAGACGCAAATGCCTCTGCCACGGCCGGCAATATTTTCTCCTTGATTCCGGACAGACCCTGGCAGAGCAGGATTGCAGGAAGTCTGCTGCCTTTGATATTTCGCGCCGGCCTGTAACGATTCCCTGATATTTTCAGTCCATCCCTGCTGAAAAACACCACCCCTTGTTTCATTTAGCCCTGCTCCTATCTTAATAAACATCTCAACTTTTTCGTCAAGCTATCATATTTCGGTTGCTGGTTAAGGTTTCAGGTAAATATACCAGAAAGGGGTCAGCCAATTTAGTCCTGAATAAGCAGCAAATATCTATATCAAACAGATGCATTGTTTCTTCTACGGATTGTAAAATAGCCTATTCCTGCCAGAATCAAAGACAAGATAATGAATCCCGGCTTGTTTATTACGGGAATAGCTTTTGAATTAGAGTCATTAAGTTTCAGGATAAACACATCAGCAACGCCGGCGTTAAGGGCCTGTAAGGGGCTTTGAGTAGGAAAGTTGCTGGAGTTTGTTACTCCCGTGATGTAGGCGTTTCCTGAGCCGTCTATGGCTATTTCTCTTCCGAAATCGTAACCTTCTCCTCCCAGATAGGTTGAATATATAATGGAATTTCCGGATGAATCAAATTTTGCAAGGATGGCATCAGATTCACCTGCTAATATCAGCTGATATGGGTTTGTCACGGGAAAGTCGCTTGAGTATGTATACCCTGTGATATAGACGTTTCCAAGACTGTCCACAGCTATTCCATTTGCAGAATCGTCATCGTTTCCTCCAAGAAAGGTGGAGTATGAAATTGCATTTCCTGATGGGAAGACCTTGGTTATAAATGCATCTATTGTACCGCCGCCAAATGTCCCCTGACACGGATTTTGTAGGGGGAAATCGCTTGACCAGGTAGCTCCCGTGACATAGGCATTTCCGGAACCGTCTACAGCAACTGCAGTTCCGGCATCAATATTGCTCCCTCCCAGATATGTAGAATATATAAGGGAACCGGATGATGAAATTTTGGTTATGAAGGCATCAGCGGTGCCGCCGCCGAAGGTACCCTGAAAGGGGTTTTGCATGGGAAAGTCAGTGGAAAAGGTTTCTCCTGTGACATAGGCATTTCCTGAAGTGTCTATGGCTGTTCCAAATCCAAAATCACCACTGCTGCCGCCCAGATAGCTGGAATAGACAAGGGCGTTTCCAGACGGAGAAATCTTAGTTATGAAAATATCCTGTGCACCGGCACAGGTTCCCTGGAATGGACTTTGAATTGGAAAGTTGGCGGAAGCGGTTACTCCAGAGACATAGGCGTTTCCTGAAGAGTCTACGGCTATCCCAGATCCGGAATCCAAACTGTTTCCTCCCAGGTAAGAGGAATACATAAGTGTGCTTCCTGATGAGGAGATCTTGGTTACGAAGGCATCATAGTTGCTGCCCCCATAGCTGCCCTGATAGGGATTTTGAAGGGGAAAATCGGTGGATGTAGTTTGTCCAGTGATATACATGTTTCCTGATCCGTCTATGACTATTCCGGAGCTAGAATCATCACCGCTTCCACCAATAAAGGTGCAATAAATAAGCGTATCTCCAGATTGGGAAATCTTGGCCACGAACGCATCCCGGTTACCGGCGCAGGTTCCCTGGAACGGATTTGCCGTGGGAAAGTCATCGGATAAGGTGATTCCAGTGATATATACGTTTCCTGAAGTGTCTACATCTATTCCGGTGGCAGTATCGTCACTGCTTCCGCCCAGGTAGGTTGAATACACAAGTGAGGGGTCTATGATAAGCGGGTATGACAGGTTGAATGAGGCAACCCTGAAGCCGTATGAAAAACTGCCAGGCTGTAATTTAGCGTCAGTGCTGTGGGTCTCGAAGCTTCCATCAACCACCTTTTTACCTTCTATCTCCTGATAGATATAGGGTCTCGTCTCCCTTAGTTCACCAAAAGCGGTCCTGATTATAAGCTCTCCATCTCTGTTTGTGGCGAGTCCTTCAATTCCGTTGTAGCTCAACATGATATCATCGGGGTTCCCGCCGGGATTTACAATAAATTCGTATTCGATATCAGTACCCTTTCCAAATACCTTCAGGTCTATGGATTCGTAAACCTCTTTGTAAATGATCCCCTTATATGTGGGAATGTCGGTCTTCCATTTATTTCTGTCATTGCCTGTAAAATAATTGATACCTGTCTCCTGACGATCAAATCCCTGTATTAATAAGCCTTTGCAGGCGTTTTTAAAACACAGGCTGAACACCAGCCGTTCCGCTTTTAACTCAGTGGTTTGGTGCCCTTTTCCAAATTCCTCTGAGCTCTTTTCAGACAACTTTCTATTGCGGACAAGGTCAAATAGGATGCCTTCATCCGTAAAATATATGGTCTGTCCTGATTTTTTGATGTAAAACCTGACCTCCGGGTCAAGCTGTCCCTTGTTTTCTACAAAATAGAGCGGCAGTCTGGTATAGGCATTCGGGATGCTCTCCTCGTCAGCCTTTCCGGCCGCGGAAGCCCATGAAGCAGCAAGGAACGATAGAGAGAACATAAACAAAAAGAATTCCATTAGCAGGGAAAATCTGTACCTTATCTGCATGATCCCTCCTTTCTAAGAAACATGATTACTCAATCTTTTTGTATACTGAAATTATCCAGTCATTATTAAAGAAACGGACGGTTCTCCAGACAGCCCGCTTTTTTACGGGCTCTTTAGTGCCATGAAGAATAAAGGTATAAAATCCCACCCCTTCACTTTCTTTCATCATCCTCCTGCCAAGCTCTTTCAATTCAGGATAACCATCATAGAGCGGGGCTGTAAACAGGTTAAGCCCTGTGCGGGCCGAATCTGTTTCATAAAGGAGAGTCCCGTCCTTTTGCATTGCCCATGATCTTACATCGAGCTCTTTCTCAACAGCCGCCGCAACGGAACGGATGAGTTTATCCTGGTTTACCAGCATGCTGACAGAACCAATGTGCTGACTTTCTTTTGAAAAAACAGGATATGCAATATCAACTGATTTTATGCCCTCGACGGAAACGAACAGGCTCCCCATGCATGGCTTTTTGGTATTCTGCACATTAACGACGACATCCTGATCCGAGATGTCTGCTCCCTCATGCTGTCGGTACTGTTCCGGTTCAATAAACCTTATAATGCCTTTGCTGTCAATGAATGCTGAATCGAACACATAAGGCCTCCCGGCATTACAATACTGAAGAATTTTTCTTATTTGGTTTTCGCCATTAAGTCCTGCTTTTCCTGCCTCTTCTGCAGCATGAGAGATTGTATCTCCTATGCCGTTCAGGACGCGTAAAATGCCGGATTCGATTCTGCAGGCTGCATCATTCAGATTATCTGCTGCAAAAGTCTGTCCTGTAATGAAAAAGAAAGACAATACAATAAGTATTAATACAGAATTTCTCATTTATTCATTCCTTATTTCTTTTCATGAGCCGTACAGAGATGGAACGTTTATCTCGTTAATCATCTGCTTTCGGTTTTTAATAAAAGATATTGTAAATTTCAAAATATTTTTTGTTTTCTTAATTTCCTCGTGATAGCTTCAATCCGCCGGAGTACAATATCCGCCAACTAGCCAAAGGCTGGTAAAAGGCAGGTAAAAGGCAGACAAGCCCGCCATAAACACGGCGGACAATTCCCCGCCCCTTGGGATGGAGTAATTCATTCTTTTTGTAATTGTTAGCAAGTAGGTATGCTATATGTCAATTCAAAATAATGTAGGTAAAAAAAGGGGGCTGCTTTATGAAGTAAGGATTTCGAGGATGAGCATAAGGTTTGGACTGCGGCATTTTTACTTCAAAATATTTATTGTATCTAAGTGGAAATAGATCGGCTGAAAGATGAAACTTCATAGTTTACCAGCCTGTGTTTGTGCCTGGTTTGTACGCCCCTAGAGGGTTTGCTGGCCTAGGTTTCTGGTGTGTTCACCCTCCTTGATTAATAAAGGCACTTGATCTTAATTTGATTACGGAATATAGTCTTTATGTAGCAGGCAGGTCTGAGTTTGACTACTGCTCTGAATTTACTGGAGTCAAGCGCAGCCTTGACCAGTTTATTAAAAATTCTAATCGACTTCTTCTGTCTTTAAAAAAAGGAGGCCAAATGGCAGTGGATATCACTATCCGAATCGGCGGCCGGGCAGGTCAGGGTATGCAGTCTATCGGGGTTCTTCTGGGCAAGATTTTTACGCGCCATGGTTACTATGTCTTCGTCCGTCAGGATGTGGAGTCAAGGATTCGCGGAGGACACAGTTATGTGCAGGTCAGAATCAAGGACGAGCCAGTTTTCTGTCACAGTGATAAGGTGGATATTCTGATCGCACTTGACAAGGGTTCAATGTATCTTGATCAGCCTGATCTGGCGCCTGATGATATCATGATCTTCGACGTAATTGAAAAAGAATTCACCTCAGATAATCCTGCCCGTCTTCCCATTCCCATGGAGGAACTGGCAGTGGAGAATGGAAAAAACAAGATCATGGCCAATTCGGTCGCCACGGGAGCGGCACTTGCCCTGCTGGGCTGTGAACTTCAGCCAATCCTCGATCGACTGGATGAGGAATTCTCAGCAAGGGGCAAGGAAATAGTTGAAAAGAACCGAAACTGTGTTATTGCGGGATACCGCTACATTCAGAATAATTTCAAGGGAACATTTCCGAAGAAGATTCCGCTCGCACCTTATAAGAAAGAAAAGCTTTTTATCACCGGGAGCCAGGCAATAGCCCTTGGCGCTGTCTGTTCCGGATTGAAATTCTACAGCGGCTATCCCATGTCACCTTCAACGCCCATTATGGAGTCCGTGGCTGCCATGAGCAGGAGACGCGGAATAATTGTCGAGCCTGCTGAAGATGAGATCGCGGCCATTAACATGGTGATCGGGGCATCGTTTGCCGGTGTCCGTTCCATGACCGCCACATCGGGTGGCGGTTTCTGCCTCATGGTTGAAGGCCTGGGGCTTGCAGGAATGACCGAGACGCCTGCCGTTATTGTCGTTGCCCAGAGGCCCGGGCCTTCGACAGGGCTTCCCACCAGGACAGAGCAGGCCGACCTCGATTTCGTTATCCATGCTTCACACGGCGAGTTCCCGAGGGCGGTTTTCGCGCCCGGCCATGCTGAACAGGCCTTTTACACCATGTCAAAGGCCTTCAATATTGCAGACCGGTTCCAGACTCCTGTGATTGTTCTGGGGGATCAGCATCTGAACGATTCCTATTTCACGGTGGACAACCTGGACCTGGGGCGTATAACGATCGACCGGGGAAATATAGTAAATGCAGAAGACATGACATCTTCCCTTGAATACAAGAGATATGCCTGGGATGAAGCCGGTGTATCACCACGGATACTTCCCGGCCAGACAAAAGCAGTTGTCTACGCGGACAGTGACGAGCACAACGAATCGGGACATATAACCGAGAGTGCAACGGATCGAAAAGAAATGGTGGTCAAACGCCTGCGAAAGTTCGATGGTATACAGAATGAGATGAATCCCCCTGAAGTATATGGCGAACCGGAGCCTGATCTTCTTTTGCTGGGCTGGGGCAGCACCTATGGGGCATTGAGAGAAGCCGCTGATATACTGACCCAAAATGGCCTCAAGACGGAAGTGTGGCATTTTTGTGATGTTTTTCCATTTCCTGATATGAATCTTCTGGCCAGACTCCCAGAAAAAACCAGGATTATTTCCGTGGAGAACAACAGCACAGGCCAGTTCGCAAGGACCCTTATGGGCCAGGGTAAAATTCCCATCGACCACCAGGTTTTCAAATTTGACGGCAGGCCATATTCTCCAAAGGATGTAGTAACCCGTGTCCACAGGTCACTTTAAGGAGGGAAAAATGGTTACTCTGGAAGACTTTTACAGCGATGATCCCGTGGCATGGTGCCCGGGCTGCGGAAATCATTCTATTCTTGATGCGCTCAAGCAGGCACTTGTCGATTCAGGCAAACAACCTAATGATATCGTGATTGTTTCAGGTATCGGCCAGGCCTCGAAAGCGCCCCATTATCTCAGATGCAATGCATTCAACGGGCTCCATGGAAGGACTCTTCCGGTAGCCACGGGCATCAAACTGGCCAACCATGACCTGACGGTTCTGGCAGAGGGCGGGGACGGAGACGGCTATACCGAGGGCGGCAACCATTTTATCCACGCAATGCGCCGGAATATAGACATTACATACCTTGTCCATAACAATCAGGTCTACGGGCTTACCAAGGGGCAGGCATCTCCCACCAGTGACCTTGGGTATGTCTCGGGGACCACTCCCCTTGGGTCATTTTCTCCTCCTTTGAATCCGCTGCTGCTGGCCATTTCCATGAATTGTTCTTTTGTGGCGCGGGGCTTTTCCGGAGAACCTGAGCATCTGGCCGGACTGATACGCCAGGGTATCCGGAACAGGGGTTTTTCGTTCATCGACATACTTCAGAACTGTGTTACGTTTAACAGGGTCAATACCTATCAGTGGTACAAGAGCCGGGTTTACGATATCAATGATGATCCAGCCTATGATCCGCGGGACAGGGATCTGGCCTTTAAGAGGGCCCAGGAATGGGGACATAAAATTCCAATCGGGATAATCTATCGAGCTGACAGGCCTTCCCTGGATGAGAAGCTGCCCGCCATTATGGATAAGGCGCTTGTTGATCAGAAAATAGATCAGCCTTCATTTGAAAGGCTTATTGAGTTTTTCAGATAGGACCGGTGTAGAGAGAGGCTGCCAGTAAAAAGCAAACTCCTTCAGTCCAGCCGAGAGCCTGGGGTCACAATTCTTTTTTTCCCAGCCAGAGGCTGGTGAAAATTCGAATCCTGCCTTCAGAGGAATTAATATTCCTCGGATTCCGGACTGATATCTCAGGATCCTAAAAAATATAATCTAAACTTGCACCCATAGGTTGAGCAAAGAAAAGATTCCACCCTGAAACAGGCAGGATCCGCTGATAAGCAGCATAACCGCTATGGCGCCGTAGTCCCTGACGGTAAGGCGGAGGTCATGCATATAGGTGCGGGGCCCTCCGGCATAGCCCCTGCTTTCCATGGCGGTGGCGAGTTCATCAGCCCTTCGGAAGGCGTTGCCGATCAGCGGAATAAGCATGGATACCATGGAGCGGATGCGGCGATAGATACTTCCGGTATTCAGATCTGCCCCGCGGGACATTTGAGCCTCCCGTATGTTGCTGATTTCTTCGAGGAAAGTGGGTACGAATCTCAAGGCCACGGAGACCATGACGGCCACGTCATGAGATGGAACCCCGACTATTCTGAAAGGCCTCAGCAGCCGTTCGAGGCCGCTTACCAGTGCCGTGGGAGGAGTTGTCATAGTCAGGAATGATGCACTGATAATCAGGAGCATGAATTGCCATGTCACCATTATGCCCTTGAAAAGACCGGCATAGGTAACGGTTACCCTCCACTGTGGAAAGGTCGGAACAGGCTCCCCTTCAGTGAAGAGCAGATGGAGCAGGAATAAGAGCAGAAGAAAAGGGATGACGGGTTTAAGAGAGCGCAGGATTTGCCGTAGATGAATTCGAGAGGCCGGAAGAAGAAAAACAAGAAAAATAGTTATTATCAGCGCCGTAAATGCCCCGCTATTTAAGATGATGAGACTCAGCAGGATTACGAAAAGTATCTTGATACGTGGATCCAGACTGTGAATTAAAGATGTTCTGGGGATATATTGACCTAGATTATACATATTTGAAATCCCATATATTTAACATGCCGCACATAAATTGCTTTTGGGCTGAATTATATTTGCTATTCAGGAGCCGTTTTGAGCTGCACCTCTTTCTATCACTGAGGATAGGGCCCTGCAGGCTTCGTCCATCTTAAGGATATCCGGGGGAAGTTCGAGCCCCATCAGGTTCAGACGCCATAACAGTTCCGTAATCACAGGTACATCCAGGCCCAATTCCTGAAGCCATTCGCACTTTGAAAACACCCGGGAAGGTCCTTCATCCATAAGAATTCTACCCTCGCTCATGACTATAACCCGGTCCGCGTCGACGATATCATTCATATTATGGGTGACATGGATGATGGTGATACCTCTCTCGTTCAGGGCCCTGATAACATCCAGCACCCTTTTCCTTGCCTGAGGGTCGAGAAAAGAAGTTGGTTCGTCCAGTACGATGTATGATGGGTTCATGGCCAGGACTCCGGCAATGGCAACCAGTTGTTTCTCTCCTCCTGAGAGGGTGTGAGGTGCCCTGTCTGCGAAGGCCGTCATTCCTACGAGGTCAAGCGAATGTTCAACCCGCTTTCGGATTTCGCCGGAAGGAAGCTCAAGGTTGCCGGGACCGAAGGAGACATCTTCCTGAACGGACATTCCCACAATCTGGTTGTCCGGGTTCTGGAAAACCATGCCTACCCTCTGCCTGATGCCTCTCAGGTCGGCAGATTTTCCGGTGTCCATGCCGTCCACCTGGATACTGCCCCCGGTGGGGACCAGGAGACCGTTGAGGTGTCTTATAAGGGTGGTTTTTCCGCATCCGTTTGGCCCGATAACGGCGACATAGGTACCTTCCTGTATCTCCAGGTCGATGGCCTTGAGGGCCGGTTTGGCATGTGAGTCATATCTGTAATGAAGATTTGTTATTTTGATCATTGTATATTTTCCTGGTTCAATTTAATAATATCCTGATTTCGTATGTATAAATCAGCGTTTGGTGAAAATCCGGTTCCGAAGCTTAAGCGTGACGAAAGTGGCAACTGCAATCTTTAAGGCGTCGCCGATCAGGAAGGGTATCATCCCGACTGATAAGGCCTTGACAAAACTGAGCTTTGCCACAACAGACAACTGAAGGATGCCGATGGCGTAAAGCACCAGAAATCCTATGATCATAGAAATAGCGATTAGGAATATTCCCGCATCTTTTTTGATTTCAATGATTTTACCGATTACATAACTTCCGACAATAAATCCGATAAGATATCCCCCGGTTGGCCCGAAAAGCACCCCCAGACCTGCCTTTCCACCGGCAAAAACCGGGAGGCCGATAATGCCGAGCAGGACATAGATTACCTGGCTCAGCGCCCCGAGCCTGCCTCCCAGAAGAGCACCTGAAAGGGCTGTAAAAAGGGTCTGAAGGGTGATGGGTACGGGAGGTATGGGGATGATAATAAAGGCCCCTACCGCGGTGACCGCACCGAACATGGCCGCGTAGATCATACCTCGTAAGGATTTTCTGTTTTTCATGCATTGTCTCCATTCAATGTGATATCCCCGGAATAGATCCTGTGGATTTGACCGTCATTATCCTCTACCATCAGAAAGCCGTCTTTGTCGATGTCCAGGGCCCTGCCGATAGTCATGCCGCCTATGGTTTCAACCGATATCCTGCGCCCGGCAATTTGACTGAATTGCCTCCATCTGTTCAGGATTGGTTCGAAATCGGCACGCTGAAACAATTCATAGTAGTTTTCGAACCATTTCAGGAAGTCCCTCATGAGTGAAGACCTGGAATGTGCTTTGCCGGTTTCAAGGAGAAGAGATGTTGCCGTTTCTTTAAGATCGGGGGGGAAGGAGAATGTATTCACATTCAGGCCGACACCTATGATCACATAGTCAACGGCATCCATCTCCGTGCTGATTTCTGTCAGAATACCTGCAAGCTTTTTACCTCCAAGGAGTATGTCGTTGGGCCATTTAATCCAGACATTAAGTCCGGGTCCCGAATGCAGGGCTTCGGCCATAGCTACCGCTGTCATAAGCGTTATCTTTGGGGCTTCAGCGGGGGAAATGGCCGGCCTCAGGATGAACGAGATGTAGATTCCCTCTCCAAAGGGTGAAAACCAGTTCCTGCCCAGTCTTCCCTTGCCCCCGGTCTGCATCTCGGATACGACGAGTGTTCCTTCCGGGGCACCGCCTGCCGCCAGTTGCTTTGCAGTGATATTTGTCGAGACCGTTTCCCTGAGGTGATGAATTTCTTTTTTACCGAGGATTCTTGTTGTTAATCCCTCCCGTATTTCCTCGGGAAGGAGCATGTCGCTTGCCTTTTCGAGCATATAACCCTTCCTGGGGGAGGACATAATGAGATAACCGTCTTCCGTGAGTTTGCGGATATGTTTCCATACGGCTGATCTGCTCACCGATAAACCAGTGCTAAGGGATTCCCCTGAAACCCAGGTTCCTTTTGCCTCTTTAAGGTATGCCAGTATATTGTCTCTGGTGGTCAAGTTTATTTTTTTAACTCTTCACTGGTATAAATTTTTTTTTAAAAGCCGGACTGTAACTGCGATGGCCGCAAACATTTCCGGATGATCTCAGGATAACGGAAGGGTAGGTATCACCTTTGAATCTTGTTGTCAACCTGAATTGCAGTGGGGGTTGACGATTAATATTTGCAAATAAATAAATGTTAAAATAGGTTAATCAGCCTGTATGCGCGCTGAAAGCTAACCAACAGCTAATAACCAGTAACGATTTATCCAGAACCTGACTTGTTTAATAAACCCTCTTGATCTTAATTTGATTACGGAATATAGTTCCACAACTTGAAACAAAAGGAGGGCAGGGGATTTATGACAGAGAAAACCGGTTTTGACAATGAGAAGTATATAATTGAGCAGACAGAGGCTATTTTAGAAAGAGTCAGCAGGTTTGACAATAAGCTGTACCTTGAGTTCGGCGGAAAACTCCTGTTTGATTATCATGCAGCGCGTGTCCTGCCGGGCTATGACCCCAATGTAAAAATGAGGCTCCTCAAGGGCCTGAAAGATAAGGCCGACATAATACTCTGCATCTATGCAGGTGATATTGAGCGAAAGAAGATAAGGGCCGATTTCGGCATTACTTACGACTCGGATGCCCTCAAGCTGATAGATGATCTCAGGGGCTGGGATATCAATGTCCTCGGCGTTGTCATAACCCGATTTGATAATCAGCCAACGGCCAGTCAGTTCAAGAACAAGCTGGAAAGAAGGAATATCAAGGTCTATACGCATCAGTACACCAAGGGATATCCAACTAATATTGACCTTATTGTAAGTGATGAAGGTTACGGGGCTAATGAGTATATTGAAACTGCCAAGCCTCTTGTTATCGTAACCGGACCCGGGCCGGGAAGCGGCAAGCTGGCTACATGCCTTTCGCAGATATACCATGATTACAGGAAGGATAGAAAGTCAGGATACGCCAAGTTTGAGACCTTTCCCATCTGGAATCTGTCTCTCAAACATCCTGTTAACGTGGCTTATGAAGCGGCAACAGCGGATATAAGGGATATCAACCTGATCGATCCGTTTCATCTGGAGGCATATGATAAAAAATCGGTCAACTATAACCGCGATGTTGAGGCGTTTCCTGTCCTTAAAAGAATACTTGAAAAAATAACCGGGGGCGAGTCGTTTTATAAATCGCCTACTGATATGGGTGTAAACCGCTGCGGTTTTGCCATAACAGACGATGCGGTTACACAGGAGGCTGCAAAACAGGAACTGATCAGGCGTTATTTCCGGTATAGATGCGAGTATGCCATGGGTTTTGCCGACAGGGGAACCGTTCAGAGGGTGGAGCTTTTTATCAAAGACTTTGGACTCGAGCCGGAGTTCAGAAAGGTTGTTGAGCCCGCACGCAGGGCTGCTGCCGAGGCAAAGGAAAAAGAGAAGGGCAATGAAGGGATTTATTGCGGAGCTGCTATAAAATTGAAGGATAATACCCTTATTACAGGCAGTAATTCCGAACTTCTGCACGCTGCATCCAGCCTTGTTCTGCATGCAATCAAGCATCTGGCAGAGATACCGCCCAAGATAAAGCTTCTTCCCCCTTTTATCACGGATTCAATAAGCAATCTCAAGACGGCGGTGCTCAATGAAAAGACTGTCAGTATGGATCTTGAAGAAACGCTCATTGCCCTGAGTGTAAGCGCAACAACGAATTCGGCTGCTCAGCTCGCCATGGAAAAGCTGAAAGAACTTAGCGGGTGTGAGATGCACATGACTCATATTCCGACTCCAGGGGATGAGGCCGGGTTGAGGCGTCTCGGAGTAAATCTCACGAGCGACCCTAATTTTCCGACAAAGAACCTGTTTATTACCTGATAATGGTATTCTCATCATAATACAGGCTGGAGTTTTTAATAACTATACTTACAATACTATCAGGAAAAACCAATGCCAAGAATTCGATTGAAGTCTGAACCGGTCTATGAATTTAAGTATCATGTAATACTGAAACCCAGGGACATTAATTATGCATGCCACATGGGCAATGATACCCTGGTTACGCTTGCTGGAGAGGCAAGGGCTGGTCTTTTTAAGGAACTTGGCTTCAGTGAGGGAGATCTGGGTGACGGGCAGACGGCCTTAATAATGGGTGATCTTGCAGTAAACTACAAGGCTGAAGGCTTTCTTTACGATGAACTGCTTATTGAAAGCCATTTGGGTGAAATTACCAGAAACAGCATGCGCGTTTTTCATCGGATCACAAAAAAGGGGACCCTTGTAGCGCTTGCCGAGACAGGCGTGCTGGCATTTGATTACCGGAAACGCAGGATTGGTGAGATACCCCAAGTCTTTATCGAAAGACTGGAGAAATACAAATGAACTACCCCGCCGCAGAGCAGCGGGGTATCTTAAAAAGCATTGAACGCCCCAAGGGGCGGGGACTTGTCTGCCTGAGGCAGGATCGAACCCTCGTCCGCCTTTTACCAGCCTTTTACCAGCCTCTGGCTGGTTGGCTGGCTGGCGGATTGAAACAAAAGGGTGATTAGAATTTTCAGACAATTAATCTCTGAATGGAGTTTTTCATGATATCTTCTGAACTTAAGGAAAAAATATTTGAAAGGATAGAAAAGATACCTATTGTTGATACTCTTAAAATGCAGTTTCTGAATTTCTCTGAAGGCTACTGCGAGACGAGGGTTCCGAGAAAAAAGGCATATGACGGGGTTTTTGAATCCTTTCATGGCGGTCTGCTTATGACTGTGGCAGACAGCGCTGCCTGTTTTGCTATTTTTACCCTAACAGGTCCGGATGTCCGCCTTACTACTACGGATATGAGTATTCGTTTTTTAGCACCCTGCCTTACCGACGTGACTGCCAGGGCAAGAGTGGTTAAATTTGGCCGTACGATGTGCCCGGTAACAGTTGAACTTTTCGACACGGATAACCGTCACGTGGCTTTGGCCCAGGTTAATTATATGCTGCTTTCCGCTTAAAATCAGGCGTTTCTTTTCACTGCGGCTCGCAGGAAAATTGTATGAAAAGCGTTTTTGCCGGAGCAGCAGATGCTATTCTAAAAATTTAAAAATTCAATTCCTTTATATTGACAATTGACATTCAATATGATTATTATCCAAGGTTTTTTATGATCCTTGAGACGGAATGTCAGTTAAGGATACCTGATACCTTGAAATATCTGGGTTTATCAGAATTTTTAGATATACTGCGGAGGGTTAGTCAGGGAAATGAAATCATTAGGCAAACACTTTTTAATCGAGCTGTATGAATGCAATACTGAAATAATAAATTGCGTAGAGAAAGTCGAAGAAATAATGCTTGAAGCCGTAAGGGTTTCAGGCGCTGAGATTATCAAGCCTGTGTTTCATAAATTTAAACCTCACGGGGTCAGCGGAGTTGTTGTTATAGCTGAATCGCATTTTTCCATACACACATGGCCTGAGTTCGGATATTGCGCTGTTGATATTTTTACATGCGGAACAGATGTTGATAACGAGAGCGCCGTTAAATACGTGAAGGAACAATTCGGTTCCGGATCCATTTATGTTATGGAAGTCAAAAGGGGAATACTGGACGTCCCCCTGCAGAAATTAAGGCACAAACCTTCCGAGGCTTGAATATGGGCATTAAACTTGGCACAAGTTTTTCTGATATTAAAAAGAGTTATGATTTCATGGATGCATGGGGGCTGCATACCCTTATCAACCTTCATCAGTGCAATCCGGAAACTATCAGGAATGAAAATAAGATCAAGGAATATGTTGACAGGCTGTGCGATCTTATAGAGATGAGAAAATTCGGAGACTGTGTTGTAGTCAATTTCGGTGAAGATGAAAGGGTAGCGGGTTTTTCAATGACTCAGCTTATTGAGACTTCACTCATTTCCGGGCATTTTGCAAATCAGTCAAATGCCAGTTATATAGATATTTTCAGTTGCAAGCTCTATGATCCGCAAAAGGCTGTTGAATTCACGAAAGATTTTTTCGGCGGTAAGGATTATACCGTCGAAATTGTTTTAAGGAAATAACTGATGAATAGGAAAGACTTCTGGATAAATGATGCCTGGGATAAAGATAAGGGAAGAAGTATTTCCATAAAGATAAATACCACTCTTGAATCGTGCAAATCGGAATATCAGCAGATCGATGTGTATGAATCTGAATGTTTTGGCAGGATGCTGACTCTTGACGATATAATCATGCTTACGGAAGCAGATGAATTTGCATATCATGAAATGATTTCACATGTCGCACTGAATGTCCATCCTGATCCGAAGAAAGTCCTGATAATTGGCGGGGGAGACGGGGGTACTGCCCGTGAAGTCCTGAAACATGACGTGGATGAGGTCCATTTGTGCGAAATTGACAAGGAGGTCATCAGAGTATCCAGAAAATACTTTCCAACGATTAGCAGCAGCTTTGACGATCCAAGGATGATAACTGTTACAGAGGACGGTGCCGAGTACATAAAGAAATTTAAAGGATTTTTTGACCTTGTTATCGTTGATTCATCCGACCCCATTGGGCCGGCCAGGGTGCTCTTTGCAGAAGAATTTTATAATAATATCCATGATTCCCTGACTGAAGACGGTATAGCTGTTACACAGTCAGAAAGCATGTTTTACGACAAGGAGTTAATAAAGAACCTTTTTCTATTCAATAAAAAAATATTTCCTGTTGTGAACTATTATTATACTCTCGTCCCGACATACCCATCCGGGACAATAGGCTTTTCCTTCTGTTCCAAAAGGTATGATCCTGTTAAAAATATCAGCGATAAAGGCATCCCGAATCTGAAATATTACAATTCCGATATACACAGGGCTGCATTCGTGCTGCCGAATTTTATGAATGCAATAATTAGATAGTTATCTACACCTAATTACTCAGAAATTTTTTTAAATACACAGCACTCAAGCCAGAAGTGTTTCCCAGTCAATTGTCTTAAATGTGTTATGCAGGTAGTGGTCGTCATCGACAGGGTTAAAAGTAAGTTTTTCAAAGATCTGTTTAGCCACCGGTTCCACTTCCGATAGAGGGATAACCTCATCATTCCTCCCGTGATAAATATGTACGGGAATAGAAACAGTCGCATTCCTGTAGGAGGTGAATTGCACAATATTGATTGCCGGAGCAAGCAGGACCATCCTTTTTACCCGTGAAGTATTTTTTATGGCGAAGATGGTCGCCATGAGTCCTCCGAAACTTGAGCCGACAATCCTTATCTCTGATTTGGAGGACAGCATATGTTCCAGTTTATCCATGCGCTGCTGAAGGTCTCCTGGAAAGTTTGGAGTTATCATGTCAGGGAATTTTTCGCGAAAAAAAACAGCCTTGGTACCCTGGTTGCTGCTTTCCAGACCATGAATGAATATTCTTACAGTCCCTGTTTCTTCCATTTAATAGCCTAATATATCTTAAGGATTTCAAATTCCTGAATGCCTCGAGGTGTCCTGACTTTCACCTCATCACCTTTATTCCTTCCGATCAGCGCCTGACCCAGGGGCGATTTTACCGATATCCTGCCGTTATCAGGATCAGATTCGTAAGGGCCAAGCAGTTGATAGGTTATTTCTTCCCCGCTTTGGAGATTATAAAGTAATACAGTCCTTCCAAAAACAACATTGGTGACAGGTCCTTTTTCCACCTGAATTACTTCAGAAGAGCTTATCACGTTCTGTAATTCATTAATTCTGGTAGCAAGAAAAGATTGAGTTTCTTTGGCAGCGTGATATTCAGCATTTTCAGAGATGTCACCATGACTTCGTGCCTCTTCAATGGCTCGAATATTTTTTGGCCTTTCCACCTTTTTCAATCGATTCAATTCCTTTCTGATTTTATCAAGACCTTCTTCTGTAATTGGAATTTTTTCCATATTCGCAATACCTCATAATAATTAGTCATTATCAAAAAATGCTTTTCTGATTTGCCGTTTTACTCAATGCCATACTGTAATTTCAGAAATCAATCATTCAGGATTCCATTTTATAGTCCGATACCAAAGAATGCGCCCGCCTTGCTTATTATAAGTGCAGTCAAATAGGCAACAGAAAGATTAAAAATAATGGAAAACCCTGCCCACTTCCATGAGCTTTCTTTACGAATGCTTATAACAGTTACAAAGCATGGGACGTAAAGCATCGTGAAGATGATAAGTGTAAATGCCCTGAGAGGATTCCAGTCCTTATCGTTTTTAATTCTTGCTGAAAGAGAGGAAGTATTTTCAGTATCAGTTTCACTCAAAGAATAAGCCGTCCCCAGTGTTGAGACAACTATTTCCTTTGCAGCAAAACCACCTAAAAGGGCGATATTTATTCGATAGTCGAAACCCAATGGCCTTGTAATAGTTTCGAGCCACATTCCAAGCCTTCCTGCAATTGTCTTTTTCAACTCAGCCTGATGTTTCTGCAGATCTATTTTGCTGATATCATGACGGTAATTCAGATACAGTTGTGCCGCCTTAAAATGTACTGATTCATACCCATTCAACTGTTTTTTACTGGTTTTAAGTTTATATACTGTATCCAAAAATGGGAAATAATTGTCTGTCTCAATTTCAGCGCAGGTTTTTATATCCTTTTCTTTTACTGCACTTATATAGGACTCATAACGCCTGTTGAATTCAATGAGTTTTGATTCATTTTCAAAAAATGGCCTTACTTCAGGCAAGGCAATAAATGATTTATTAATACTGTCATATTTATTTTCAAAGGATTTTCTCTGATTCTCTGAAAGGGTAGGAAAAGTCATCATAGCCCACAGGATAACAGAAAATCCAAGGATTACAGTACCAGCCTTCTTTACATACTCCCAGGTCCTTTCCCATGCGTGAATAATAAGTCCCTTCAGGGTGGGCAGCCGGTACGGTGGAAGTTCCATAACAAATGGTGTATTAGGCCCCTTAAGAATTGTTATTCGGATTATTTTTGCAGCCAGAAGTGCAAATGCCCAGGAGAGAAGGGTAAGGATGAACATAACTCTGGCCTGATGCCTTGAGAAAAAGGCCCCTATAAGCACGGCATAAATTGGCAGCTTTGCACCGCAATTCATGAAGGGGATGGCAAGAAGCGTTGCAATTCTCTCTTTTGGGCCCCTGAGTGTCCTTGTCGCCATTGCTCCTGGCACTGCGCAGCCTCCTGCAATTCCTCCGCTTATGATAAGAGCCATTACGGAATTGCCATGAAGTCCAAATAGACGCAGTATCCTGTCCAGCATATAGGCAACCCTCGCCATATATCCAGAGTCTTCCATAATGGCAATAGCGAAGAACATAAACATTATCAGAGGGACAAATCCTAGAACACCTCCAACCCCATCAATAATCCCTGAAACAATAAGCGACTGAAAATGCCCCGGCGGTATAATAGATGCGAATGCCTTGCTGATATAATCAAAAAAGGATTCGAACCAGCCAATTGGAATTTCGCTTCCCCAGAAAGTGAATCCGTATATGCTGTAAAGAATTAATATCATAAGAATGGGACCGACAATCCTGTTTGTAAGAATCATGTCAATTTTGTCTGAGAGATTGAGGCGGGATTCAATTTTTCTCTTTAAAACCCTTTTTGTAATGCCTGTTATGTAACCATACCGATAATCAGCAATAATGCCTTCCGGTTCTTCCTCCAGGGTTTTTTTGCTATGATTGTAAACTTTCTTGCATATGGCGCTGATTTTTTCGCCAAGAGCAGGATCTCTTTTCAGTAAATCATAGATCTGTCCGTCCATTTCCATGCACTTCAATGCACGCCATCTGGAAGGATACTTTTTATCAAAGATAGTTGACGCGTTGATTATTGCCTCGATATCATCAAGTCCCTGGTCAATATCCATACCATATGAAATAACAACAGGCTTCCATTCCGGATTTGTCTTCGCAATTTCAACTATTGTGTTTAAAAGATCTCTGATTCCCTTATTCGATCTGGCTACAATCGGGACTGCAGGTACCTCCATAAGAGCACTCAGTTCCTGGTGATCTATGGCGATTCCCCTGGATTCAGCGACATCCATCATGTTAAGGGCTAGGACGAGGGGAATTCCCAGCTCCCTGAGCTGCACAGCCAGGTATAGATTTCTGTCCAGGTTTGAGGCATCAACGATATCAACAACCAGATCAGGTCTTTCATTGACCAAGTAATCCCTTGCCACAATTTCTTCCAGTGAGTATGCGGTAAGGGAATATGTCCCCGGCAGGTCCACGATTTCTATGTCAAAATCATTGAAGGTGGTATGTCCAATTTTCTTTTCAACTGTAACGCCGGGGTAGTTTGCAATATGCTGTCTTGCACCGGTAATAGCATTGAAAACCGTTGTTTTTCCGGAATTTGGATTTCCTGCAAGGGCGATGTTGATCTTTTTTTTCATTTTTTTGCTCGCGAATTGTGGATATCTGGCCCCAGGTTATATATCCACCTCTACCATTATATGGCTTGCCTCATCGTTTCGCAGAGTCAGCACATAATCCTTTATCTTAACGGCAACAGGGTCTTTTAAGGGGGCTCGACCCTGTATCTGTATATCGTTGTCAGGCACAAGACCCATTTCCCTTATTCTTCTTCCCATTTCACCGGTTGCAGATATCTTTTTTATAATGCCCCTCTGATTGTTGGACATTTCTCTCATATTTATTATTTTCTTCATATTTAATACCTTATCACGCAATTCAAAAAATTTTTTTTACACTGTCTGTTTCAGCAGTAAAATTGATAAAATCGAAAAAAATATTGCCCAGTCATTAAGGGCTTGATTTTGAATCAAGAAGCTATTGAATTAATATTCAAAATCTTCCTGCGTGTAAAATTATTATTTTACTTGAGCTCGACAAAAATGGAATATTTTGAAGGTGCTTCCTGTGTCCTGTATTTTTTGACTACGGCAGGAGAACAGAAATCATATATCGTGCCGATATAACGATTTCCTGCCGCAGTGCTATATATTTAATTATTCTTCTGGATATAATCAAGAATCTGTTGACTTGCTTCGGGGGCAACTACAAGGAGATGTTCATCGATCTTTTCTCCATTCAGATAATCATTCAGCATAAATTCACTTCCATCCATCCTGTAAATTTTTCCGCCCGCAGCTTCAACAATTACTGAGGCTGCTGCAAGATCCTGATATGTTTCATGGGCAATAATAGCTGCATCTGCACGGCCCATGGCAACGTAACAGATGTGGGCAGCCGTACACCCCAGACTCCGGATTTTTCCGGGGAAGGTTGAACGATAGTGCTGATGAAAGCGTGAGTAAGTTAGAAGAACGCTTTCATCATTTATGCCTTCTTGCTTGAGAACACTGATCTTAACGTTGCCCCAATAGGCTTCACGCCCAGCCATGGCATAGAAAATATCACCTGTGGAAGGAAGATAAAAAATACCGAAAATGGGCCAGAAATTATCCATGAGACCCAATGACATGCCCCAGACAGGAATTCCAGCCTGAAAATTAGCCACTCCATCCAGGGCGTCATAAACCCACAGGTATCTCTTACCCTCATGAGTGTAATCATTGAGATCCTGGTTGCCCTCAAAAATTATATGCTCAGGAAATTTTCTGCCAAGTTGTTCCTGGAAAAATTCCATAAGATGGAGTTCAGATTCAGTAACAAGAGCTTCATCAAATTTTTTATTGAATTTGCCTTTCCCATAAAATGTTAATGCTTCCATTCCCGCGCTGTGTATAACTTCCAGTGCAAACTTAAGCAATTCTTCTATCCCATGGTCTTTTGATGGCAATTTTACCTCCCTGGTGTCTGGCACCTGACTTTTTTTCAAAGATATTAATACAGGATTTTTTTATGCTGTTCTTATTTCCATAAAAGCAGGTATCGCTGCTTATTTCTATATTTTACCATAATTCAGATTACCACAATATAGTATAATGGCAAGTTAAAACATAATATTGTTCTACAAATTTCCATATGTTATGGAAAAAGAAGCTAATTGTTGCCATTCTCAAACATGTTAACTGCGTTAGAGATGCATCTGATTGGCCTGTTATTAACAGACGATGGTAATGTATCAGGAGTATTCTTGGAGGCCAATAAATTTATAAAATAATTGCTAGGGGGTATTTTTTATAAACAATAACTTAGAGCCTTTAAACTATAGCCTGTATATGATGGTGGATAAGGAGAAAGATTCTGTTGATTAGTGTCCATAAAGCTGGTAGTAGAGATCGAATTAGGTTTTAATAAATTTCACTTTTTGCAGGGAGCTTAGAGCGCGATATGAATAAATTGGACGAACTTTGTGTCAATACGATAAGGATGCTTTCAGTAGACAGCATTGAAAAGGCAAAATCAGGACATCCGGGCATGCCCATGGGCTCGGCTTCAATGGCCTATGTGCTTTGGACGCTATTTTTGCGTCACAATCCTGGCAATCCTGACTGGCCTGACAGAGACCGTTTTGTTCTGTCTGCCGGACATGGCTCCATGCTGCTTTACAGCCTTCTTCATCTTTCAGGCTATGACCTTTCTCTTGATGATCTTAAGAATTTCCGCCAATGGGAAAGCCGTACCCCGGGCCACCCTGAATTTAAACATACTCCTGGAGTTGAGACCACTACCGGCCCCTTAGGACAGGGCTTTGCAAACGGCGTAGGCATGGCCATTGCCGAAAGGTTCCTGGCGGCCAGATTCAATCGTCAGGGGCATGAAATTATTAATCATTATGTCTACGGCATCGTAAGTGACGGAGACCTGATGGAGGGCGTCTCACATGAGTCGGCATCTCTTGCAGGTCATCTCGGACTCGGCAATCTAATCTATTTATATGATGACAACCATATTTCCATAGAGGGCAGCACAGACCTGGCATTTTCCGAAAACAGGCTGGATCGATTCAGGGCCTATGGGTGGCATGTGAAAGAGGTGGAGGACGGCAACGATCTCGCCGCCATAGAAAAGGCCATTATTGAGTCACAGCAGGAGACTGACAGGCCTTCACTAATTGCTGTGAGGACGCACCTGGGCTATGGAAGCCCGAACAAGCAGGATCGTGCTTCTGCTCACGGCGAGCCTCTGGGAGCAGAAGAGATTGATCTGACCAGGAAAAACCTTAAGTGGCCTTCTGATCAGCCATTTTTTATTCCCGATGAGGCGCGCGATTATTTTATGCGTGCAATATTAAAGGGTAAGGAACTGGAAGCAAAATGGCAAGATAGTTTCAATGCATACAAGCATGCATTTCCTGAAGAGGCTGAAGAGTATAGCAGGCTGTTAAAAGGGGAGCTGCCGGATGGCTGGGATAGTGATATCCCTGTTTTTCCGGCCGATACAAAAGGTGTTGCCACAAGAGGTGCATCGGGGACCATACTTAATGCCATTGCCGCTCATGTATCAAACCTTCTGGGAGGTTCGGCGGACCTTGCTCCATCAAACAAGACCGAAATCAAAGGCCAGGAATTTTTTCAGTCAGGAGTTAATGACGGGCGCAACCTGCATTTCGGCGTCAGGGAGCACGGCATGGGTTCAATAATGAACGGCATGTCACTGCATGGCGGAGTTATTCCATACGGAGGCACCTTTTTGGTTTTTTCCGACTATATGCGTCCGGCCATAAGAATGGCAGCGCTTATGGGTCTGAAGATTATATACATTTTTACTCACGACAGCATAGGCCTTGGTGAGGACGGGCCGACCCATCAGCCTGTAGAGCATCTGGCAGCGCTCAGGTCTATTCCGAATCTGACAGTTATAAGGCCCTGTGATGCAAATGAGACAGCCGAGGCATGGAAAACAGCCCTGAGATTCCAGGATGGACCGGTGGCACTGGCCCTGACCAGACAGAATGTGCCTGTACTTGACCGTACAATATTTTCTCCAGTTGCAGGGCTCTCAAAAGGGGCCTATATACTAAAGGAATCCCCTGACAAAAAACCGGATGTCATCCTCATCGGTACAGGTTCCGAGGTGCATATCGCCATTGATGCCTGTCAAAGGCTTGAGGAAAAAGGTATCGGAGTGCAGGTTGTTAGCATGCCTTCATGGGAATTGTTTGATACACAGCCTGATGCTTACAAAAAACAGGTTTTCCCTCCTGAAGTGCATGTAAGGATCGCCGTTGAGGCAGGGGTGTCTCAGGGATGGCATCGTTACGTGGGCGAAAGGGGAGGGACTGTCTGTCTTGACCGTTTCGGCGCATCAGCACCCTATAACGTGCTTTATGAAAAATTCGGCATCACCGCAGCAAAAATAGTTGAAAGGGCTTTTGCCCTGTTAGGCTCCAAATAAATTAAACCCGGGAATACATAAAAGGAATATTTCTGTGTAATCCCGGGCTTTATGTCGCATCAATTGCCAAGCAGAAGCAGGGGCAGAAAAGGCAGTCCTCCCACAATAGCGGCCATGACAGAAGGATCTCCGTAGAGGTTGAAATCATACTGGTTCATCAGTCTTGTATCGTAAGAAAGATCAGGCACGACCGCAAGTTTGGCCTCGTATAAGGCCCTTCCGCCCGGAAGGGGCCGTGTAAGTCTCTCTACATATTCATAACCGATCCCGGAGTTTGTGGAACTGCCGTCAAAATCTCCATAGAATACGCCATCATTAAACCACGAGACCCTTGATGCGGACACAGTGGAAATACCTCCTTTCTTAAGAATGGAGTACTGGAGGTTGCTGCTATCCTCAGGGTAGCCGTTGGTACATGAGCATTGATATGTAAATGAAGGATGTGTATCATCAAGTACGGAGGCCTGGCTGCTGCTGAAAAGGGTCCCGTCATTGCAATTGGTGGGGGTGGTATACCCGACAATAGTGGATGTAGCACTTCCATGGCCCCACCAGCATACAATGCCGTAATGATTGGCGGCCCAGCGGTCCATGACCACTGTACCTCCCCGAAGCTCTTCTTCACTTGAACAGGCGGAGTCAAGTGAGCAGGCCCCGCTCCCCTGCTGGTACTGCCTCCATGCTGACCGGCCCCTTGGGACAAGATAATCATCCCTCATCTGTTCTCCAAGCGGTGCACCATCATAACCGACATCTTGAAAGCCCATGGGAAGGAGGATATTTTTACGCCACCCTGTAGCCGCACTTTTTTCATAGTTGATGATCTTCTGCAGGATACTGTCCAGAGTGGTGTAATCTGGGGAATAGACCGGAATCCTTCCCACCCATACCTCCATGGCAAAGTCAACGCCGCCTAAAGCAGTATAGTCTGACCATTCTCCGTAATAACCATCACCATCAATGTCCCAGTTGCCGGTGAGGTCCGCATAAAAGCCGTCAGTAGGAGAATTTTCATCTGAACCGGCACCATATCGCGGCCAGCACATCTTCATGGGGATATCACCCTCGCCACCTACATATTCGTAGGGACACGGATTACCAATTAAAAGTACATATTCTATACCGTATGTACTATAATTGTTTATAAGCCATTGCCTGATCTTCTCCGCCTTGTGGTCGGGCGCTTTTCCTGTAAGACCGCCGAAGTCTGTTTCGGTTACGACAAGAACGGAAAATCCCCTTGAAGTCTTGTGCGATATGAAGCCTGCCAGTTTCTGGCTGTTGCTGACAATTGCATTGGTGGTAATAATTACATAGTCATATGTAACGTTCGGCTGATCAGCCTGGGTTGCCTTGCTGTTGGAATCCTCAAGCAGGCCCTGCCTGTCATTAGTTTCAGAAGGGGCATACCACTGAAGCCCTGATTTATAGTTATGGAATGTATCGGGGGCAAGGTGATCCATCACCTTATCGTTTAATAATTTTGAAGACGTCTTTTCAGCTGAGCGCTGGAAACTGATTTCAACTTCAGCACTGCTGATCAGTTTGAGCTGGCCTGAGACCGGGTTGTACTGGAGAGGATAAAATCCAACCTTGGTGTATTTCCACTTTCTCAACTGTGAATAAGGAAGCAGACAAAGACACTCCGCAGGATAAAAGGCATCTTCGCCATATATGTCCATGTCCTTTTCGTCAAGGATATTTTTTGATGATCCCCATGAATATATCAGGCTCCCGTCAACACCGGCTGCATCAGGGGCGGCGGGCCTGATGTTAAAGGTCCCCGGAAGCAGGTCACTGACAATTCCATTGATGCTGAGTTCAAGCGTACCCCAGATGATATCCGGGGGGACAAGTATGTTGAAGACCTTGAAGGGCAGCAGGGGATTTCCAGGTGCACCTGTAGGTCTGTATCCTTCCATGTTCACATGATCAAATCCCTCCGAATCCCTTATTATTTCATATGGGTTGGTATTTAATGTAAACGAAATGCTTTCGGCACAAAGAGATCCGATCGGGCCGAGGAGCATGGTAAATACTAATATTAAAATAATGTTTGATTTTTTCATCCTTAATCCTATTTACAATATTTTTTTTGATGCATGAATTCTAAAAGTTATGTTTCATTATATCAAAAAAGCAGCTTAAAAGAAATGCCTGCGCACAAAATCCGACCTATAATTTATGTATTGGGAATGAAATCAGCACTTGAAATTTTCAAGAGGTGCGTGGGGGGGGTTGAAATAAAAGGTTGTTTTTTTGTATGTTTATGAATATTCAATAGGATAACTTGAAGACAGCCAGAAAAAAATGGTCCTTAAAGACAGATCATGAAGGAAAAATTCAGGACAATTATCAGCCATATCATTGGTTCTGAAACATCAAAGCCTGTTTGTGGCATAATGGTCGAAGACCAGTTCAAGCCGGACAGGACTGATGATTATTCGATAGCCGGGACCCTTAACGCAGCTTTCCTGATAGGATTGTGTGGAGAAGCTCATTCTCAAAGCAAAAATGCACTGAGATTTTTAGAGTCTTTTAAAGATGATCCAGGATGGGGTCAAACAGTGCGGTTTTACCTTGAAGGGCTGGATCTGGTTTTATCCGAGATAGAAGACAGATGTTTTGCTGACAAAGGTTTTGCAGAGGAGTTGAACGGGCTGTATCTATGGCTGATTAATGAGGGTGAAGTAAAAGACTATGATCAGACGATCAACAGAATCTGGAAGATATTTTTTCCTGAAGGCCTTTCGTTAAGGGATAATCGATCAAGAGATGAAAATATAAAACTTTTAAGGGAGAAGAGGAAGATCAGGATTTCCAGACTTAACCCCTCTCCGATCAGTGATCCTGTAAATCAGATCCTGTTCACTTCAAATATCCTTATTACTGCTCCAGGTAATCCACATACTTTAGATAATCTAAACATCAGCACTGAGAACAGACAGAAACTGAAACAAGTCATTCGGGAAGGCCAGGTCTGGTGGTACGATCATCCTGTGCCTGTTGACATGGCTTTTGAAAACAGCGAGATCCTGCACGGACTTGATGGCCTTGACAGAGCAGTGGAATTTGAAAAGGAGAATGGAACAGCAGGGAAAGATGACAGGCTTAACTGCGTACTTTCAGTTTCCGTTACCCATCACGGACTCAGGAACATTGCAAAAAATTACCTTGAATATGGCCTGGATATAAAAAAGTTCAGGCATTTGAATATCTTTATATTCAGCGAGACTGACACGGCAGGAATGACAGATGAGGTATTGCTGCCTGCGGCAGGAAGATATTTTGATTCTTCTGACCATGACGTCCTGAATAATCTGTTGGGCGTGGATGGGGAATACGGGAGGCATTACAGTTTTTTAAAGGCAGTATCCGCATTCTGGCATGTATTTATGGACTCAGGTGTCAAAGCCACATTCAAGATCGACCTGGATCAGGTCTTTCCGCAGGAAGAACTTGCAGAACAGACAGGGTATTCCGCATTTGATCACCTTAAGACACCACTATGGGGTTCGCAGGGAATTGACAGTTTCGGAAATAAGGTTGAACTTGGAATGATAGCGGGCGCACTTGTTAACCGTAATGATGTTAAAGAATCATTGTTCACCCCGGATATAAAGGTTCCCGAAAACGGTATATATGGTGAAGATCTTGTTTTTTTCAGCCGACTTCCCCAGGCCGTTTCAACGGAAGCTGAAATGATGACCCGTTATGAGGAAGATAAAATTGACGGAAAGAGTTATTGTATCCAGCGGATACATGTTACCGGAGGAACGACTGGTATACTTGTTGATTCGCTGATGAAACACCGGCCTTTTACTCCAGCGTTTATAGGCCGTGCCGAGGATCAGGCATATATTATGTCGGTGCTGCAGGGCGGTGAAAACAAATTGCGCTGCCTTCACAAAAGCGGTCTTGTAATGAGGCATGACAAGGATCTGACTAATGCTGATCTCCTTAGATCTGCGGAGATGGATAAACATATAGGGGATTACCTTCGTATCCTTGTTTTTTCTTTTTACGCCCGTGTCCTACCATGGGGGATAAGTGATATAAAGGCAGAACTTGATCCCTATACAGGTTGTTTTATATCAGGGATCCCTGTAACGCTTGTATATTTGCGATTTGCACTTAAGGCTGCCTCCATGATTGCTGATAAATCCGGCACGGATGTGGAACAGCTGATTGATTTTATACTGAACGGCGGTGAGCGTCTTGACCGGAAAATCAGGGAGTTGACTTCAGGCCTCAATCCCCTTATTGGAAAATTCAGAAAAGAGATGCAGGGTTGGAACCTTTTTTATGATATACTAAGTACGATACAAAAGGGTATTGCCGAAGGCGATTCATTTGCCCTTGATCTGAGGGAAAAGGCGAGGGCATTGATTGAGAGCTGCCGGGCTGGAGGGAAGCAGGTAAAATTATAAAGTGAAAGGAAACGCTTATGGAAAAAGAAATCAGCGCATTGAAAAATGCCATTAAGGGTGCAGAAAGGGTGACCGTATTAACCGGGGCCGGCATTTCAGCTGAAAGCGGTGTGCCGACATTCAGGGGCGAAGGCGGTCTCTGGCGCAACCACGATGTAATGGAATTAGCCACACCGTACGCTTTTGAAAGAGATCCGGAACTTGTGTGGGAATTTTATAACTGGCGTCGGGATCTGATAAGCAAGCTAACCTTTAACCCGGCTCATAAGGCTCTTGTTGATCTTGAGCGGATTAAGCCCTCTTTTACTCTTATCAGCCAGAATGTGGACGGGCTTCACCTCCTTGCAGGCAGTAAAAACTTACTTGAAATACATGGCAACCTGTGGAAGGTGAGATGCACCAGGTGCAATGAAATTACTCTGGATCTTTCACCCGATATGGGTCCTTTGCCCAAATGCAAGACATGCGGGGGCCTTTTGCGTCCCCATGTGGTCTGGTTTGGTGAATCACTTGACGGCGAACTCCTTAACAGGGCTGTAGATGCCTCAAAGAACTGTGATATAATGCTTGTCATAGGTACATCAAGCGTAGTTCAGCCTGCCTCTTCACTGGCCTTTCAGGCAAAGGATGGGGGTGCGATTGTGGCAGAGATAAATCTGGAAGCGACACCGAATTCACAATTCATGGATTTTGCTTTTCACGGCAAGGCTGGAGAGATTGTACCAAGACTTTTGGATTAGTGGCATGAAGGCCTCCGGACTTATCACAATCCTTACTGATTTCGGGCTTAGTGATCCTTATGTGGGGATCATGAAAGGTGTAATACTTTCCATAAATCAGAATGCAACTGTGGTAGATATCAGTCATCTTATAAAACCTGGCTCCATAATGCATGCTGCAAGCCTTTTAATGGAGACCTACCGCTTTTTTCCAAAAGGGACTGTACATCTGGTTGTGGTTGATCCGGGAGTAGGCAGCGAGAGACGCCCGATTCTGGTAAAAACAGAAGACTATATCTTTGTTGGCCCTGACAATGGGGTACTATGGCCGGTCATAACATCAAATGAGCATCCAGGTGTTATCCATATTACAGAAAGGAGATATTTCCTCAAAAATGTCAGCCATACATTTCATGGAAGGGATATATTTGCACCTGTGTCAGCCCATCTGTCCTATGGAGCAGATCCATTGGATATTGGGATAGAGATAGATGATGCGGTTAAATTTTGTTTGCCTTCGCCGGTAGAAACCAAATCCAGGTATTCAAAAGGAAAAATGCTTTCCGGGCAAATAATGAGAGTTGATCATTTCGGAAACCTGATATCCAATATTCACGAAGAAGACCTGCAAAAATTCCTCAGGGAATCAAAACCTGTCATAAGGATTGGAGATATTGTCATAGAAGGACTTTCCGGCACATATTCAGATGCAAAGACGGGAGATATGCTTGCTATTATAGGGAGTTCAGGGTTCCTTGAGATTGCTGTAAATTCGGGTCGTGCCAGCGATAAACTGGCCATGGAGCAAAAAGAAATTATCGGATATGAAATCTCTTTATATTGTCTGTAAATCAAGGATTGTTATCAGGATATTCAGAGAGATCCGATGCTAATGATTTGAGGTATTCTTCCCATTCCAGAGGGAGCAGGTATTTTTTTCTGTTATTGCATTCCTTGCAGGCTGCAACTATATTTCCTTTTCTGCTTTTTCCGCCGCGGCTGATAGGGACTATATGATCCATTGTAATCTGGTCTTTCGGGAATTTCTTATGGCAGTAATAGCATATTCCTTCCTGGACCTTCCTGTTCCACCAGGCGGTGCGTCTCAGGCTGCGCGCCTTTTCCTTTTCGCGCCTAACCTGTTCTTCAGTGATAATAAGGGTTTCAAACTCCATGATATAAGAATGATTTCTTCCTTGCCGTTTTCGCCAAAATTGGGTAATTTACATCTCTTATTATATACTTTAACTATTTCAAATCAATGATATTATACACTGCACAGGCGAATAAATATATAATTACTGACCACACTGCTGCGTGATGAGGAGTTCTAATCACGCCACAGGGTATCACTGCCTGGGACATAGAGGCGGAAAATAGCTTGTCAAACCGCCCTTTAACAACAGGCAGGAACTATAAGTTGACTGGTAGAATTTTATTATGGTAAGAAACCGATGAAGGCCGATCTTCATTATCTGATGAGCCAGGCTGTCAAAGAGGCTGAAAAAGGCCTTGAAATGGGAGAGGTGCCTGTAGGTGCGGTTCTGGCCGATAATGAGGGAAAGATTGTGGCCAGGGCGTGCAATCAGCCTATATCGCTGAATGATCCTACTGCTCATGCCGAGATCCTGGCCATTAGAAAGGCCGGGCAATTATATGGAAATTACAGGCTGAACAGGACCATCCTGGTAGTAACTGTTGAGCCCTGTATAATGTGCATGGGGGCGGCAATCAACGCAAGGATTGAGAGGCTGGCATTTGGTGCCTTTGATGAAAAAGCAGGTGCTGCATTATCCCTTTACAACCTGGCCTCTGACAAACGTTTGAACCATAGCATAGAGATTGTCCCCGGAATAATGGAAGAACAATGCAGGGCCTTGATGCAGAATTTTTTCCGTGGCCGGCGTGGTAAAGAGTAAACAGGATAACATCCTAATACTTTCAAGGTTTTGCTGTTTTTATAGTTAAAAGCAGGCTTAGGGCCTGATGTAGTGGAGAGGTACCGAAGTGGTCGTAACGGGATCGACTCGAAATCGATTTGTCCCGTTGATAGCGGGGCACGTGGGTTCGAATCCCACCCTCTCCGCCATAACAGGCTTTCAAG